>PDWI01010396.1_pt1 | contig 10435 bp, 5 predicted proteins | sample 1430891 | NCBI WGS metagenome assembly PDWI01 (sample SAMN01162508, study PRJNA174530) | Oral metagenome, whole genome shotgun sequencing project. | biome: Marine environment; feature: Marine mammal; material: Swab sample of the gingival sulcus; isolation source: swab sample of gingival sulcus... | reverse complement strand
TTCTACCAAACCTCATTACGCAGCTATGATCATGCGATTACCGATAAAACAACAGAGTTGCGACCGGGCAAGGGTTCAAAAAAGAATACAGAGGATATTGGGGCCTTGCTGGGTGAATTTATTTGTTTTACCAATCAATACTGGTTTGCGGATGTCACCAATCAAATGCAGGGAAAGGCTATTTTTGACCGACAGCTTGAAGGTCTGAATGTTGATCAACACTTTACCCAGTTGCAGGATGAAATAGATCGCACGAACGCTTATCTTCATGCGGAGTTTGAGCAGCGTCAGAATGAGAAAGCCGATAATCTCAACAAATTTGCTATTTTGATTGCCGGAATCGCATTGTTGCCTGTGTTTAATGATATTTTCAAAGCTGAGTCATCAATGTGGACTAGTTTGGCCATGAAGTTAGGAGAATCAGCGATACCAGATACATGTAGTACATTTACACCTATTCGGTGTGGTATTGCGGTATCGCTGCTGCTGGCGGTGCCCGTTATATTTCTGGTTCTCTTACCCCTGCTTGGCAGAGCCTTTACTTGGCGAAAAAAGTAAAAAATCAAACAAACCTAATCAGCATTGTTAGTTATTTATGCTAGGCTGCTGGTCTGATTTTGAATGAATCAGGGAGAGGGTGAGTTGATTATTAATTAGCAGGTCATTGTTTTTTAAGAAGTTGATGAGCCTGTTCTGGTTTTTGCCGGAGTTGTGAGAAGTGTTTGGTAAGTGTTTTGTTTTTCAAATACTTAGGATGGAAGGTTGACTATTTGGGTTAAATTTTAGTCACCAATCCTTTTAAATCAATAGCTTAGGCTGTACGAGGGTTTGTTTTTTTGGTTGAAATATAAGCATATTTTGCGAATGCCATTGGAGGTTCACCAAATTACCTTGTAACTGTTTGATTTTAAAGATTGTAAAAAGTATGCTTTTGCAGGAGGTGTTAGCCGTTAAGGTACACTACTGACTGATAAAGTGGTCAGGGGCTAGACGAAATAGGCGTTTTATAATAGGGTGTGGCCAGTTATCCGGTATTTTTCCGGCTTGGTCGGTTTTAATTTCCCCGTTATAGGCTGCCTATATGTCATCAGGTTCTCACTTTATTTTGCTGGAAGGTGTCAATGTGCTGGATCACATGTACGACACCGATCAGCTCAGCGTTATTCGTGGTACAAGCGCGTTATTCAAATCCGCAATTACCGATACTGAGAAAGAATTTTCAGATAGTGATAATCGCCCTGAGGGTATCTTGTCTGCGGTATCGACGGGGGCATCTTCCGGTTTATTTCTGCTAACAGAAGGCCGGCCAGAAAAAATGCTGGCGGCAATTTCCACATACTTATCTCAGCATCAATACTACCGTCATCTGACATTTCAGTTACAGTCCTGCGAGGCTTCATCACTGAAACAAGCGCAACAGCGTTTGTGGGGGCAGTTGCGTATTGCCCAGCTTCAGGATTTTACCCTTATGCCGGACTGGGAAGGAACTGAGCCGGATGATGCGCTTGGAGAGGGCGTTTGTGAGCTGGAAGGACGGCGCATTGCGAGTCAGGGACGGTCGAGTAAGGTTCAGGGAGATCGTGAAAAATCGCTTTCCGCCTCGGTTTATTCCCGTTTGATATATGGTCGGGATCAACGAGAGGCTTTTTACGAGCGGGAATTATCCAATCAGCCAGAAGTCTGGTCATCATTAATGAGTGCGTTACATGCTCAGCCAGCTAGCTGCTTTGCATCAGATTTTAATGAACTGTGTACTGATACCGAGCAGAAATATCCACAATCACTGCAAAACAAAATGGCAGTGATCTATCTGGATGGTAATCACTTTGGTAAACGTCAGGGTGAATTTGTTGATGAATTTATCAAAAACAACAGTGCAGCCGATGATTTGGCATTGGAAATTAAAGCACAACAAGCATTTGATTCAGCCATTAAAAAGCTGCGCGCCAGGTTTCTGGCAGGTGAAATCAAACGACATTTAGAGGCACAAGCCAACGGAGGCGTTATTCCCCTGGAAACCCTGATGTGGGGTGGAGATGAGATGCTGCTGGTGATGCCTGCATGGGAAGGCTTTGACTTTCTACAACGCTTTTTTGCCTTTGACTGGAATCTCTCAACTTATTTGGACTCGTCCGATAAAGAATTACCAGCATTAACCCATGCGGCGGGTATCGTATTTTGTCAGGCTAATAAGCCTATCCGTATTATCCAGAAACTAGCCCATGATCTGGCCGAGAGAGTGAAGGACAGTGACGGTGGGCGTGAGAACGATGCGTGGGATTATCTGGTGCTGGAATCAGTGGACTACCCGACCGATGACGATATGTCGGAGTATTTCAACACCCGTTACACCACAGCAATCGCAGACGGCCGTGAAAAAAAATTACCCGCAATTCGTGACTGGGAAACAACGGTGCGTGAGAAGCTATTAGAGGCCAAGCGTAAGGGCTACTTAACCACCAGCCAGCTATATTTATTAGCCGATACGATATTGAAAGACAGTGAAGCAACTGATGCGCCAGAGGTGACAGTGTCGGCAAAGTGGTCAGAGATTACCAGCGACAAGGAAGATATTGCGCAAAACGCAAGCCCTCAGATTAAGGCAGAGCGACGCATGTATCAGGTCAGCGAAAACAAAGCTTGGCTAAAGAATAGCCTGCCAGCATTGGCAAAGTCCTTATTTGATTATGATTTTGATGACGCAAAAAAACGGGTGTGGTTTTGGTTTCACCTTATTGAACTGTGGGATTATCAGGTCATCATGGAGGAGGAAAAATGAGGCAATATGTAACACAGTCGTATGACCTTAAACTAACCTTCGCGCCGCCTTTTTTATCTCAGGCCGCAGGCACGTTAGCGTTTGGTTCGGATGTCGCCATGCAGCGTTATCACGGGCAACCGGCGCTTAATGGCAGCTTGATTCGCGGGAATATCCGCGCAGCGTTGGATAACTTTGTCTTGGTGCTTGGTGAAAAAGACTCCAAGAGAAATAGGCTGATTAAGTTCACCGAAACATGGTTTGGTAGGTCACCAAAAAGTGAGTCTGGCGACGATAAAATGGGTGATCAGCGGTCACGCATCCGCTTTGATTTGTTTTGGTTGTTGCAAAGTGATGTACCAAAGTCTGGTCGGCGCAATCGTATTCAGATTGAGGCATCGGGAAAGGTAAAAGACGGCGCGTTGCAGTTTATTGAAGACTGCTTTCCGGTGGGAAGTGGTGATGTCGTTTTTCATGGAAAAATCAAGGTACAGCTAAGCGGGAATGTCGAAAAGCAGAAAGAAGAAAAAGCTGATCTGAAGCGGTATTTATCAATGGCGTTGGAAAGTATCTCAGCGATGGGAAGCCTGAAGGGTATTGGCTTTGGGGAACTGAAAGGACACTCACTAACCGAGTCCTCGCCAACAGGCCCAGCCTCTCAGGAAGCCTCAACCGATGCTCCGTTGCTAAGTGATACGCTCAAAGGTAACGAAACCCGCATTGGTTTTCGTTTCAGGCCAGACAGGCCCTTTTGTGTGGGCAAACCCAAGACCCCGGACAGTAACCGCATTGTCTCCGATGATGTCATTGGCGGGCATGTTATAAAAGGTGTGATGGCGAACACATGTGGGGATGATAAAGCGTCTGGGTGGCGGGATTTATTGTGCTTTGACCAGTTGCACATATCGCACGCAGTACCTGTGAAGGAGGCGTTATCGGACGATGGCGAACGTCACTTCCTGCCTGTGAACCCCGCTTTGCCACTGAGTCTGGCGTTCGTAGCGGTATCATCTTCCAATGAGGATGAACCCGAACTATGGGATTTTGCAAACAGTGAAGACGCATTTGCAAAAGAGCTGGATGGTTTACATGGTGCGCCACGCTTTCAGCCGGACTGGAAAAGTAAGCATTGGGAAAAAGCGACACAGCAAAATAATGTTTGTCACAAAAAGCCGGAACGCTTGGTGTTGGTACGCACGGGGATTGATCACCAACGAGGTGTTTCCAGCGAGAGCCAGTTATTTAGCATGGAATGTGTCGATCCAGCGGGCTTTCACTGGCAGGGTGAAATAGGTTTGGAGCATGTTCCAGAGAACCAGCGCAGCGAGGTACTCAAGCACTTGCAGGATCTCTTTGCACAAGGCCTGGATAACATTGGCAAAACCGGCGCATCAATGACAGAGATTGAGCTATTCCCCGTGACAGGATCAGCCTTGCCTGAGCCGTTGGATGTAGGGGACAGGGTGATTGTTACTTTAGAAACAGAAGCCCGCCTGATTGCCTCTGGCTTTGAACGAAGCGGTGAGCGGCCGTCTTTGAAAGAACTGTACAAACAATACTGGCAACGTGTTTCATCCGGTGGGCTTGAGTTAGTGACGTTCTACGCGCAGCAGTATCGGGAAGGTGGTGTGTGGTATCACTCTGTTTACCAAAAGGGGCAGGCGTATTGCCCTGAGTGGTTGAGCAAAGCCGGAAGCGTGTTTGTGCTGATGGTTAATAAGAAGGAAGGCGCGGACTTATTGAATCAATGGCTTTGTAATGGCCTGCCGTTTGCACGGTCTGACCGTGATGCGCAATCGAATCTGCCTGATTGGAGAATCACGCCATATCTACCAGAACACGGGTTTGGAAAGATCTCGCTAAAGCTTGCTAAGGAGGAGCGAAATGGCTCGTAACAGGAACGGTCGTAAGCAGAAGAACTCCGGCAAGCAGCCTAGATACACTCGTAAGGGGTCGCCAGCAATGTCGTCGCTGTCGGCAAAGGATGAGCTTTTTCGTCGGGTGATGATTAAAGGGACGCTCACGCTCAACAGTGAATTACATATTGGCTCTGGTCTGCCCGCAGAGAAAGATACTCAAAACAAAGATCAGGAGCAGGAGAACAGTCAGGAAAAAGACGGGAACGACACCTGCGTCAACGAGGTTCAGCGCGACGCAACAGGGAAGCCTTTTTTACCGGGTTCAGGCTTGCGGGGCGCGTTAGCTGCCCAGTTAGATGAACAAACGCCTGACGGATTGCACCGCCGCCTTTTTGGTCTGGCGCGTCAGCCAGCGACAGAAGACAAAAAAGAGTCGAAAGAGGATCAGGGCGGTATGGGCTTGTTGCGGGTTTATGACGCGCTTTTAATGGGTCAGGTGAAAACTGACCGGCGCACCCGTACCCGTATTGAGCCAGTCAGTGGAACAGCGATGCAACATCATCTTGCTACGCTGAATTTAGTGCCCGAAGGTACTCAATTTAAGCTGCGGGTAATGCTGGAACACAGTGGGGGTAAAGAGTCAGCAATTACCAGCAAAGAGCTGGAGTGTGTACTGACACTGCTGGAAGGCTTGAGCCAGCAAAGGCTGGGTTCTGGTAAGAGTATCGGGCAAGGGCAGGTGACTTGGCGGTGTGAGGATGTGCAGGTCATTACTGAAAAAGGCTACCGTGAATGGATTCTTTCACGCTTAGAGCAAGATAACAGTGCGGATAGTCATAGCTCTGAAACGTCACTAGAGTCTTACAAAGAGGACTATACGGCAGCAGGCAACACCAGTTGCGACGGGCTAAAGCCGCTCAAATGGGAGCGTAAGGCATTTTCACTGAAGCCCGACGGGCCGATATTGATTAATGACCCTGAGGCTCTGAGAGACCGTAAGGAGGGTGATCCGCATGTTACGTTTATGACCCGCTCAGAACGTAGTGCTGTGATACCGGGGTCAACGCTCAAAGGTTGGTTCAGAGCGCAGTCAAGGCGCATCCTGCTAACTCTGCTGCAAGATAAAGAAATGGCGCAAGCCGAGCGGGTGGCACGGGCTGATGAGCTACTTAATAAAATGTTTGGTAGTACCAATAGTGGTATGGGATGCCTGCGCTTTGAAGATGCGTTTGCGCCGTTCAAGAAAGAAACAGATGAACACCTGCAAATGTTTAATGCTATAGACCGTTTTACCGGCGGTGTAAAAGAATCGGCCTTGTTTAGTGCGAAAGGCTTATGGACGAACGAGTCATTTTATAGCGGTATTAGCTATCAGCCATACGTTTTAGAATCAGAAGCTTGGATGAAGTTACTGTTGCTATACGTCTGGCAGGATGCCAAGGAAGGTGACCTAGTCTTAGGTTGGGGTAAGTCAAAAGGCTACGGGCGGCTGACTCTGAAGGCGGTTAATACAGGATGGTTGGAAAAACCGGGTAGCGAGGAGCTTGAGCAATGGCAAGACGCATTGCTTAAAGCGCTTGAGCCAGTAACGGAGAGGGTTTGATGATGAATGATAAATTTTACAATCCTTATCAGTTTATTCCGGTTGATACCAAAAAAGCCAAGGCTCTGACTCACTACCCTACAAAGGAAGACGTTGAGAGGGCTTGCGGGCTAGATAGGCCGGATAACCACTTTGTTCGCCATGACTATTGGCACAAAGATGGATTCTCAGGAAAAATCCGCTGCACCTTGCGGCTTGATAGTCCGTTGGTTATTGGAGCAATGCAAATGCAAGGGGATAAGCAAACGGGCGAGTCGGGGCGAGTCCCGCCTTACCAGATTCCCCTACACAACGAGGGGAAGTATGTTGGAACGCAATATGCAATTCCCGGCAGTAGCTTGAGGGGAATGGTTAGCAGCGTTGCCGAGACGATTAGCCAGTCAAGCCTGCGGGTGCTGGAATCAAAAGGCGAGGGGGATTATTCTGTACGCAAGCCGGTTGGCGATCCGCTGAAAAAGCTGGGCATGTTGCTTAAAGAAGATGACAAATACTTTATCTACCCGTTGATGGATACTGCTAACCCTGCCGGATACAAGCGTATTCCCCGAAAGAATACGTTGGTGACATCAAACCAATGCTACCAACACTCACGACCTGCGGAGCCTGTCTACCATGAGGGAGAGCGGGGGATTCTCTACATTCGGGGCAAAGTGACGAAGGAAAGTAATAAAAGCAAGGAGTTCTGGATTCCCTGGAGGGATAAGATTCTTGATAAGAGTGAGCAACGACTCGTTCCCGACAAGGTTTTAGAGGGCTTTAACCGTGTTTTGAAAGCACGGTTCGCAGAGCAAAAAAAGGAAAAAGCCGATACCGCACTCTTGTGGCCAAAAGGCTATGCAGAGGATGGGCGAATACCCGCTAAAGACCCCATTCCAGAGGATCATTTTCTGGTATTGTCCGGTGACTTGCTCTATTACAAGGAAGAAGAGGGAAAAATTTCAGAACTGAGCTACTCAGCGATTTGGCGTAAGATTATCTCGGATGATGTTAATACCGCCTTTGAAAATGCAGCAGGAAAAAATGCACTGCCTTGGCACACGGGGCGGGATCAATTAACACCGGCTGAGGCCATTTTTGGTGTAGTAGAAGATGAACCTGACACGTTAAGTGGCGCGCGCAATTTAGCCTCCCGCGTTCGCTTTAGTGACGCAACCTCCACAAAGCCGATTGAGCTAGAGCCGGAAATTACTCTGAAAATCCTTAACTCACCCAAGCCGCCATCGCCTGCTATGTACTTTAGTGCGGAGGGTGGGAAATATATTGCAAAAGAAAATTTAAACTTGAAGAAGCACAAACCCAACGGGCGTAAAGTGTATATCCCGCATGTTCAGAAAGGCCAACATTGGAAACATAATGAAGCGGTTGCTGATGACCGGAATCACATGCGCCTACGTTGCCAGCCCATTAGTGTGGGGGCGTGTTTTGAGTTTGATGTGTATTTTGAAAACCTGTCAAAGGCAGAGTTGGGGCTGTTACGAACCGCCTTACAGCCAGCGGGTGAGGATGCAGAATTTCTTCACCGTTTGGGCTTAGGCAAACCTTACGGCCTGGGACACGTCGTGATCGACCGTGCTGAGGTGAGTCTGATTGACCGACAGTCACGTTACACGTTGCAGCGTTTTTCTCAGGACTCGGTTTACCAGCCATGTCAGGATGAGCCGGACGTGAGCCTAGTTGATGAGGACTTTGCGTTACCCGCACTCCTTGCAGTGGCTGACCCGTCCAGTTACGAGGATCTTCCCGTGTGTTACCCCTATGATCGTGCCAGTAATAAGAACCCTCACCAGTCACCACACAATGAGGTAGATGGTTTTCAGTGGTTTATGGAGAATGACCGGAAAGGTGGTCGCAAAGACTTTCTACATACGACGAAAAAACAACCGTATGTCATGCAGCCACTTTCCAGCACCTCAACACGAAATAAAGGCTAATGCACACCTACCTCACCTGCTTCGACATTCAAGACAACCGTTCCCGCCGCTATATCGCCCGCGAACTGGAGCGGTACGGGTTGCGGGTGCAAAAATCCGTATTTGAGATTACGGTGACTAACGACAAGGCACTGTTAAGGTTGAAAAAACGCTTACAACAATGGACGGAGGATGGTGACGATATTCGTTTTTATCACCTCTGTCTGGCTTGTCGCAAGGTGTCGCATACGGTTGATAATCAGCGGGTCGCGCATTTCCCGAAGGCGGTGGTGTTGTGAGTCTGGTGCCGAGCGGGGCGGCTGCGTTGCCGATTGAGTCACTGTTGCCGCTGCGGGTGTTGACGATTACGCTGGAGTTTACCGCTGCTGCGAGTCCGCGTTTTTTCCATCAGCCTGCCCTTACCGCCTTTCTGCGTTTTCTGGTGGGTTCACCCGATGATTATGACCAGCTGATTCGGATTGATGCGCCGGAAAGTGGTCTTGTTAAGTTCCGGCGCGGTGATCATTATCGCTTTGTGCTGGTGGGGCTGGCGGGCAGTGATGCCTTGCTGGATAGCTTATTGGCGCAACTGGCAAGACTGCCGCACAGTGCTTCGAAAAGCAGCGCCAACGGGGATCAGCAGGCTCAGAAGTTGCCGTTTCGGGATAATCTGAAGCTGGTGAGTGTGGTAGATTTTTTTACCCGGCAGGAGATTCATGCGCTGCACGAAGCCTGTGGCTATGACCTCGATACCTTGCAGCGGGAGGCGGAATTGTGGGCGCAGCAGACCGCTGTACGCTGGCAGTGGTTGTCTCCGGCGCGGTTGTTAAAAGCGAAGGCGCAGCGAGGACAGCAGAAGGGTGAGGCGCGTTTTGTGCATGATGCCGCTGATTTGTCAGCCGGTTTGTTGCTGGCGCGTTTGTATAGCAGTATCAGCGCCCTGATTCGTGAGCGGGAGGGGCTTGAGCGCCTGCCTGCGGCGACTGTGCCGGAGGCCGACATCTGTCATCAACATGCCTTCTGGCTGGAGGCCGGTTATGCGGATGCAACGGGGCGTCATCAGGTGATGGGCGGGCTGGCCGGGGTGGTGGGTCTGCAATTTGCCGAGCCGTTGTCGGCTGCCTGGTGGTCATTGCTGATTCTGGGGCAGTATCTGGGAATAGGTCAGCGTACCACTTTTGGCTGGGGGCGTTATACGCTGATCAGTGCCGAGGGCGGTTTCAGTTACCGCGCGGAATATGCGCTCAATTCATTGCTGTTACAGGCGAAAGACGAAGAAAACCTGTTGCGAGCCTGGCGGCATGTGATCACCGGGCGTGATGTACCGGAAGACCTGATTGCTGAGGATGAGGGCATTGTCAGCGACTGGCGCGACGATGAGGAGCCGGACGAAACCGACGCACCACTGGAACGCTTGCAGGAAGACCTGGATAAAATGCTGTTCGGGCGTTATCAGGCACCGGCACTGCGGGGCTATCTGATTCCGAAGTCGGACGGCGGGGTGCGGCCACTGGCGATTCCGCCGCTGTATGACCGCGTATTGCAACGCGCCTTGCAGCAGGTGTTGACACCGGCCTTTGAGCAGTTGATGTACAGCCAGAGTCACGGTTATCGTCCGGGGCGTTCACGGATGACAGCGGGCAGGGTGATTCAGCAAGCCTGGCGCGAGGGTTATCAGTGGGTGTATGAAGGCGATGTGCGTGATTTTTTTGACAGCGTACAATGGCAGACCCTGCGCGAGCGGCTGGAGGCGTTTTATCTGCATGATCCGGTGATTGATATGATTCTGAACTGGATGGCGGCACCGGTGCAATACCGTGATGCCCTGCTGGAGCGGCATCAGGGGCTGCCGCAGGGTTCGCCGTTGAGTCCGCTGCTGGCGAATCTGATTCTGGATGATTTTGACCGCGACATGCAGGCACAGGGTTTCCACCTGATCCGCTTTGCCGATGATTTTGTGGTGTTGTGTAAAGACCCGAAAGCCGCTCGACGGGCGCAACAGGCCGCCCGTGCCTCATTGCAGGAACACGGGCTGGATATACACCCGGACAAGGAGCGCGTGGCCGGGATGGATGATGGCTTTCGTTATCTGGGTTATCTATTTGTCAAGGATATGGCGCTGGACATCAGCGGTCAGGCGCGTCCGGCAGCCAGTGACGCTCAGGCCGTATCGGAGCATTCCTGGATGGCCGAGCTGGGGCGGCGCGAGGCAGAACACGCCCACAGTGCCAAACGGCTGGCGGCCATTGTGGACAAGTTACAGCGGCAACAGGCGATTTTTTGTGGAGAGCGGGAAAACAGTGGT
>PDWI01010393.1_pt1 | contig 10437 bp, 10 predicted proteins | sample 1430891 | NCBI WGS metagenome assembly PDWI01 (sample SAMN01162508, study PRJNA174530) | Oral metagenome, whole genome shotgun sequencing project. | biome: Marine environment; feature: Marine mammal; material: Swab sample of the gingival sulcus; isolation source: swab sample of gingival sulcus... | reverse complement strand
AACATGTCCCAAGTGAGCATTTCCAACTCTACTTCTAACTTCAATTCTATTCATACCGTGAGTTTTATCTTCTCTATAATTTAAAACTTCCATTGCAATCGGTTTTGTAAAACTTGGCCAACCACAAGCTGATTCAAATTTGTTTGTAGAAATAAAAAGTGGCTCTCCCGTTGTTATGTCAACATAAATTCCTTTATCATGGCAATCGTTATACTCATTTTGAAAAGCAGGTTCAGTCGCATTTTCTTGTGTGACTGCATATTGAATTCTAGTTAATTTTTCTTTTAAGATTTCTGAATTTTCTTTTTCATATTTTTCATCATCTATAACTATGTCTTTTGCTAAATTTATATTTATATGACAATAGCCTGTCGGATTTTTTTCTAAATATTTTTGATGATATTCTTCTGCCGAATAAAAATTTTCTATTTTTAAAACTTCCACAACAATTTTTCTTGGGTATCTTGCTTGTTCTTTTTTTATAAAATTTAAAATTATTTGCTCATCTTCTTCATCTACAAAATAAACTCCTGTTCTATATTGAATTCCAATATCATTTCCTTGTTTATTCAAACTTGTTGGGTCTATTATTCTAAAATAATATTGTAAGATAGCCTTTAAAGAAATAATATTTTCATCATACTTTACATATAGAGTTTCAGAATGTCCTACTCCCTTGCAAACATCTTCATAAGTTGGATTTTCTTTTTCTCCATTTGCATAGCCAACTTTTGTCTCAACTATTCCCTCGATTTTATCAAAATACGCTTGTACTCCCCAAAAACAACCCCCAGCTAAATATATTTCTTTTATCATTTGTATCTTCCCCTCTATTTATAAATTTCTCTTAATTTTTTTTCTAAACTTTTAGGAATTTCATAATTTTTCTCCATAACTTTTTCTAAAGCATAGAAAGGTTTATTCTTATAATTTTTTCTTTCTCTATCTTGCTCATAAATTTCTTCTTCTATGTCATTTTTGAATTCTACAAACTTTCCTATTTTTTTATTTACAAGCCTCTGAATCCTTTTATTTTTTATATTAGAATTTTCTATCTCCATTTTATTTCTCCACTTATGATTATCTCTATCATAAACAGCAACATAAGGAATCCTAAACGCATTTAAAAGTTTTATAAATTGTGGTATCGTACTTTTACTTCCACATTCTATTATAGAGTAATCATAATTATAGATATCTATTTTTTTAGCTAGATACGAAAGAACAATTTTATCCGTTTGCCCCTCAACTAAAATTACTTTTTTAGCAAAAAACAACTCACTTCTATCTGGATTTATCCAATAGTTCATATTGAAAATACTAACTTCATCATGATAAAAAAGTTCTCTTTTATATTGATAAACTTGTATTTCATCTTCTGTTTTTCTAAAGATACATAAATTTTTATAATCCTCTAGCTCAATAAATCTGCTTGAATTCGTTGAAATTATAACATTCAAATTGAAATTAGAATTTTCCTTTAATGTTTCATAACAAGCTCTTTCTTCCTGTGGCTTAAAATAAAATTCTGGTTTTTCCCAAATTAAAATTGTATTGTTCCAAACTTCTTTATTCTTAAAATCTTTATCGCTTGTTTCATCCAAAAATTCCAAAAATAATTTTCTATAATAACCCATCGAAAATTTTTCTGACTTGGCTTTTTCAAAAATTTCATAATACTTTTTAACTTTTTCTACTTTACTTTTTCCCCATAAATCAAAAAATAATTTTTCTAAATATTTTAAATTAATCATTGCAGGCAAATAAAAAATTCTAAAAGTTGAAAGTTTATTTTTAAATTCTTCCACTGATATTTCATTCCAATTAGTATCGTTAATATTCAAAAGATATTTGATTTTTTCATTTGGAGCTTTATCAATTTTTAGAGCATAACTTTTTTTATCTTCTTCAAAGATTAAAATCATTTTTAAGTTATGTTTTTTGTCTTTTATATGAACTTCTATATTATTTTCATCAAAATTTTTAAGTTGAAAGAAAAATAAAAGTGCATTCATCAAAGATGATTTTCCTGAATTAGATTCCCCTATAAAATTTAAAAATTTCTTCCACTCTAAATCCACTCTTGAAAATGAGTGCCAATTTTTTACTATAAATTTTTTTATTTCCATATTTACCTCTTTATTGTTCTTTTATTTTTAAATTTATTATTTTTTTACAGGCAAAAAAGTTAAAAAAAGCCTTTGCAAATCCAAAATTATTTTAAAAATTTAAAATATTGCACTCAACTTCAAACCACTTACCCTCTTCATCTTCTCCAAGGATAACATCAAAACTTATCTGACAATCTTCCAAATTCCAAATATATGAATTAGCTTCTTCATCTTTTGAGAAAGTCATTTTTTTATATTTTGTATTCTCAACTTTTTCTCTAATATCTTCTTTTTGCTCCAGAAGCTCAATAATATCTTCTTCCAAATCAAAACCCATATCTATAAAATTTTGATTTATTGTTTTTATTCTTTTCAACATTTTTTCATCTAACATAAGCTACCCCTTTTTAAATAATTTCATTATAAATAATATAAATTTTACTTTTTTTATTTCAAAAGGTAATTTTTTCAATGCTCTATCCATAGAATTTTCTATTTCTTTTTCCGTCATCTTTCTCAACCTCTTTTTTATAACTATTTAAAAATAACTCCCGCTTCTTTATACCAAAGCAATATGTCCATCTCATCCATAGGAATTTTAACAAATTTACAATATTTTCTCATTTTATCTTCTATTTCTAAATACAATTTAGGTGTCAATGTTTTTGGAATTTCTTTAATCACATCTAACTTGACTAAATTTCTTAATATGTGCCTATCTAATATTGCAAGCTCTTGTCCAAAGCCAACATTTCTCAAAAAATGACTCGCTTCCTTATAAGACATTCCTTTAACATTTTTTACTATCCATTCTCTTTTTTCTAATACTGTATCTATAGAATCAAAAAAATCTTTCGTAATGATTTTCCCATTTTTATTTTTCATTTTTTCTCTTAGCTCAACTAAATACTTAGCCTTATTATTTTTAAATCTTACTATATTTAAATATTCGACTATCTCTTCTGCACTACCATTAAAAATTAAATTTTGCTCCTTTAAATTACAAATAGCCTTCCAAGCATTTAAAGCCTTAGACTGAGGAGTTAAAATACAAAAAGATAATTCTAAATGTATATCTTCATTTGAGCCATTCTCCCAAGTTTTTTTAAAATCTTTTAGCCTATCTTTAAATAAATTTTTTTTATCTAAATATATCTTTTCTACTTCCTTAAAATATTCATTTTTTTTCATAACATAACTCCTAGACTTACAAAAATTTTTTTCCTCTATAATTATACCATTTAAAAATACTAAATAAAAATATATTTAAACTTCTATCGAGCTTATTCTTTTTTCAAATTTACTTTTTTTTACTAACTCCATAATTAATTTAACTCCCTCTTCTATATCTTGATTAGTTAAACTAGCATAACCTAACAAGAAAAATAAATTTTCCGATTTTTTTTCTAAATAATAATCTCTCAACGGATAAATTTTTATAGAATTTTCTTTACAAACTTTTAAAAATTCTTTTTCTACTATGTTAAAAGGAAAAGATACTATAATGTGTAAACCCGCATCAGCACCTTGTATTTTTATTTCTTTTTTGAATTTTTTTCTACTTTCTTCTTTTAAACAGTTAACCAATAATTCTCTTTTTTTCTTATAAATAGTTCTCATTCTATTAAGATGTTTTACAAAGTGCCCCTCTTGAATAAATTTATATAATATTTTTTGAGTAGGAATAGAAACTGGACATATAAAATAAGGAAGTTTCTTTTTGTAAATCTCCAAAAGTTTTCGAGGTAAAACCATATAACTAACACGTATGGCTGGACTAATTGATTTTGAAAAACTACCTATATAAACTACTTTATCTTTATAGTCTATTGCTTTTAATGCTGGAATTGGTTTCCCATTATATTTAAACTCACTATCATAATCATCTTCAACTATATATCTATTTTCTTTTGAGTTAGCCCAATTTAAAATTTCTTGCCTTCTCTTAATAGGCATTATAACTCCTGTAGGAAATTGATGTGAGGGAGTTATACAGGCAATATTTATATTTTTTTCTTTAAGTTCATCTACAATCATTCCCTCATCATCTAAATTAATTGCCGAATAATCTATCTTATTAGAAAAAAATAAATCTTGTAACATTTTATATCCAGGATTTTCTAAACCATATTTCACATTCTTAAAAAGTTTAAAAATAATATGAAAAAGATACTCTGTTCCAGAGCTAATTATTATTTGTTTGGCTTCGGCTTCAAAGCCTCTAGCTTCAGATAAATATTCACAAATACTTTCTCGTAATAATTTATAACCTTGTATTTCTCCTTGAAAAGAAAAATCATTATTCATTTCTTCATAAATCTCTTTGCTCAACTTCTTAAAGATATTTCTAGGTAAACTTGCTGAATCAACTCCTGAATAAGAAAAATTATATTTTACTTTGGAAATTTTATTTTCCTTTTTTTTCTTATGGCTTATGTTGGCTTTAACATATAAATTTTCTAAATCAGATACAAAATATCCTTTTCTTTCTTCTGAATAAATATAGCCTTCTTCCATCAAAAGATAAAGAGCATTTTGAATCGTATTTTGACTTATATTATATTTTTTCATTAAATTTCTTTTTGATGGTAATTTACTTTTTGAAACCAAACTTCCTTCTAATATAAAATTCTTTATTTCAGAATATATCTGCAAATAAAGAGGAGTTTTCAACTTAGTATTTAAATTTAACATCTTCATAATCTGACCTCATAAAAAATATTTATTTTGGAACTTTATATAAAGTCAGTATAAAGCTATACTATAAAAAAGTCAAAAAAAATTTATAGGAGGAAAGATATGGAAAATATTTTAAGATTTAACGGTGGAGTAATTATGGATGTCACTAACAAGGAACAAGCAAAAATAGCAGAAGAAGCTGGTGCTGTTGCTGTAATGGCTCTTGAGAGAACTCCTGCCGATATAAGAGCTGCTGGTGGAGTTTCAAGAATGAGTGATCCTAAACTAATTAAAGAAATTATGGAAGCTGTAAAAATTCCAGTTATGGCTAAAGTAAGAATAGGACATTTTATTGAAGCTGAAATTTTAGAAGCTTTAGGAATTGACTTTATAGATGAATCAGAAGTTTTATCTCCTGCTGACTCTATCCATCATGTAAATAAAAAAGATTTTAAAACTCCTTTTGTTTGTGGAGCAAGAAATTTAGGAGAAGCTCTTAGAAGAATTAGTGAAGGTGCAAAAATGATTAGAACTAAAGGAGAAGCTGGAACAGGAGATGTAGTTCAAGCTGTTTCTCATATGAGAGAAATTATAAAAGAAATTAATGTTATAAAATCTTTGAGAGAAGATGAACTGTATGTAGTTGCAAAAGACTTACAAGTTTCTTATGAATTAGTAAAATATGTTCATGTTAACGGAAAACTTCCTGTCCCTAATTTTTCTGCTGGTGGAGTTGCCACTCCAGCTGATGCAGCTTTAATGAGAAGACTTGGTGCAGATGGTGTTTTTGTAGGAAGTGGTATTTTCAAATCAGGAGATCCTAGAAAAAGAGCTAAAGCCATTGTTGAAGCTGTAAATAATTATAAAAATCCTGAAATCATAGCTAAAGTTTCTGAAGATTTAGGAGAAGCTATGGTTGGAATCAATGAAGAAGAAATTAAAGTTATAATGGCAAAAAGAGGAGTTTAAAAAAAGTTCCGACTAAATGTCGGAATTTTTTTATATAGTAAGTATTAAATTTATAAAAAATAATTTCATATTTATTGGGTGCCTCAGCATTTTTTTCAATAATAACTTCTCTTTTAAATTTTTATTAGCTTTTACAAGATTTAAAAGATAATCAACTATTAATATAGTTACTTTTTTATTAGAAATTGCAGAAAAAATATCTTCTGCAAATTTTATTTTTTCATATTTTTTTAAATCTTCAGAATTTTGAACAAAATTCCTTAAACATTTATAAATATCTGTTTTATTTTCTATTGAAAAATCTTCTTCATAATTTTTAATGGCTTCATAAATCTCTTTAAAATTTTTTTCACTATTTAAATCTAATTTTTTTAATTTATAGTTTTCTATGTCTTCTGAAACTCCCATAAAAAAATCATAGTCATATTTATCAACTTGTAGTTCTTCTGCAGTTTGCCTTTTCACTTTATATATTATAGATCTTGATTTAATAGTTGTTAAAATATTTAATTTATTAGAAAGCAATATAAAAAAATTGTCCTGTGTAGGTTCTTCTATGACTTTCAGCATAGCGTTTGCACTTTCTTTTCTAATATTTTCTATATTCTTTAAAATAAAAACTTTTATTCCTTCCTCATGAGAACTAGTATAAGTCTTTTTTATAATATTTCTAACTTCTTCTATATTCAGATTCTCTATTATGTATAAATCACTATAAATATTAGCATCAATTTTCCTAGAAATTTCATCTCTGATATTTTCATCTTTTATATCTCTTAAAAATAATTTTTTTGCAAAATCTAAGGCAACAGAAAAATTTCTTTGAGAATCATCTCCATAAAATAAATATGTCCCAGACTCTCTATTTAATTTTATTTCACTATTTAAAAAATTATCTTCCATTTTTTCTCATCTTTCTTCTATTATCTTTCAGCTTTTTCTATCTTTCTTAAAACATTTATTTGCTCTAGAGCTATTCCAGCACCTTTAACAACACTTTCTAATGGGTTTTCTGCTAATGCAACTTTTAGGCTAGTATGTTTAGCTAACATTTCAGGGAAATTTCTTAGAAGTGAGCCTCCACCTGCCATAATCATACCCTTTTCGATTATATCCGATGAAAGTTCAGGTGGTGTCTTTTCAAGAACAGATTTAACACATTGTAAAATTTCGTTTAATGAATCTTTTATTGCTTCTCTAACTTCTTCCGAACTTATTGTAATTGTCTTAGGAAGCCCTCTTATTAAATCTTTTCCTTTTATCTCTATACTTTCTTCTTCTTCAAGCGGAAGAGCTGTTCCTATTTTGATTTTTATTTCTTCAGCTGTTCTATCTCCGATTTCAAGATTATATTTTCTTTTAACATATTTTATAATATCTCTGTCAAAATTATTTCCAGCAACTCTAATAGTCTTACTTACAACCGTTCCTCCAAGTGAAATTACAGCCACATCAGTAGATCCTCCTCCAATGTCAACTATCATATTTCCTTCAGCTGCAGATATATCCATTCCTGAACCTAAGGCTGCTGCTCTTGCCTCTTCTATTAGATATGCTTTCTTGGCTCCAGCAGAAATTGCTGCTTCTAATACGGCTCTTTTTTCTACACCAGTTACATCAATAGGGACACATATCATTATTTCTGGCATAACAAAATTATGTTTCCCAAAAATCTTCTTTATGAAATATTTAATCATGGCTTCAGTAATATCATAATCTGCTATTACTCCTTCACTTAAAGGTCTAACTGCAACTATTGTATCTGGAGTTTTCCCAAGCATATCTTTTGCTTCGTTTCCAACCGCTAAAACTTTTCTTGTTTCTCTTTCAACAGCAACAACTGATGGTTCATTCAAAATAATTTTTTTATGCTTCTTACTGTAAACAAGAGTGTTTGCTGTCCCTAAATCAATCCCTATACTTTTATTAGACTTCAAAAAATCAAATATCCCCATTTTCATCTCCCTCTATAAATTTTATTATTATTTTTTTTATTTTAGTTAAATCTTCTTTTATATACATCGCTCCAATAATCGCTTCCAAGGCAGTTGCTTCCTTATACTCCATCACAGTACAAGAACGTGGAAAAGTTTTTATATTACTATTCTTTGCTCTTTTCCCAATAATTTGATAGCTTTCTTCTAATTCAGAAAAAATTTTTTTATAAAGTTTACTCTGTGCCTTAGCATTAACTTTCGCTTTTACATACTTATTTAATTTTAATATATTATATCCAAATTGCAAATAATATTTTCTAAGCTCTAATTCCCAGACCGCATCTCCAATATAAGCCAATTCTAAGCCCGAGTAATCTATTAAGTTCCTCTTTTTTAAAATTTCCATTTTATACCCTTTTTTATTTTTTTGAGACTACATTGTCCACGTAGTTTTATCTTTTCCATCTTTTATTTTTATTCCAAGCTCTAAAAGTCTGTCTCTAATTTTATCAGATAATGCCCAGTCTTTATTTGCTCTTGCATCTCTTCTAAGTTCTAAAATAAGTTCAACTAAATCAGCAGAAATATTATTTACTTCAACTTCTAATTTTAATTTTACTCCTAAAACTTCTTCCAAAACATTTTTTAAATAATCAAAAGACTCTTTCATATTTTCTACACCTCTTTTTGAAAGAGTAGAATTTTCATCAAGAGTTTTATTTATAACTTTAATTAATTCAAAAATACTACCTAAAGCTTGAGCAGTATTAAAATCTTCATTCATAGCTTCTATGAATTTTTTTTCTGTTTCATCTTTAACTTTTTTTAATTCTTCACAAGAATTTCCATTTTCTGAAATCTCTTTTAAATCTTCTAAATTTAATTCTTTAACTCTTTTTAAAGTATTTTCTATTCTTTCTAATGAAGATTTAGCTTGATTTAATTCAAATTCTGAAAATTCCATAGGTTTTCTATAATGAGAACCTAAAATGAATAATCTTATAATTCTTCCATCAAATTTTTCCAAAATTTGTCTAAGCAAAACAAAAGAACCAGACTTAGACATCTTTGCTCCATCTATATTGATATAACCATTATGCATCCAATATTTTGCATAAGTTCCACCACAAGCACATTTTGATTGTGCAATTTCATTTTCGTGATGTGGAAAAATTAAATCTTGTCCTCCACCATGTATATCAAAAGAATCACCCAAATATTTTCTTGACATCGCAGAACATTCTATATGCCAACCAGGTCTCCCTTCTCCCCAAGGTGAATTCCAACTTGGTTCATTGGGCTTAGAAGATTTCCACAACGTAAAATCTAAAGGAGATTTTTTTATTTCACTTACATTTATTCTTGCTCCACTCTTTAAATCTTCTATTTTTTGTTTTGAAAGTTCTCCGTAATTATCTTTATATTTTTCTACTTCAAAATATACATCTCCATTTGACGCATAAGCATAACCTTTTTCAATAAGAGATTTTATTATTTTTATCATTTCTCCTATATTGTCTGTCGCTTTTGGTCTTATCATTCCCTCTTCTTTTAAATTAAGTTTAGCTGTGTCTTCCAAATATGCTTTTATATATCTATCTGCAACTTCTTTTACTGTTGTATTTTCTTCGTTTGCCCTATTTATCATTTTATCATCTACATCTGTGAAATTTTGTACATAATTTACTTTGTAACCTCTATATTCAAAATATCTTCTTACCGTATCAAAGAATACTGCAGGTCTTGTGTTTCCAATATGTATATAATTATATACAGTAGGCCCACAAACATACATAGACACTTCATTTTCTTTTATTGGCTTAAATTCATCTAAATGTCCAGTAAGAGTATTGTATATTCTTATCATTCTTTCCCTCCATAGAGTTAATTTCTTATAATTTTATCATTTTAATCATTTTTTTTCTAGTTAATATTATTTAAGTTAAAAATTATGTTTCACTGTTGTACTTTCTCATTAAATTCGTGCAACTACAAAAATTTCTAAAATCATTCTGGGGTTCTTAGGGGGCAGTCGTTCCCTAAGTGGGTATTAGGGCAGAGCCCTAAATAGAAATTTCAAATCTTCAGGCACAGTTATTTTTACATTATCATAATCACCTAAAATAGCTTTCACTTTAAACCCTAATCTTTCAACCAAAGATGAGTCATCTGTCCCATAAAAATTATCTTCATAAGCTTTTTTATAAGCTTCCTCCAAAATATTTTTCTTAAAAATTTGAGGTGTATGTGCCGCAAATAACTTTTCTCTTTTAGGTGTAGATAAAATTTTATTTTCTTCTAAATTTTCAGAATCTAAAATTTTTATCGTATCCTTAACGCTAACTCCAATAACTGCTCCATCATATCCAGCTTGCAAGGTATCATAACAATCTTTAAAATATTTTTCTTTACAAAATGGTCGGACGGCATCTTGAATAATTACATAATCCATATCTAAACTTACTTTTTTTAAAGCATTGTAAACTGAGTCTTGTCTTTTTTTTCCACCTTCAACAATAATTTTAATTTTTTGTAAGTTTTCCTTTTTACATATTTCAGAAATATAGTTTATATTATCTTTTTGAGTTACTATTATTATCTCTTTTATATAAGGAGATTCTTCTGCACACATTAAAGATTTTAAAAATAAAGGCTTTCCCTCATATTCTAAAAATTGCTTAGGATAATCTAGCTTCATTCTTTTACCTATTCCAGCACAAGCTAAAATAAAACTTATTTTT
>PDWI01010392.1_pt1 | contig 10437 bp, 12 predicted proteins | sample 1430891 | NCBI WGS metagenome assembly PDWI01 (sample SAMN01162508, study PRJNA174530) | Oral metagenome, whole genome shotgun sequencing project. | biome: Marine environment; feature: Marine mammal; material: Swab sample of the gingival sulcus; isolation source: swab sample of gingival sulcus... | reverse complement strand
AGCACTATAGCACTAATGTTTCCCGTTCTCAGTGCTCTAAAAAGTAATAAGTGCTTTTCAATTTTAGATTAGCATACTATGTGGGAAGTTTGAGTTAATTATTAAATACTATATATTTTTACTATTCTACTATTTTTATTGAAATTTATGTAAATAATTATATAATATATATAAGGGACTTCGTTGTATTTTAAAAATTTGGTTTAAGAGGTATGTATGATTTTATCAGATAAAACTATAATGAGTATGATTAAAAATAATCAATTATTAATAGAACCTATAGAGTATGGTCAAATTCAGCCTGCTAGTGTTGATATAAGACTTGGTAATACTTTTAGCATAGTAGAAGATAGTTCTACAGGTATTATTACTATGGATAGTGAGATAAAGTATAAGAATATGGTTTCTGAAGAATATATTTTGTTACCTGGGCAGTTTGTACTTGCTACTACTATGGAGTATATAAGTTTGCCAAATGACGTTACTGCTTTTGTGGAAGGTCGTAGTTCTTTAGGTAGAATGGGACTTTTTATACAAAATGCTGGTTGGGTAGATCCAGGTTTTGAGGGTGAGATTACACTTGAGCTTTTTAATGCTAATAGGTGTGCGATTAAACTTAAACATGGAAGAAGAATAGGTCAGTTAGTATTTTCTAAGATGGATCAAGAGGCGAAAAATCCCTATAGAGGTAAGTATCAAAAACAGCGTGGTGCTACAGGGTCTAAAATATTTTTGGATAGTGAGAGTACAGGCGTTTAAATATTAGTAAATGAAAGGTAGACATATGTTAGTATATTATTATCCTACTTGTGGAACGGTTAAGAAAGCTTTGAAATGGCTTGATAATAAAAATATAAGCTATGAGAAGAAACATATAGTAAATGAAACTATGACGAAAGAAGAGCTTGCGTCTATAATTGAGATGAGCAAATTACCAATTGGGAGATTTTTTAATACTTCAGGGAAAGCGTATAGAGAGCTTAATTTCAAAGAGAAAAGAAAAGTTTTGAGTGAAGATGAGATAATTACTCAGTTAGTTGAAAATCCTATGCTTTTAAAAAGACCTATAGTTGTAGGTGATGATTTTGCTTTAGTAGGATTTAAAGAGTTGGAGTACGAAAATATATTTGGATAAATTTTAATAGGTGGTATAGTATGAGAGGATTAGTTTTACAAGGTGGTGGAGCAAGAGGGGCTTACCAAATGGGAGCTTGGAAAGCATTTAGAGAGTTAGGTATTACTTTTGACGTTATTACAGGGACTTCTATAGGTTCTTTAAATGGTGCTTTAATGGTACAAGATGAATATGAGAAGTGTTATGATATTTGGTACAATTTGAGACCAGAAACACTTATGGAAGATGATGCGAAAACTTATTTAGAAGTAATAAATGCTAATATAGATTTGAAAAGTACAAAAAGGTATTTTGATTATTTTAAAAATATTGTTTATCGTGGTGGGCTAGAAATAGACCCACTTATAAAACTTATAGATGAAGTAGTAGATGAAGAAAAGATAAGACAGTCGCATATTAAGTTTGGTTTGGTTACTTTTTCTATAACTGATAGAGAAGCTCATCAGCTTTACGTTGATGAAATGGAAAAAGGTATGCTTAAAGACTATCTTTTGGCGTCTTCATTTTTACCGTTTTTTAAACCTGTAGAGCTTCATGGTAAAAGATTTATAGATGGTGGAGTGTATGATAACTTTCCTATAAAGCTTATGCTTAGGGAAGAAGTGGAAGAAATAGTTACAATAGAACTTAGCACTTACAACATAAAACCTATTTTTCACAATAGAGAAGTAAAAATAAAGAGAATTATACCATCAGAAGATTTAGGAAATAGATTTAATTTTTCTACTGAGATGGCTAGGAGGGGTATGAAGATGGGATATCTTGATACTATGAGAGCATATGGTAAAATAGATGGAAATAAGTACTTTTTGACCGATTTATATGACGTAGGATACTTAGAGGAATGTCTTAGTAAAATAAGTGATAAAAGTATAAATAAATATGCAAATATGATAGGAGAGAAATCTCATATAGGAAGAAGAACTCTATATGAAAAAATAATTCCAAAAGTAGCTAAATTAGTTGGTGCAAGTAGTGAAGATAGTTATCTTGAAATTTATTTGAAAGCACTTGAAATGTTAGCTAAAAGAAATAGAGTGGAAAGATTTGAGAAGTATTCATTCGAAGAGTTTGCTGATTTAGTTATATCTAGTTCTAAAATAAATAAAGACGATATAGCAGAATTTGAAAACATACCAGAAATTTTCAAAAGAAGTTCGATAATTAAGTCGGCTTATGTGGATTATTTGGTATATGAATTTGTAGTTATGGTACATAAAGTTACAAAAAAATAGTAAATTATAACCTTGAATTTTAGTTAGAAAGATACAAAAATAGTATAAAAATTTTATTAAATTTATATTGAAATTTTATTGTATCTTTTGCGAATTGTATACAATGTTTTTTCGCTATGTTATAATTACTTGCGAATAATTAGTGTATGAATTACTAGAAAGAGAGGTATTTTATGAACAATAATTTACTTAATATAGATAATCTTCACGCAAAAGTGGAGGAAAAAGAAATTTTAAAAGGACTTGATTTAACTGTAAATAAAGGTGAAATTCACGTCATTATGGGGCCAAATGGAGCGGGAAAATCTACTCTTGCATATACTTTGATGGGACACCCTAAGTATACTGTAACAGAGGGAGAGGCTACTATTTGCGGTGAAAACATATTGGATATGAAAGTAAATGAGAGGGCTAAGGCAGGATTATTTCTTAGCTTTCAGTATCCAGAAGTAATAAATGGTATTACTGTAGAGAATATGTTAAGGACGGCAAAGACTTCTATTACAGGTAAAAAACAGTCCGTTTTAATTTTTAAGAAACAGCTTAATGATGCTATGGATACTTTGTCTATAGATAAGAAAAGTAGTGAAAGATTTCTTAATGTAGGATTTTCTGGAGGAGAGAAGAAAAAGAATGAGATACTTCAGATGAAAGTGCTTAATCCTAAAGTTGCCATACTTGATGAAACAGACTCGGGACTTGATGTTGACGCTATAAAAATAGTTGCTAGTGGAGTAAATGAATTTGCAAATGATGAAAATGCAGTCGTAATTATAACACACTATAATAAACTACTAGATTATATAAATCCAGATTTTGTACACATTTTAAAAGATGGTAAAATAATTAAAACTGGCGATAAGAGTCTTGCAAATATGATTGATGAATCTGGTTTTAGTGTAATTGAGTAGGTGGTTATAGTATGGAAAAGAGAAAAAAGAGTAAAATAGCCGACATACGAAGAGGCGTTTACGATATAAAAAATAAAGACGAGGCGGCTTATAAAAGTAAAGCTGGTCTTACAGAAGATATAATAATAGACATATCAAAGAAAAAAGAAGAGCCACAGTGGGTTACTGATTTTAGGCTTAAATCTTTGGAGATATACAATCAGAAACCAGTTCCAACTTGGGGAGCTAATCTAGATGAGTTAGATATGGATAACATAGTTACATATGTTAGACCGAAATCTGATATGAAAGCGTCTTGGGACGATGTTCCAGATGAGATTAAAGAAACTTTTGACAGACTAGGTATTCCAGAGGCGGAAAGAGAGTCTTTAGCTGGAGTTGGAGCTCAGTATGACTCGGAAGTAGTATACCATTCTATACAGGATAGTCTATTAAAGCAAGGCGTAATATATACTGATATAGAAACAGCAGTTAGAGAACATGAAGATATAGTAAAAAAATATTTTATGAAAGTAATAACTCCAAATGACCATAAATTTGCAGCACTTCATGGAGCTGTATGGAGCGGTGGCTCTTTCGTTTATGTGCCAGAGGGAGTGCATGTAGACTTTCCTTTGCAATCGTATTTCAGACTTAATGCACCAGGAGCAGGGCAGTTTGAGCATACTCTTATAATAGTAGAAAAAGGTGCTAGTCTACATTTTATAGAGGGTTGTAGTGCACCTAAATATGACGTTGTAAACTTACATGCGGGTGCTGTTGAATTAGTGGTTAAAGAGGGTGCTAGACTTAGATATTCGACTATAGAGAACTGGTCTAGAAATATGTATAATCTTAATACTAAAAGAGCGGTAGTTGATAAAGATGGTATTATAGAATGGGTGTCTGGTTCATTTGGCTCTAGAGTTTCTATGCTTTATCCTATGAGCATACTTAGAGGAGAAAGGGCAAAAGCGGAATTTACAGGGATAACATTTGCTGGTAAAGGTCAGTATTTAGATACTGGTGCAAAAGTAGTGCACGCAGCTCCCCATACGACTTCTAATATAAATTCTAAATCAATATCTAAAGGTGGAGGACACGCATTTTATAGAGGACTTATGAAAGTTACGAAAAATGCGTATGGTTGCAAAAGCACAGTATCTTGTGAGTCGCTTATGCTTGATGACATTTCTAAGTCGGATACTGTACCTATAATAGAGTTAGAAAATGATAATATAGATATAGGTCATGAAGCTTCAATAGGTAGAATAAGCGATGATGCTGTATTTTACCTTATGAGTAGAGGAATAGATGAAGAAGAGGCTAAGGCTATGATAGTTAGAGGTTTCGTAGAACCTATTACAAAAGAGTTACCTCTTGAATATGCGGTAGAGCTTAACCAACTTATTAACTTGGAATTTGAAGGAAGTATAGGTTAGGAGGTATTATGTTTAATAGTGAATTGTTACAAAAATTACAAGATGCCGAGAGTTTATCTTATAGAGATAAGACGTATAAAGATTTTAAAAAAACAGATTTTCCTAAATTTAAAAGGGTGAAATTAGCTGATACTTCTTTTAATGAATATGCTGATTTTAAAAATGTTAATATAGAAAATATAGAGCAAGATGGAGTGCTTACGATACCTAATTTTAAATATATAGATAGCTCTGTGTTAAAGGATAAGAAGTATGGTGTTAGTGAAAAACACGTAGCTCTTACGGAAACTTTTTACAACGTAGCCAATTATTTAGAAATAGAAAAAAATAAAAATATAGAGAAACCTATTTTTATAAATATGACGTTAGATGAAAATAATAGAGTTTTACTAGATAAGACTACTATAGTTTTAGCTGAGGGTTCTTCAGCTACTGTAGTTATAAACTATGTAGGAGAAGTAGGTGAGCAAAACGGTATTTTGAATATTTTCGCAGAAGATAATTCTAATCTTGATGTAGTAGTAATGCAAGATTTTGGTTCAAAAGTAAGACATTATTTTAGTGCTGTTTCATTTATAGGCAGAGATGCAAATGTAGAGTTTAACAAGATTGATATAGGAGGTAATGAAATAGTTACTGACTATAGTTCATATCTTGAACAAAGTGGTTCTAATTCAAATGTAAGAAGTCTATATTTTGGAGATAATGATAGCAAGCTTGATATGTCTTATAATACTTACCATAAATCAAAATTTAGCACTAGTAACGTCAGTGTAAATGGAGCACTTAAAGATGATGCTAGAAAGGTGTTTAGAGGGAATCTATTTTTTGATAGAGGTGCTAGCAAGTCTGTTGGAAGAGAAGAAGAGTTTGTTATTTTGTTAGATGAGAGCGTTAAGGCACATTCTATACCTGCGCTTCTTTGTGATGAAGATGACGTAATAGGAGAACACGCTGCTAGTGCTGGTCAAATAGATTGCAATAAGTTATTTTATTTGATGAGTAGAGGTATATCAGAAGAAGATGCTAAAAAGACTATAATACTTGGTTCATATGAGGAGGCTCTTAGTAGCATACCTAATGAGGAGCTTAGAAAAGATGTCGAAAAGACTATATCTAAAAAACTTAGATTTAGTTAAAAATAGAGTTAGTAGGTAGTTATGGATAAAATGATAAATTGGGCGAAAGAGCAGTTTCCCCTTATAAAAAATAATACAGATATATGTTATTTGGATAGTGCTGCTACTACCCAAAAGCCTATGTGTGTAATAGATGCGGTATCTGATTATAATAAAACTACACATTCAAATATTCATAGAGGCTTGTATGAGCTTAGTATGAATGCTACTAAAATGGTTGATGATGTTAGAGGCAAAGTGCGTGAGCTTATAAATGCTAAAAAAACAGAGGAAATAGTATTTACTAAAGGTACTACTGATAGTTTTAATTTATTAGCTTTTAGTTATGGTGAAACTAACATAGAAAAAGGTGATGAAATAGTCATTTCTGTAGCCGAACACCATAGCAATATTTTGCCTTGGCAACAACTTTGTAAAAGAAAAGGTGCAATTTTAAAGTATTTGCCAGTAGATGATAGTGGTAAAATAATAGTTGATAAGCTAGATGAAGTCATAACTGATAAGACTAAGTTAGTATCCGTTACTATGACTTCTAATGCACTCGGCACTAAGCAACCAGTTAAAGAAATTATACGAAAAGCTCATTTAGTTGGAGCGTTAATAGCGCTTGATGGAGCACAGAGCGTACCACATGAAAAGGTTGATGTAACTAAGCTAGATTGTGATTTTTTAGCTTTTTCAGCACATAAAATGTTTGGCCCTACTGGGGTAGGCGTGTTATATGGAAAATCGGAACTTTTGGAGCAAATGAGTCCTTATCAAACTGGTGGTGATATGATAGAGTATGTTGAACTTTTTAGTTCTACATATGCACCAGTTCCTACTAAATTCGAGGCTGGTACACCTAACATAGAAGGTATTGTTGGCTTTGGAGCAGCTATAGATTTTATAAATAAAGTAGGGTATGATGCTATAGTTGAGAGAGAAAAAAGTTTAACAAAATATGCGTATGAAAAGCTAGGTGAATTAGATATAATAACTATTCATGGTACTGATAATTTAGAAGATAGAGGTAGTGTAATATCTTTTTCTATAAAAGATGTTCACCCGCATGACGTAGCGACTATTCTTTCTAATGATGGTGTGTGTATAAGAGCAGGTCATCACTGTGCACAACCTCTTATGAAAAGGCTATGTGTACCTAGCACTACTAGGGCAAGTTTTTCGATTTATAATACGTATGAAGATATAGATAGACTAGTAGAGAGTGTAAAACAAGTAAGAAAGTGGTTAGGATATGAATCTTAATAATATATATACAGAGCTTATAATGGAGCATAATAAATCCAAACATAATAAACACCATATGGAAGATGCACATGTTAGCAAACGAGGCTATAATCCGAATTGTGGTGATGATTTGACGGTTAATTTAAAGGTTAAAGATGGTAAGATACAAGACATTAGCTATGAGGGTAGCGGCTGTGCTATATCTGAGGCATCATCTTCTATAATGATAGATTTGTTAAAAGGAGAAGATGTAAAGGTAGCTAAAACTAAAATAGAAACTTTTATAAATATGATAAAAGGAGAGGTAGAGGCAGATGATGTTTTAGAAATGCTAGAAGATGCTACTATACTTTCCAACATAAAGAATATGCCAGCTAGAGTAAAGTGTGCCGTGCTTGCATGGCATTCATTAGAAGAGTGTTTAAAAGAGGTGTGATAATTTTTATGTAGAAGTTCGTTAGTGTAGAGGTTAAAATGAATAAAGCTACTGATAAACAATATTATAAACAGTATTTTGAACAGTATTCAAAATGCAACGAACTAGATAAAAAAGAAAAAGCATATGCATGGAATACAGCTATCGGATTACAAGATGTTGACAATTTAAAACCGTCCTCATATTTAATAGAAAATGCAATCAAAAATATTGAGGGAGATATTTCTTTAGATGGTGTAGAAAAACTGATTACGACTTATTATGAAAGTAATAAAGTCAATGATAGAGCCTATGAGGCTGATAAAGTTTCTGTTCGTATAACTAAACTCATTTGTGAGCCTGCATTTTCTTTCAATGTTAATCAGTATTTAGCTATTCATAAATATTTATTTAAAGGTATATATGAACACGCAGGTCAAATTCGTAAATATAATATAACAAAAAATGAATGGATATTAGATGGCAATAGTGTTACATATGCTAATTATACAGATTTATTAAATATTATAGAATATGATTTAACACGTGAAAAACAGTTTGATTATAAAAATTTAGATATTAATGAAGTTATAAAACATCTAGCTAGATTTGTAGCCGATTTATGGCAAATTCACATTTTTGCAGAAGGTAATACGAGAACAACTGCTGTATTTTTCATTAAATATTTAAAAACTCTCGGATTTAAAGCTACAAACGATATTTTCGCCCAAAATTCTTGGTACTTTAGAAATGCACTAGTTAGAGCAAATTATAACGATTTAACAATAGGTGTTTATGAAACTACTAAGTATTTAGAGATGTTTATTAGAAATATGCTGTTAAATGAAAAAAATATTTTGAAAAATAGAGATATGCACATATGAAAAATAAGAGATATAGCAGTTTTTGTTATATCTCTATTTTGGTGTAAACCTAATCTAAAATTTCATTTAATTTTTTCAAAAGATTTTTTTCGTTTTCTGTATTCATAATTCTATACATTCTATCATTTTCTATATCATTTATAAAAGTTTCGAAGTCTTTTTCTTTGATTAGTAACGTCCACGAAGTCCATTGAACAGGTTTTTCATCGGAAATTAAAACACAGTGAATGTTGTAGTGATAACCATCTAATTTATTATCATAATTTTCATCTTTTAAAGGATAGGGCATAGATTCCAAAAATCTTAATTTAGTATTTTGTTTAGAAAATAAATCTAAAAGTTTATCTATTACTATTTGGTTTTCAATTTTTTCATCATTTATATCAATTTTTAGCAATTTATAATTTTTAGGTACAAGTTCAAACGTACGAATATTATTGTAGTAAAAAAATGCTATAACTATAATTGTAACAACGATTAGAATTTTTAATATTTTTTTGTTCATATAAATCTCCCAAATGCAAAAAAATAATACTAATTTAATACTGTTCTTGGTTCTTCGATACCAATTATACCATAAAATCTATACTATAAATCAAAACATTTAAAAATGCTATCTCCAGCACAAAACTAGAGGTAGCATTTTTGTTTATTATCATTTAAAATAACGATTTTTTATTTATCTTCTTTAAAAGTTAAGAACCAATCTTTCATTTCATAGCCATCGCCTTTAGCTAATTCATTTCTTTCTTCTACTTCTTTTAAAGTTGCTGGTGGTGGAACTATAACAGGTTTACCTGGTTCCCAGTTAGCTGGAAGAGCTACACCCTCTTTATCACCTTTTTGAAGTCCTACAAGGATACGCTTGATTTCTGCGAAGTTTCTTCCGAGTGAAGCTGGATAGTAAAGTATAGTTCTAATAGTTCCTTTAGGGTCTATGAAAAATACCGCACGTACAGCATGAGTATCGGACTCGCCTTGAAGCATACCATATTTATTAGCTACTTGCATTTTTATGTCTGCTATAATAGGGAAGTCTACTTCTGGGTACTCTATGTCATTCCAAGTATAGCCTTTAATAGCGTTTACCCAACCTAAGTGAGAGAAATTAGAGTCTATCGAAAGACCTACTAATTCAGTATTTAAAGCTTTGAATTCTTCTTGTAAACTTGCAAAAGTCATAAATTCAGTAGTACATACTGGAGTAAAGTCTGCTGGGTGAGAGAAAAGTATTACCCATTTTCCTTCGTAATCAGCTGGAAAGTCAATCATTCCTTTTGTAGTCATCTCTTTGAATTCTGGAGCTCTAGTTCCAATAAGTGGGAAATTCACTTGGTTTTTGTTTTCTTCTAACATATTATTCCTCCTATGAAAATAATTAATTGTTTAAATTTGTTTGTTACACCTGTTACATAATCCTTTTACTATTACTTCTTTGCATTCTATTATAAAGCCATCAAGCTGTTTGTAACAATCTTTGCAATCGTAATTAAAATTAAAAATCGTACCACATTTATTACAAATGAAATGTCCATGGTCGTGAGTAATTATATCATACCTAGTTTCAAATTTATCTGCGTTAAGAGTTTTAACTAGCCCTTTTTGCACAAACAAATTCAAAGCATTGTAGACAGTAGCCCTCGATATGGCAGGGGTACAATTTAACAAGTTTGTAAAAATCATATCCGCACTGCAATGCTCATCATCTTCTAATAAAAATTTTAAAATTTGTATTCTTTGATATGATGGTCTTATGTCGTATTTTTCCAACAAGATAAGGGCTCGTTCTTCGTTATTTGCCATACATTACCTCCTTGGAAACAATTTAGAATGATTCTAAAGTTAGTATACTTCTATTAATACATATAGTCAATCAAAACGATATAATATTAATAGAAGTTTTATAGTTGTATAAATTTAGATATAAATGAATGTAATTGAATTGTATATGTAACATTTAATTTATCATACTTAAACTTCCCACACCAAAATAGTATAAAGTACATTGAAAATTCAATATTTTAGCAAATAAAAAAGGCATAAATGAACTCCTTTTGATATAATATA
>PDWI01010391.1_pt1 | contig 10438 bp, 7 predicted proteins | sample 1430891 | NCBI WGS metagenome assembly PDWI01 (sample SAMN01162508, study PRJNA174530) | Oral metagenome, whole genome shotgun sequencing project. | biome: Marine environment; feature: Marine mammal; material: Swab sample of the gingival sulcus; isolation source: swab sample of gingival sulcus... | reverse complement strand
ATAATGCACTCTGCAGAACTTTCACTTTCATCGACAAAATCCAATCCATATAATTTTTTTTGCAAGTCTATTATTCTATTTTCAATCTTACTCAAAGAAAGATCAGAACCTATTTTATTTACTCTATAATCTATAGGGAAACTCTCAAGGCTATCAAAAAACTGACCTCTGGCTTCTATATAATTTGCCAATGAATAGACATAATCTTCATTTTTATATTGAAGATCTGCTAATATACAATAGATTTTCCACCTAAATGTAAGCTCCACAGTGTTAATATCATCAACCATTATCCTTATATCATCAACCTTACTTGACTTTAAATAATCACAAAAGATTAACTTACTCGAAAGATCACTAGATTCATTATCATTTCTAATTATCTGAATCTGTTCATATATATATTCGAACAAGTCCTCCTCAGAGTTCAAATAAGCATCTATTGCAAAATCCATTAAGTAGTCTTTTAACATATTTTTTTCATCGATTGAATTTGCCATCATTATCAAAGTAGCTATCTCATTATAATTAAACCTAGTTCCAAGTAGTAAGTATTTTATATACTCAAACTTTATCTTGTGCAACCTAAAATCCATTCTTTTAATAGAGTTAAAAAATTCAATGCCTTCTTTTTCAATTGTGGATATCAATTCGTCTACAACTTCAAACTCTCTTAGTTCTAAAAACAACTCCGACTTTACTAATAGATACGAGTAGTAGTAATAATCGAGAGTAATCCCCTTATTTTTTTCAAAAAAAGCACTGTATTTATCTAAAAGAATCTTACATTCATCGTAGTCTTTTAAAATTATACTCAACTTAGATAGTTTAATCACTGAAGACATCAATACATCGACCTGAGAAGAATTAGAAGCGTACCTCTCGGCAAGTTGAAAATACTTTTTAGCAAGCATATACTTGCTCTTCATCATATTAAGATAACCTATATCCACCAACAAGGAAGAATTTTTCCACAAAACATTTTTCTCTTCCGCTATAGAATAGGCTTCTTTATAATAATTTATAGCAAGATCAAAATCATTATCGTATTTTATAGCCAGCATAGAAAGAGCTCTATAAGCAATAATCAAATCTACTTCATTACCATATTGACTTATTACTTCCATACTCTTTTCAATTTTAGATTTTGCATCCAAATATTTTCCGCTTGCTATATCAAAACTCGCCTTATCCAAAGATATGAGGGCTTTATAATAATCGTTTCCGATTTTTTCAAACTCTATAAAGTCATCTTTGAGCTTATCATAGTCATCTATTTTTCTCGTTTTTAACTTTAATTTAATAGCAAGGTATTTCAATCTAATCAAGTACTCTTCATCAAAATCAAAATCTTTATTTTTTTCAACTTCCATTATCATACTTTCTGCATCTGAAAGTCTATTTTGAAAAATGAATATTTCAATTAGTTTTTCCATAGACAAAAGCTTAATGTCATCCAAGCCCAGTTCTTTACTCATCTCAAGCAAGTCTTTATATGTTTTTTCTGCTTTTTCAAGTTCTCCCATTGAATACTGTAAATTAGCTATCTCTCGCATTATTGAAACCCTATATTTACCAAGTGAATGAGTTTCACTTATAGATAATGCGTACTCATAATACTCAACAGCTTCGTTCAAATTGCAATTCTTATAATTCATTTTTGCATTTTCTTTTAATGATAGAATCGCCTTTTCAGCTTGCTTAGACTTAATAAGATGATAAATATACGAATCAAATTCTATCTTATAACTGTTAACGGCATCGTCCTCATAAAAATCCGCAATTTTCTTATGTATAGCTATTTTATCTTCTTCAACTATTCCATTGTAAAAAATACCGGCAAGCCTATCATCTTTAAATTCATAGTAATTACCCCAGTCTGTAATAGATTTTTGAATTATATCTGAACGTATGAGGGGTTCTAATGCGGCATTAAACCTCTTACCACCCAGACCAAAGAAATTAATGGCAAAAAACACATCCACTTGCTGATTAAATACAGAAATGTGATTTAAGATTTGTATAGAATTCTTTGAAAGCTTATAAATCTTCTGATTAAACTCATCTACCGGAAGTGCCAATATTTCTTCCTTAGTATACGATAAATCAAGATTTCTAATAGTCCAAACTCTTTCATCCGTCATTTCTATCCTCTTGTTATTGAGCATGTATAGGATAGTGTTTTCTATTTTTCTAGGGTTGCCGTGACAAAGTCCATTTATTTCCCTTGCAATTTCTTTGCTGGATTCGCCTATATTCAATATATTACTTATATAATTCACTGTCTGATGATGGTTAAAAGGTCCTAATTTTATACTAGAGTATTTTTCCTTTGAACACCAGTCCAAGACTTCATGTGGCATATTGCTTGCAGACAGCACCAAATACGGTGAGTTTTTCATCGATGAAGTAATTATAGCCACCAAAAGCTCTAGTTCTTTAGGATTCAATTTATCGACATTATCTAATATAATTAGAGAAGATGTTTTTGAAGAGAGCCACTCTATCAAGCTAATAAATCTCGATGTTATCCTATTTTTTAAAACCAATTCATCTTCTATAACAGATGGCTCTATATTCCACAATTCCCTATATTCAGGAACTAAATGAAGCAAATCTTCGCCATATTTCTCAATAAATGAAGAACTTGGCGAATAATTAATTAAAATCTGATTAACTATGTAAGAAAAATTTGGGTATTCCCCTTCTAAACCCTCTTCCAATTCAAGTAAAATAGTGTTTATGTTTCTTATTTTTGAAAAATACTCTATTTCAGATAAAAATCTACTTTTGCCCATCCCTGTCTTAGATCTAATAAAAGTGACATTATTACCAGTATTATTATCAAAATATTCAGAGATTTTATTCACTAGGGTGTCTCTTTTGTCCTTGTGAACTATAAAGGCAGAGGAAAAATCCAAATTTTCATAGTACTGCCTATCTTTAAAATCAAAACTTATTCCTAATATATCTCTCGCTTCTTTCCAAAACTCAATAACCGAATTTGGTCTTTTGCTTACATCCATATTAATAGAACGGGATATTAAACTTGCTATCCTCTCATCTATCGTTTCAAGTCCTTCGTAATCTACGTTTTCTATCAAATAGTCACTACCCGTAAGCAAGTAATAAGTCAACATTCCAAGACTAAAAATATCGGATTTTGTATTTAATTGATCTAATTCCATCCCTGAAACATAAAAAATAGAGTCTTTTTTCGAAGGAAATTTCAAAGTTCTGTTCAAAACTATACTGGCAATATCATTTAATTTTACAGATAGTTTGCCTTTATCATCTCTATAAATCATAAGATTTGAAAAAGAAAGTTTGCCATAGACAAAACCCATAAAATGCAAATAAGAAAGAGCATATAAGACTTGTTCCAAAACAAATAGCCTCTCTTGGTAATTTAAATCAACATACTTTATTATTTCATGGTCTATATATTCTTTTGTGTAAAAATATTGATCCTCATTTTTTTTTGAAAATTCTTTTGCTAAATCAAAATCATAGTCTAGTAATATATTTTCATGACTAATTCTTCTATATCTCAAAAAATCTTCAACTAAAGGATGATTCACATCAATAATTGAACCTTTATTAAATAGTCTCAATAGTTTTCTAGTATTTGTCTTACTGTCCAAAACAACAAAACTCCTACTTTCAGAATCCATATCGAAGGGCTTTTCTATAAGATATCTGCCATCAATAGTATCCATTTTACCTCCCACACAAAATAGCCATTATATAAATCCATTAATTTTTATCAAAGTTAAGTCCTGTAAATAATTTTTGATCTTCTTCCATTTTTTTATGCATTTTTTCCGCTACCTTTCTAATCTCATCCTGTGAGTGTTTTTCTTTCCTCAAAGTCAAAAAATGAGAAAGAGCATAAAAATCTGCAAAAAATTCTGTTCTTCTAATATTGCAATTTATAACCACATACGGAGCAAGAGACTTTAATCCCGCAGCCACTAATTTATCGTAAATAACACACGATGACTCGTAAACGCCAGCTATCTTACTATTTATTAGGTTTTGGATATCTATATTATCGTCCTTCATAGTTTCAATCGGGCAAATATAGCCATAATCTACATTAGGCATAAAAGGTCTGTAATTAAATGCTCTATGTCTCAAAAACTGATGATGAGCAGCCTCAGTCATATTGACCCTCATCCATCTACCCATAGTTTTAAACACGGTAGGCAATTCGTCAAATCTACCCATCTTACTTAAATCGCCATACCTATCTATAAGACTCGTTTCACCTACAAATTTATCATCCACCAAAACACTCACATCATCGTGTCTGTATCTCTCAACTGGAATATCGACATCCTCATAAAAACTCTTAACAAAGCTCTCTAAATAAGGAGTTTTCTCGGTATGTTTAACCATTCCTACAGAAACTTTTTCAGCCTCTTCTTTCATAGCTAAAGCGGTAGAATATACTTCATTATTCAAACCCTCATAAGACATAAGTTCTGATAAGGTATCGCAAAAAGCTCTGAGGTTTGATTGCATTCCCATATTGGCATGAGTAGATAAAGGAAGTACGTTTCTGGCATTTTCAAAAGCTTTTGCGGCAATTTGTTTTTCGCTAAGTTCTGGATATCTGTTCTTTAAGAGTTCGACAAAACTATCGTTAATCTCTTTATAAACAGAAAAACAAAAATCACAAAAACTTATATATTCTTCCTTTAAATTTGGGAATTCGTCTAATTCACTAGGTATATAATACGACTTAGGAGGATTGTATCTAAGAGAATATTCTATATAACTCATAAATTTAGATGGCTGCACAGTTTCTATAATCTCAGTAAACCACCTAGACTTATTCTCCAAACACATTTGAAGAGTGTCTAGTTCCTTTATAGAACTATGACCGTAGTCCACGCCCCATTTTTCCATAAAACCGTTTGCCACAACATAGGAAGATTTAAACAATTCGTAATTTGCATCCGTTGGAAGATTTATCATATCTTCTTTTACCATTTTTATCAAATCTTCCCTAAACCCTTCCTTTTGCCTAGAAACTTTACTCATAAGCATGGCACCCAATATACTTGGGACTAAAGGCATAAATACATCTTTATCTTTATTTGTCATCAAATGTTTATATTCATTCATCTTGTTTGCCTCCTAATCAATCTATATTCAAAAATTATATACATAGTATAGCTTACATTTTATCATTTATTTACATATTAGTACAGAAAAAATGACATTATAATATATAAGGATTAAAGTCCAAAGATAAGCTTACATCTTTATTCACTATTTTATACTTGTCAATAACGCAAATATTATATAGAAGATTTACTATTTTATGACTATCTTCACCAATGTTCTTTATCAAAACATAGTAGTTATATTTATTTTTTATTTTTAGATAAAATTGCTCCCTCGAAGCATATACATTTATCTTAAGTTTGTTTTTAATGACAAAAGCTTTTAATATTTCGTCGATTTTATTGGCTTGATTTTTAGCAGTCAAATTGTCTTCAGAAACTACTCTTATACTTATAAAACTAGAATAAGGAGGAAATAGAGCCATTTTTCTCAACTTATCCTCTTCAACTAAAAACCCTTGAAAGTCATTTTCAAGCAAGTAGTTTAACGCCCTGTGCTCTGTGTCCGTACACTGAATATAAACCCTACCCTTTGTCTTTCTCCTACCAGCCCTTCCAGCTAGTTGATACATCAGAGCAAAGGCCCTCTCCGATGCACTGTAGTCAGGAGAATTAAATATCTGATCGGCATTTATAACCGCCGCCATACTGACCTTATCGAAATCAAATCCCTTTGCTATAACTTGCGTGCCAAGTATAGCATTGATTTTGCCATTCTTAAAATCCGAAATAGTCTCAAGATATTTATTAGAAACACGGGTACTATCGCTATCTACAGCGACAAATATTCTATCTGGGAATAGTTCTTTTAGTTCTTCCTCTACAGATTTTACCGCCGGCATTCTATCTAAAACTCTAGCCCCACAAGAAGAACAGTTAGAATAGGATTTTATCTTGTAATCACAATACTTGCAGTATAAATCTCCATTTTTGTTAGAGACTGCCATAGATAAGTCACAGTTTATACACTTTTCTATATGAGTACATTCGGGGCACTGCCTGTAAAGAGAATAGCCCCTCCTATTGTGAAGAATCATCGCCTGCTCGCCTTTTGCAAAAGTTTCAGCAAGTTTTTCATATAGTGAGACGCTTATTTGAGAACTAGCCCTCTCACTCGCTTTCATGTCTATCAAAAAAATTTCTGGAAGCGGTGTGTTTCCTATTCTATTTTTTAGACTGAGTATATTATATTTTTTTTCTTCTGCTTTTTTAAATAAATCCAAAGTGCTAGTCGCAGAGCCCAAAACTATATCGCAAGGCAAATACTCGCTGAGATTCATCGCTAGGTTTATGGCATCAAAACGAGGGTTTTTGTCCGACTTGTAAGTCCTCTCGTGAGATTCATCGATAATAATCATACCTAAATCATTAAACGGAGCAAATAAAGCGGACCTTACACCGACCACAACCTTGACCTTGCCCGATTTTATGTCTTGATAATAAGCTGCTTTATCCCTATCCGATACGTGGGTATGAATTACAGCGATTTCTGAAGATAAATCTGAATAGATAGAAGACAAAATTTGAGGCGTTAGGGCAATTTCTGGAAGCAGGAATAAAACCTGCTTTCCCTCTTTTAAAATGTCCTTTGCCATTTCAAAATAAAGTCTGGTCTTCCCGCTTCCCGTAACGCCATTAATAATCGCTCTAAAATTTTCTTTTTTATCATACTTACTGTCTCTAAAAACTTCATAGGCAATTTCTTGCTCTTCACTTAATTTCGGCAAGTTTTTTGACTCAACCGTTGTTGTAAAATACCTAGCCATATCGACAGATTTGTCCACCGATTCTATAGATAAAAAGCCCTTGTTAGATAGGTTCACTATGTCCTTCCTAGCACAAGAACAGGCAGAAAGAACCTTTTTATATTCGATTTCCTTATGAGAAAAAACGTACTTCAGTATCCTAATTTGTTTAGATGCGTTTTTATTTAGTTTTTCTAAAGCTGAGTCTAAATCATCAAACAATGAATGAACTATCTCTATTTTTGATTTTGAAACTCTTAACTCATATTCAGCTATCTCTTCTAAAACTCCATCTTTTAGGATTTTTTTTAATTCTTTTTTGCTGACTAATTTATAGATTTCCTCTTCAGTAAAAATATGCCCAAGTTAAATTGCATAAAGCCATCTTCTTTTACTAAATATTTTTTTATGATTATCAGGTCTTGAGAAGAAGGCAAAATCAGCCTATAAGCAGCCCTATACGTCGCCGCATAGTGACACCTAAGCAGGTATATTAAATACAATTGACTTTTTGAAAAAGAATACTTTTTGTCCAAAACTGCAATTATTTCTTTGCATTTAAAATCTGGTTTTTCTTTTAAAATTGAATAAACTAAAGCAGGCTTAGGACTCGACCCCTTACCAAAGGGTACAACAAGCCTATCGCCCACTTCTAAACTTTGTTTTTGACAGGCATAAGTAAAGAGCTTATCAGCTTGCCCCGCTGCACTATCAACTATTAAATTTACATACATTATAATAATCTTTTAAGAATCTTTGCTAACTATTCTATATTTTCCTTCGTAAATATCAGAAATCGCTCTAATTACCGGTTTTTTCTTATCAACATCCCTTTGTTCTGGGCTTTCCTGAGCTATTTCGTTCTGTACATCTTCGTCGTTTTTCTTTACAGGGTTTACTATAGCCCTAGCCCTTTTAGATATAGCTACAATAAGAGAATATCTACTATCAGTTATTTCAAGCATTTCATCAATAGTTGGTTTTTCCATTTCTACCTCTTTTCAATTATCTAACTCAAATTTATTTTATTCAAATCTTCATTAATTTCTTTTAAAAGACTAGCGTACTTCCAAGGTTTCAATCTAGCTGATTGAAATAGCATATTCAATTTTTGAGCTGCCAAGTCTAGATCGTCGTTAACAATACTATAATCGTATAAATGAATATAGTCAAGTTCTTCTACAGCTCTTTTTAGTCTCTTGTGTATTTCTTCTTCTGTCTCCGTACCTCTGTTTTCTATCCTTCTCTTTAATTCTTGTAAGTTTGGCGGTAAAACAAAGACAAAAATCGCCTGTTCCGCTTTTTCCCTTACTATTTGTCCGCCCTTAACTTCAATCTCCAAAATAACGTCTTTACCTTCATTCAGAGCTTCTTCTACCTTGTCCCTAGGGGTGCCGTAATAGTTACCAAAATGATAATCGTATTCCAAAAAACCATCTTCTTCTATTCTTTTTTCAAATTCTTCCTTACTTATAAAAAAGTAATCCTTGCCATCTACCTCTCCCTCTCTTGGATTTCTAGTAGTTGCTGAAACAGAAACAATAGCGTTTGGGTTTATTTCCTTTAGTCTTTTACATATGCTGCCTTTACCTACGCCAGAAGGTCCAGAAAAGACTATCAAAGTTCCTTGATTTTCCATACTTATCCTCTATTTATATACACATATTTTAAGCTATTTATTCTATATTTTGTATTTGTTCCCTTATTTGCTCCACTATGGATTTGATTTCCACCACCATAGATGAAATTTCAATATCTTGACTCTTGGAACCAATCGTGTTTATCTCCCTATGCATCTCTTGGGCTAAAAAATCTAAATTCTTACCTACGGGCTGAGTTGACTCGAGCAAAGTTTCAAATTTTTGAGCGTGAGTTGAGAATCTTACGATTTCCTCCCTAACGTCTGACTTGTCAGCAATAATAGCTACCTCATTTAGTACGCTAAGTTCATTGATATCCCTTCCATTAAGAAGTTTGCTAACTCTTTCAAAAAGTTTATCTTTATATACTTCAGAAATTTCAGGAGCTCTTTTTTCTAGATTTTTCATTATATCTACAGCTCTATTTAAGAGATTCAAAAGTTCGATTTTCATCGACTCTCCCTCATCTTTTTTTACTTTTATAAAACTATCTAGAGCCAAAGAAAAAGCCCTTTGATATACATCAAATTCTAATTCGTAATCCAAATCCTCTAAGTCTGTATTTTCCGATACATAAGAAGCTAATTTCAAAATGTCAGAGGGGCTTATACTTAATTCCATATCTTTTGATTTTGAAAGCAATATCATCTCATCCAAAAGAACAGAAATTTTGTCACTCTCTTTTTCTATTATTGATTGTTCTGCTAAATTTTCATACCTAAAAAACACATCTATTCGTCCTCTAGACAGCTTTTTTTTGCAGATTTTTCTAAGTTCTTGTTCTATTCCAATATGTCTAGATGGCAAGAAAAATTTGGCATCAAAATACCTGCTATTTACGCCTTTTATCTCGCAAAGAACTTTGAAATTTTCATTTTCAAAAACTCCTTTGCCATAGCCTGTCATACTTTTCAAATCTTAACTCCTTAAAAAACAAGATAATATTATAGTATCTATCCAAAAATTTTATCACAAAACTCAAAATTATTAAACAAGTGATTCGTCTTTTTCTGATTTAGATTTTATTTTTTTCTATTTTGAAACTTAAAAACAACAGTTAAGAAAAAATATAAACTTAAAAATATTCCACCATATAGAACTAGTAAAAACAATGGCATACCCATATTTTGACTAAAGTATCCCATGTAACTCTGCTCTCCGCCATTAAAATAGAGATAATCATAAGAATATATTTTATCCACTATATATGCAGGAATCATTAGTATTAATAGGGGTATATAAAACAAACGTCTGTCACTTTTTTTTACTTTATAGTACCCAGTGCTCCACATAAGTGTAATAGATACAAACATTAACGAATGATAAAAAAGAGAGTGCTGAACTATAAAATGAAAAAATGGCACCTCGTTTAAATGATAGTTTAATAAAAGACCCAAAATAGCACCATAATAAACTATGGTCGTTATACACGACAAACTCGCTCTATATAGAGTTGCTTTTTTCTTCGAGAATGCAATTATAGGTAGTAGAAATACAAACAATGAGCAAGCATACAAAGGAAGACTTACTTCAGTATCCACAAAACCATTGTGTCTATACTGCCAAACCCAATATATAGGATCTAAAATAACTGCTATAATAGCCATGATTTTTAGCATTTTATCGAAATTAATTTTTTCTTTCTTTATCCCCACATGAAAAATATAAGTAAGAATAAGAGTTAGTATCATATATGTAGAATGTCCTATTCCAAACATCTTACACCTCCAAACATTGTTAAATGATACTATAAAAAAAATTTTTTTTCAATAATTTATTTGTCTATCCACATACCAAACAATCTTTGCAATAGGAGCTGTAAAGTTGATTTTTATAAGATGTTTTTTGCCGCTCGGAGTATTTTTATATATTTTATAGTAACCTTTATCGTTTAATATTGCAGCATAATAATTCCTAG
>PDWI01010388.1_pt1 | contig 10440 bp, 6 predicted proteins | sample 1430891 | NCBI WGS metagenome assembly PDWI01 (sample SAMN01162508, study PRJNA174530) | Oral metagenome, whole genome shotgun sequencing project. | biome: Marine environment; feature: Marine mammal; material: Swab sample of the gingival sulcus; isolation source: swab sample of gingival sulcus... | reverse complement strand
ATATATCAGTTTCAGGTGGATGAGCTGTTTGCCGGGCAACAGTTAAATCTTGATGAGAAGCTTGATCCAAAGGCGGCATGGGCGCTGCGTAATTTTGACTTGTTTCCGCTTGATATCTGCCGTGCAAGTTATGATGAACTGCTACGGGTGCCGGGGATAGGGCCGCGTTCTGCGGCAAGGATTATCTCTACTCGCAGGGTAACGGCGATCAGGCGAGAGGATTTAGCCAAAATGGGGCTGGTGATGAAGCGGGCAAAATATTTTATCTCTATTGGCGGTAGGGCACTAGCAACAGCCGTGCCCCATCATCTGTTGATGGCGGCGCTGCGTAGTACGGAAAAAGGGGTGTCATCCAAAGGATACAGGCAGTTGCGTCTGTTTTAACAGGTTCACTGAACAACCCGATGCAAAATCGGGTTGTTCAGTGTCATAAGCTTGTGTTACATACTCAGCTTTTTTTTCAGCTCTTCAACCTTTTCTTTAAAGGGAAAATCCTTTGTCATATCAATTTGCTGTAGAGCCTTTTTTGCCTGTTCCTGCTTACCATTTGCATCATAGGCCAGAGCAAGATGGTAGAGAATTGTCGGGTTGGCTGGTGATTTCTCCAGAGCAAACTGGAATTGGCTGATGGCAAGAGAGTATGCCTGTCGTTTAAAGTGAACCCAACCAAGGGTATCAATAATCTGGGTATTGTTTGGTATTGACTGCTTGGCAATCATTGCAAGCTGCAGAGCTCTGCCGAGATCGCCATCACTCTGTTCCGCAATAAGCCATGCCAGATTATTGGCAGCGATAGCATGATCCGGCGCTGACTGCAGCACCTTGTTGTAATATTCAGCAGCTGTCTTCACCTCTCCTTTGGCTTCCATAATATCTGCTGCTCCCATAAGGGCGGGAATATTCTTTGGCTGTTTGTCAAGGATAGTCTGGTACTGTTCAAGAGCTTTCTCTTTATTGCCAAGGGACTTATATATCCGGGCAGTGGTGATATATATCTGTGGGTTGTCGGGTTGCTGCTGACGGGCGCTGTCGAGGTAGCCCAGTGCCTCCTCTGCCTTGCCCTGACTGGATAGCATATTCCCCAACATAAACAGAATACGGGTATCTTGAGGAGATTTTTCCAACTGTTTTCTGATAAATGAGGTTGCTCCTTTGATATCTTCGGAATAGTTCAGTTTCATATAAAGAGTCAAGCCCCGGCTGTTGCCTGGGTCAATGGCGAGAAGTTCGTTGACGTATTTCTCGGCATTTGCTTTATCCTTGTTGCCCATTGAGGCAATACTAAGGCTCTCCAGTATTGCTTTATCATTCGGCATAGCTTTATGAAGCTGAGAGAAAATAGAGACTGCTTCTTTATAGTTCTTAAGGCCGACAAAAGCCTTGCCAAGTATCATTGCAACCCGGGCATCCTTCGGGTTTAGCCGCAGCGCAGCAATGGCGTTATCACGAGATTCCGCAAAATTTCCTTTAGCTTGTTGGATCTTTGCCATAAAAGCGAAGTATTTTGCCTCATTTCTATTGAGTTCCAGCGCTTTGGCAATGGTTGTTTCGGCTTGCTGGATATTGCCAAGCAGAAAGAAGTTTAGGCTTAGATGGTAATAAGGGGCGTCCCATTTGGGAAATTCCTTGACAATTTGCTGGAGGCTGTCATTTGCGTCCTGATATTTCTTTTCATGTAAGAGAAAGCGGGTTGCCAGAAGTTGTGCCCCTGGCATGTTAGCATCTTCAGCGAGAATGGAATCAAGAATTTTTCTCGATTCTTCAAATTTTTGCTGTTCAAACAACAGGGAGGCAATGCGCAGCTGGACATTTTTATCGTCAGGAAATTTGTTGCGTGTCTCTTCTGCCAGGGCCAGGGCTTCAGGGATATTGCCGCGTTGCTCTTTATACATGACAAGCTGCAGCATTGGTAAAGCGGAGTCCGGGCTCAATTCAATAACTTTCTGCCAGAGAGGCTCCACCTTGTCAAACTGCTGCATCGCTTGAAAGTACCTTGCTGCAAGGATATATACCTGCGGCTCTTCCGGGAAAGCTTTAGCCATTTGATCAAGCATCCCCTCCAGTTTTTCGGCGTTGCGCTGTTTTTCGTAAAACCGGAGAAGCATCTGATAGTGGGAGAGTTTTTTCGGTTCTTTGTCAACGGCTTTCTTAAAACTCTGTTCTGCTTTATGCCACTCTTTCTGAGTGGCATAAATTCTTCCTTTCAAACTTAGCAGAGAGGCCGATTCGCCCTCTTCTTCCTCCAGAGCGTTGATGATCTCCATGGCTTTATCGCTATCTTTTGCCATCAACTCAATGTTGGCAAGCAGAATCCGTGCTTCACGATGTTTTGGGTCAACCTTGAGAACCTGATTGACATATTTACGGCTGTTTTCCCTGTTTCGGGCGAGCAGATAAAATTGTGCCGTTTTCAGGCTGGCATCAACATTTTCTGGATCAAGATCTGCTGCTCGTACATATTCTTCATATGCTTTTGCCGGGGCATCATTGTCCAGATAGAGTTTCCCCAGTTTATGGTGGGCATCGCCAAATTTTGGATCAATTTGAATGGCGTTTTTCAGTTCGATAATTGCAGCTTTTGCATTGTTTTCTTCAATATATTTAAGGGCTTTCTGGTATGATTCTTTTTTTTCCTGTTCGGGATTGGAGCACGCGCCTGCTGCCAGAAGGGCAAGAACGGCAATAGCTGGAAGGAGAAATTTACCAATTGTCTTTTTCTTCATAACTGTTCCCTGGTTGAGTTTCTACTTATTGGTTTGCGGCAAAAAATCTTATAAGAAAGAGTTCTCAAAGAGAACCAATAGTTTTTTGCAACATTTTGGCATCTGCTGTTAACATTGATTCATCAAAGTATCGGCATATTTTTCTATGTATTTATAAAAATTCCGGTTGCTCAGGGGGCTCTATAAAACTTTTTGCTTTAGCTTTTACAGGGAGAATCCTTGCAAAAGAGAAAAATCATCGTAATATGCTTGTTATCTGAATTCTGCAGGTTCCCGGCGTATTAATGGTGGAGAGCACAAGATTTAGGTATTATTTTTCTCTCTCATGAGTTAAAAATACTTTTAATGATTGAATATTACAATCAGATTTGTGGCTTGTGGCGGTTCGGGAGATGGTGAAGAGGTCATATTGTGCCTGTTATGAATGAAGGATTTATTTTTTGATTTTGGTAACTATTTGTTTTTCATAGAAATATTTTATGGGGGATGTTATGTTTTGCAAGAATCTTTTTTTCTTTCTCTCTTTTTCTCTTGTTTTCTGTTTTGCTGGTGATGTTTTGGCTGCTCAATCGACTCAGGATGCTCCTGTTTCCGTTGCCGAAAAGAGAAAGGCGTTAAGAAAAGTGCGTGCTGGTACAGCCGCACCCTCTGAAGAGGAATACGTTATTGGCTGTGGCGATCTGTTGGCAGTTTCCATTTATGGCGAGGGAGATATGTCGGTAAATGGTGCAGCGGGCGGTTCTTCAGGTGATCGGGTTACGGCTCCAAATGCGATTCTGGTACGCAGTGACGGTCGTATCTCTCTGAAAGATATCGGTGATGTCGAGGTGATTGGGTTGACGTTCCCACAACTGGCTGATTATCTCAAGCAGCTCTACGCCGCTCTTTATGATGATCCAGTTATTGTTACTTCTCTTGTCCAAAGCAATAGCCGGCGCTATACCGTTATGGGAGAAGTGAATAAACCGGGAACATACCGGCTTGATAATACGACAAACCTTGTACAGGTTGTTGCCGAGGCAGGTGGCTTTACCAAATGGGCAGGGAAAGAGATTACCGTTGTACGCAAGAATCTGGGAAAAAGAGATAGAAAAATTTTTCGCAATAATACCATAACCCTTGACTACGACAGGTTTATTTCTGGCAAGGATATTGAAAAAAACATCTCTGTGCGTGCGGGCGATATTATCGTGGTAAAATAGTAATATACTGATTACCAGACATTTTAATAAATGGAGGAGAAGGTTTTGCGAAAAATAACAACGGCTTCCGTTTTCCTGCTATTTGTAAGTGCTGTTTTTTTCTGTTGTGAAAACAGTATGGCCGGCATGAACAGCATAGATGTTGGCGTAAGTGTTTCTTACGATTTTGATGATAAAAAATATGGTAGTGATAACTCAATGGAAGCAGAGCAGGCTGAGGCAGATGACAATATGACTGCCCGAAAAACGAGAGAACGCAGAAAAAAGGAAGATTCACGTAGCAATGACCTGTCTCTGACGCCCCGTTTTCATTATATTTACAGTTACAATAATGATGATAATTTTGAGCTGCTTTTTGCTCCCTCCCTGCACCATGATTTTGCAGAAGATGGTGAGAGTTCTCTGCAGTACAGAGATATTCGGGCGAGTTTTTTCAAGGAATTGACAGAGAGATGGAGCCTTTCCGGTAGAGACTCCTTTTCCCTGACTAAAAATGATGATGAAAACGATAATGCTGCAGAAGAACAAACAGCAGAACCGGAGATTTCTACCGCAGTAGATGGCAATCCGGATTCCTCCCCGGATCTTTCTGCGGAAACCAATAGTACCCGCTATTATCGAAATCGTCTCAGTATGGACAGCCGCTATAGATACGGTGATGATAGTTCTGTGGAGATCGGCAGCAGTTATGATCTGCTACGCGAGGACTCGGATAAAGATAAGTCCAGAACTAATGATTATGATCGCTACACCGTAAGGATGATGAATGGTCATCGTTTTAACAGCAAGTGGGGGACAACAGTACAGGGAAGTTATGTGCGGGGCAGATATAAAAATGATACTGTTCGTAAACCTGTAAAAGAAAAGACAGCTGCTGACAAAGAGGGGCTTGCCGGCAGAGAAGAGGAGTTTGTCAGTGGTGATGTCTCGGAATATCGTTTTTCCGGAAGTGTTACCAATTTTCTCAGCCTGGAAAATACGCTCACAGTGAGATACGACTATACAAAAGCAGTTTATGATGTGGACGCGTTGCACGACAGCACAATTCATACCGGACTGTTACGCTGGTATCACCGTTTTTCACCGCTACTGGAAGGTTCTGTAGGTGTTGGTCCTTCGTTGATGCAAAAAGAGGGAAGTGATGACCATATTAGTCTGGCTGGTATGCTGATGTTACGTTATCTCCAAAAATTGGGAAACTACAGTTTTCAGCTGGATAAAACCGCCGATATGAACAATTTTGATGGTACCGATAATCGCGGTGCAGTGGACAGATTGAGCTACAGACTCTCTGCTGATCGCCAGCTGGGGAGAAGATTGACTATTGGTGCTGAGCTGGAGTACACCAGTGAGGAGGGTGATGAGGTTATCCCCACCGGGCGTGATGAGACTGGAGAGTTGACGACTGCCACTGAAGAGTATGAGAAAAAGATTTGGCAGGCAACGCTGGGCTTACAGTACCGTCTGTTGGAGGAAGTTGATGCCGCAGTGAAATATTCCTTCTCGCATCTTGATGCGGACAGGGAGGCCGATTCCTACGATGAACATCGGGTTATGATGAGTCTTGACTGGGATCGGGAGTGGTTACGATGGTGATAATGAAAAGAAATCAATACGCAGTTTTTCTGCGTTTCTCTCTCGTATTGATACTGCTTGCCGCCACCGCCTTTTTATTGCAGCAGACGGGTGAGGTTCGTCCGGTATCAATACGAAAAAGTCTGGCAGGGTTTCCCCATACCATAGGATCATGGCAGCTGGCAAAATCGTTTCAATCCTCCAGTGATGTGGTGGAACTGCTGGGTGTTGACGACTATATCCAGTACAACTATATTTCCCCGTCCAATGAAATGGTTAACTTTTATGCGGGATACTATCGGGCTGTGGGGGTGGAAGGCGCATATCACTCGCCTAAAAATTGTATCCCGGGCGGTGGCTGGGGAATCGAAAGTATTACAAATGTTGTTCTTGATGCGGGCATTGAGGGCAGGAAATTTTCCACGGTATCGGAGATGATTATTCGTAGGGGGAAGAGTTCTCAGGTGGTGCTCTACTGGTTTCAGAACCGGGGGCGAATCATCGCTTCTGAATATTGGGAAAAGTTCTATCTGGTATGGGATGCCCTTTTTATGGGACGGCGTGATGGAACTTTTGTTCGTGTCATCATGTCGGCCAAGGATGGGGATATTACCGCTACCAGAGATAAGGCAAAACGGTTTGCTGAATCTGTTATGGTTGAACTGGCTGACTATCTTCCGGGGGAGAAGTTGTGAACACCGGAGCTCCTTCTGCAAACAGGGTTTCTCTTATACTGATTACTGTAGCTATTGCCGCTCTTATCGTTCTCTATCTGCCGTTTTTCAAAACACTGGTTGTTGCCTGGGAGTATAATGAGAACTATTCTCATGGTTATTTTATCCCCTTTATTTCTCTGTATATGGTCTATACCTTACGTTTTCGCCTGCAGAAAGAGTCCCTCTCCGGGAGTCTGTCCGGCCTTTTATTACTGGTACCGGGACTACTGCTGCTTATTGCCGGTAAGGTTGGCTCCGAGTTTTTTGTACAGCGTTTTTCTTTTCTCCTCTGTCTGCTGGGAGTTATACTTCTTCTTGCAGGAGTACGTATTGCCAGAATAGTTCTGGTGCCTGTTTGTTATCTCATTTTTATGATCCCTCTGCCGGCAATTATCTGGAATAAGCTCGCTTTTCCGCTACAGCTTTTCGGGTCAGGACTCACCGAGGAAATGATCCGTTTTCTTGGTGTACCTGTTTTTCGTGAGGGGAATGTTCTGCATCTGGCAGAGACTTCGCTGGAGGTGGTCGCCGCATGTTCCGGGCTGCGTTCACTAGTAACGATGTTTGCCCTTGCCGGGTTGCTCGCATTTCTGGCGAAGATGTCTTTATGGAAGCGCTTGGTGCTCTTTTTTTCAGCCGCGCCGGCGGCAATTATTGCTAATATTATACGGCTTACCGGGACGGCTCTGCTTGCCTCTAAATATGGTGGCAGGGTGGCTCAGGGTTTTCTCCATGATTTTTCAGGGATGGTTGTCTTTGCAATTGGTCTTGCTTTGCTGTTTGGGGTTAATGCCTTGCTGGGCTATTCCAATGGCCGCAAGGAGAAAAAGCAGGATTGAAATATTGTTTGGATATTACTGTAGACAGGGTAGGGAAGGTTTGTCTGCAGGAGAAAGCGGTTACCAGTAGATGGTAATTATCTATTTTTAGAGAGCTGCTTATGCCTCATCTTTTTAAACGATATTATCCATTGAGGGATGTTGTCTTTGTTGGTGGTGAGAGCCTGCTTATTCTCTCCTCAATGCTTACTGCACTGGTCTTCTTTTCTTCGGGAGGTTTAGAGCCGGTATGGCAACGGTGGTTGTCGCAATCGCTGATTTTTATGGTGATTTTACAGTTGTGTCTCTATTTCTTTGAGCTTTATGACCTCTCCGACAAGCACACTATCACCGATGATATCATGCGATTTTTACAGGCTTTTGGCTTATGCTGGATGATTCTTGCACTCTGCTATTATCTGTTGCCGACGATTTTGATTGAAGCAAAGACGTTCTGGACCGGTTGTGCGTTGACAACTGTGGTATTGATGATGTGTCGTTCCCTCTACTATTTTGTTGTGCGTAGAGGACTTTTTTCTGATTATGTGGTCTTGCTTGGCACAGGAAAGCTGGCTTGTGATATTGTGCGCGAAGTTGAACGGCGCTACCACTCCTCTCAGCGTATTGTTGCCTTTATCGGTGAAGAACATCCGGAATATAACCCTTGTAACCGCCCTGTGTTGGAGAGCCTTGATGCAATGGAGTCGGTTGTCAATATAGATCGTCTTGATTGTATAGTGGTAGCGCCGGATGACAGACGTGGAAAGACCCCGGTACGGGAACTGCTTGACTATAAGCTGGCAGGTATTGATATCAGAGGGGGAGTTGATTTTTATGAACGTCTGTCCGGGAAAATTCTGGTTGAACGGATAGATCCCTCTTTCCTTGTTTTTTCAGGGGGGGGGAAGTTGACAAAGTTTCAGCGGGCGGAAAAGCGTGCCCTTGATCTTTTTTTTGCAGCAGCACTCTCTTTGCTGACACTGCCGATTATGTGTCTTACTGCAATTATCATCAAACTGGAATCTCCCGGCCCGGTCTTTTATCGGCAGGAGCGGCTGGGACGCAATGCAATTCCGTTTGTGCTGGTTAAATTTCGTTCCATGCGGCAGGATGCGGAGAAGGATGGCGCTGTCTGGGCACAGGAAAATGACCCCCGGGTAACCCGTTTTGGTCGTTTCATCCGTAAGGTAAGAATTGATGAGCTTCCCCAGCTCTGGAATGTGTTGTGGGGAGATATGAGTATGGTCGGTCCCAGACCTGAGCGCAAGGTGTTTGTTGATGAACTGGTAAAGGAAGTCCCGTTTTATAATGTCCGTCATGGGGTGAAGCCTGGAGTAACCGGTTGGGCGCAGGTATGTTATCCCTACGGTGCTTCAAAGGAAGATGCCTTGCGAAAGCTGGAGTTTGATCTCTACTATATAAAAAATATCTCTATTGCCTTTGATATTCTGGTTATTTTCTATACGGTTAAGACCGTTCTTTTTGGTAAAGGTGGACGATGAGTCTGGGCTTTTATAAAAACTCCAGAACAGAAAGAGCAGACTGTTGTAAAGGATTTGCAGCGACTAATCTACCAGATAAGCAGGCGATGATCTCTCTTCCATTTTGAACAGTTGATCCTGTGAGGGACTGTGGTAATGGCTGTCATGTCCTGTAAAAAGCTTTTAAGCAGAGCAGTAAAGGGTGTTCTTTTTCTCTCTCTTTTACTGTTGCTGATTGCTGTATTTATACCTTATCTTTGTAACCGCTATCTGCTGCCGCAACTTTCTGCACAATTCCCTTTTTCCGAACAGACTCTGGAAATAGATTCAATATCTCCTTGGAAACTTAAGGGAAAACTCAAATTCAGCGTGGAAAAAAACAACGTATCGCTGTCACAGGTGGAGATTGATTACAGTATACCGGGACTCCTGAAGAAGGAGGTAGAACGGGTTGTCATCGATGGCCTTGCTGTTAATCTGTATATGGATAACGGTCGGCTTGTTCTTCCCCGATCTGTTCCTGAAAAAGCAGAACAACAGAGTGGGTCGGAAGATACCGTCGGCAGGGCGGTTCATATCGGTAAAATTCTTCTGCAGGGCTGCACTGTTCATATTGTAGACAGCGCCGCAAACGTGCAAACCACTCTCTTGGCAGATGGTGAATTATCGTCCCTTATATTGCCTTTTTCCGATGCGCATGAGAAATTAACCGGCAGCATTTCTTTGCAGGGAGATCTGCAGGCAATGCTTGATTTTGGTATTGATTTCAGAGGTAAAAAAAGAGAAGTGCAGTTAAAATTGACAATACTGCCAGACAACAGTTTTTGCTTTTGTTCTGCTACGCCTTTTCAGCTTTCCGCACATGGTACTGTTAAAGCGGATATGACGTTTGATGAGTTATATAACCTGCAGCACTATAAAGCTTTGCTGCATTTTCCCACTGCCCAGTTTCGTTCAGGAGATATAGTAGAGGTCGTCAGCCGGCAGGAGAAACCTGTTGTCGCCAGAGTGGAGGGGGACACAACTCACGCCTCTTTTGCGCTAACAAATCTCCACAGCATCTTGCCGGTGCAACTTGATGCCGATATTATCGGTGATATATATTTTTCCGCTATGAGCATACAGGGTCGTGCCCTGCTCAATACAGAGTATAGTGCTGCACCTATAGTATGCAATTTCAGGATGCAACAGGAGGGCGGTGCCAGCCATATTGCAACAACGCTTAACGGTGAAAAGCTGCAGATAGAAAATATCTTGTTACCACAGCTCACTATGGAAGCTGCGGCAACGATAAAGGGCGGGAAAACAACGGGAGAGATCAGTCTTGATCTGCCGGAGATTATGCTGCCGCAGTTGAAAATATCAGAGGCCAGACTCTCTCTTCCTCTACAATTTCCGCTGCAGCAGGGGAAAAACGGGAAAATTTCGCTGGCGTCGATACGCCATAAAAAAAGAGAGTTGGGCAGGGTTTCAGGCCGGCTGCGGCAAAGTGCTGCCGGGCTGGACATTGATCTGCGGGCAACATCTCCCTTTCTTGCCGGCTCCGGACTTGACTGTAACGGAACATTTTCCACCACTCCTTTACAGGGTAACGCAGAATGTCATCTGCCCTGGGCAGAGTTTTCCAGTGCCAGCCTGCCGGCTCTCTCAGCGTCAGATCCATCACTCTCTTTTTCCGGGAAAATTGGTGCCAAGGGTCGTGTAACTGTTAGCGACAGGAAGGTTGCTGGTTCAGTCAGGCTGGCAATCAGAGATGGGGCTTTCTCTCAGGAAAAAGTCTCACTTACCGGTATTCATGGAGCAATAACCCTGCCGGATATCAACCATATTCGTTCCAGACCGAATCAGCGGCTTGCCATTGCCAGTATCTCCTCCGGAAATATCAGGGCAGAGCAGGCGGAGATCCGCTGGCAGCTGGAAGATCC
>PDWI01010386.1_pt1 | contig 10443 bp, 10 predicted proteins | sample 1430891 | NCBI WGS metagenome assembly PDWI01 (sample SAMN01162508, study PRJNA174530) | Oral metagenome, whole genome shotgun sequencing project. | biome: Marine environment; feature: Marine mammal; material: Swab sample of the gingival sulcus; isolation source: swab sample of gingival sulcus... | reverse complement strand
CCATAAGCAGAATACCTGCCATGGCCATGACAGTGAAAATAATTTTTTTCATATTTTCCTCCCAATATTATTTTTTACAAAAAAAGACACAGGAATCCCTGTGCCTTTTTTTGATTTTTGCGTTTTATTGATAAATTGATTGTTAAAAGGAAAAATAAAACCGCCGGGAAGATTTTCCCGGGCAGAAGAATTATTGGAGCTTAAAAGCTGGCTGGCTGGCTGGCTGGCTGGCTGGCTGGCTGGCTGGCTGGCTGGCTGGCTGGCAAATTATGAGGGTTTGTCTATCCATGTCAAGAGTATAAATCATTTTTTTGAAAAAAAGCAAGTTTTTCCAGAAATTCTCATTTTTTGGGCACAGCATTTTTGTATATTTTTCCTGGGAATTACCATCTTTAGCCAATTTCCAAATCTGATCATGGAATCTTTTCCCCCATTTGAATAGCCCTTTTTTTGTTCACAGCCCTAATCCCCGGTACAGCTGTTTCAGTATTTGTTTCAAATAAGTATAATGAATTGGGAGGACGCTGCTATGCTTCGTTTCTTTTTAAAATTCCTGTCCAAAGGGAATGTTTTATTATTTTTAATGGCTTTTATGCCCTTTTTTACCCTTTCTGCCATGACTATGGGAAAGGACAGTTTAACCGTGGCTGCGGTTCAGTTTGAAATTCTCCCGGAAATGCTTCTGTCTTTTGATACATTTCAGAATGAGATGGAAAAAGCCGTGAACCAGGTTATGGCTAAGGGAGATATTGACCTTTTAATTTTTCCCGAGTATCTGGGGGTGTTTTCCTCTTTGATTCCCTGGGGAGAAACATTGAATTCAGGCATGTCTTTTTCCCTGGTATGGAAATCTATCTGTCAGGGCTTTTCTTCCGGAAATGCCCCGTCCTCCATACAGGAATTGTTTCTGAATTGTTCAAAGCAGAATGATACTTTCCTTGATAAATTGTGGGGAGAATTGGCCCTAAAATACAATGTTTATATTTTGGGGGGCAGCCGTTTTACCTCCTTTGCTTCCCAAAAGGAATTCAATTTATATAATCAGGCCGTGGTTTATGCCCCTGACGGGAAGGTCTGTTATCGTCAAAACAAGTTTTTTCTTACAGAATTTGAAAAGCAGGTTCTGGAATTGAGTCCCGGAAACATAAAGGACTGTGAGGGCTTTCGGATTAAAGACCGGCTTATCAGACTGACCATTTGCCGGGACACCTTTTTAAAGGCCTGGGAAGATATATACCAGGACGGTTTTTTGTGGATTGACATTAAAGCCAACGGAACGGCCTACACCAGGGAACAAAAGGCTCTGTTCAAAAGGGCTTTGCCTGCCCGTTTGTCCAGAACCCGGATACCCTGGGGAATGACGGTTTGCCTGACAGGTCATCTAATGGACCTGCTTTGGGAAGGAGAATCCAGTATTATTGCCAAAGGGGAGGAGGGCGAAATCCTTTCCCTTTTAACCAGTTCCTGCTCTGCCGGCTTTGAAGTGCTGCTTTGGACTTTTCCCTTCTAAGCCCTTTCAGCTCTTTTCTCATCCTGACTTAATGCAGGCACGAGGTTCAGATTTACCGATTATTTAAAACCCGGGAAACTTTACATCCTTTAAAGGAGAAGCTTCTTTTAGCTCATTGGCTTTTTTTGAAGCTTCTTCCCTATGGTCTTCTGCTTTTTTTAGCACTTTTTTTGCTTCGGATTCTGCCTTTTGCCGGAATTCCTTTACCTGGGTTTCAGCTTCTTTTTGCAGTTCCTTTTTCTTGTTATCAAAGGTTTTTTCCAGCTCTTCCAGATTCCGGATTTGATTTTCCGGTGAAAGTTCAAGGGCATTGAGGGTTGCAGAGAGCTGCTGTGAAGAGGACAGTTGATTTTTCATTTCCTTTTCCAGTAAAGTCAACAGCTCTTTCCTCCCTATTTGAGGAAGGTCTTTCCAAAGGGCGTCAAGACTATGGGCAAGGCTTTGGCCTATATCGCTGTTTACCTGTAGAGTTTCAATCCCTTTTTTCCCCATGGTAATTTGAGAGCTAATGTTGATTTCATGGACGGTATCCAGTGTTTTTTTCAGGAGTTTTTCTGTCATGGCTCCGGAAGAGTCAATTTTTATTTTCACTTTGACCAGGTTCATGTTAAGGCCTATATCCAGATTTTCCTTTCCTTTTACGGCAAGAGCTGTCCCTGTATAGTTCAAAAGACCTTCCAGTTTTTCCAAGCCTGGAACCGGGAAATCCCCCTCATAACGTACAGGGTTTCCCGGCGCTTTAAAACGGGCTTCCAGAAGATTCACAGCATTTTTTTTCAGGTCGATTACACCTTCAAGAGAGAGATTCTGTTTTTCCTTTTGCCAGGAGGAGGCAAAGGATACAGGGAAAAGCCACTTTTCCGGTTCCGAGGCAATGTCTTTCAAATCTGCACGGAACAGGCCCTTTTCTTTACTTCCGCCGTCAATATGAGCCTTGTGTAAAAGAAAACGGGGAGACTGGGGAGAAGGAAAAAGGATTGTCTGTCCCGTCATGCGCTTTGCTTTTTTGTCCTTTTTTCCTTTGTTCTTTCCAGCTTTATCAGCTTTCCAGTTTTTGTAGTAGGGCAGGACTTTTTCGGCGATGTTATAATAGCGGGTAAAACGGAGGCGGAGCATTTCCCTGATTTTTTCATTAACAAGCCCCCGGAGTTCCGGTTTGTCGGGAATTTCAAGTAGGCTTTGGAGATAAGCGGCATCTTTTTCCATGAAATCCTGAATTTTGCTTTTCATGGCCAAAATCTTTTCCTTGTCTTTTTTGAACTGTCTGTACAGGCTTCGTACTTTTTCTTTTTCTTTCTGAATATCCTGGTAATAACCGTTGTATTCCTTTGCTGCAGTTAGCGCTGCCTTGGGAGAACCTGGTGAAGGCACACCCTTTTCTGCAATTTTTCTGTATTTTTTAATAAAGAGACCAAGCTCTTTTTCAGAAACCTTGAACCGCTCATCCCATTTTTGATAAAATTCTTTTAAGGTTTTATTTGTTTCTTCAAGATAGGCTGGCGTTTGCAATTCTGATTTTTTTTCTTCCAAAAGAGCTGCGGCAGCATTCACGGGATTACTGGCCATGGCAGAGACGCCGGAAAATATATTTTCTTTTCTGTTTTCACCACCTTTTTTTATTCCCGGGTTGGGGGATGTCCAGGTATTTTCAGAGGATGATCTGGGAGTAGCAAATTGCAGCCCCTCCAAAACGGCGGACTGAATATGAAATCTGCCCCTTGTGAGTTCTCCCATATCCATAAAGAATTCGCTGTGCCCTGTTTCAAACAGGTTCAGTTCCGGATTGTTTTTGTTTTGAACCCTTATGCCCTCCAGCATGATTTGGCCTTTCAGAAGAGAGACCCGTAGTTCATCGACTTCGGCAGTGGCGGCAAAGATTCGGGCCAAGCCTTTTTCCATGGCCCTTTCAGCCCATATGTTTTTATAAAATACATGGAATATCAAAATGGCGGCTGCGGGAATCAACAGGATAAAGGCTTTCCATTTGGTTATGATTCCCTTGTTCTTTTTTATAACTTGACTCAGGGTTTTTAATTTTTTCATTTCCTCTTCATTGGGTTGGCGGCAAAGGGCCATCTTGCCATTCCTGCTTTCATAAAGGGATTCAAGGAATTTCCGATCCCGGGGTATGTGAATTCTCCTGATGATGTTTTTTTGCCATTTCCTTTCTTTTATTTCCTGCCGGAAAAGGCCGGGAAGTTTTGTTTTTTCATTCATGCTCATCAATTTTCCCCCTTAAACCATGATCTTGATATTTTGATATGCCGAAAGGATTCTGGATACCCACGGGACTTTTTTCAGGGTTTTAATCAGCTTTGATTCTGCCAGTTTGGCGGCAATTTTCTGTTTGTATAGCTTTATTAAAATATGGAAGCAGATAAACAGGGGAAGCCAGAGAACAAGGCTCCAGATAAAGGCTCCCATTATCAGAGTATTGTTGAATTTAAGCCAGGGCAAAACCGGAGTGTTGTACAGAACCGTAAAGAAATTTTGAAGAAGGGGCATTTGAAGCAGGAACAAGCCTGTTTTATGTAAAAGGGGATCCAGCGCTGCTGCAGGCCCGGCAAAGAGGAGGAGGCTTAAAAACATGGCCGCCAAATTGTGCTTTATGATAAAAGCGGTAATGAACAAAAGGGGCCAGAGCAGATTTCCTGCGGGGATGAGGGCCAGACAGATGCCCCAGGCAATGCCCGAGGCCAATTCCCCCGGCCGGCTGTTCCCGTTAAGGGCTACAAGAATTTTGGCAATGAAAGAAATCATGAATAACCTCCTTTTGAAACTTTGATTTTTTTAAGGTTAACCCCCAAATGAAATACTTCATACTGTTTTAAGCTTCATCTTTTCCCTGTATTCAGGAATGGTTATCATGGGGGGCCTTTCTTCTTCTGGAATATTAAACTCTACCGATTCAAAAACCTCGTTTTTAACCTGAAACTGCCTGAATATGGTGGGTAAATCATCAATGTTATGGATAATTCCGTACTGTACAAGGCGGCTTAAAAAGGTCTGGAGAATCCCGAAGGACATTTTTCCCAGGGCCCTTGTAGACTGGTTTCTATGAACCCTCTGATCCAGATCGGTCTGGGCAAAGGCTTCCATACCGCAGCGCTGGTACACATCCAGAATATGAGAAGTTTCCACCCCGTAACCAATGGGAAAGGGTATGCTTTCCAAAATTTCCCGGCGCACCGCGTATTCACCGGAAAGGGGCTGGATAATTGCGGTCAAATCGGGAAAAAAGAGGGAGAACAGGGGCCTTGTGAGAATCTCCGTTACCCTTCCCCCTCCGGAAGGACGAATACTGTCGGAAAAAGCCAGGGGCCTGTCATAGAAGGCTTTTACATACTTCACCTCGGGCCTGTTAATCAAAGGCCCTACCAAGCCGTAAACAAAGCGGGGGTGAATATTCTTTATGTCTGCATCAATATAAACAATGACATCCCCTTTAAGCTGGTAAATCGCCTTCCACAGGTTCTCTCCCTTCCCTTTCATGGATTCATAGCCGGGGAGAATATCCGAAGCCAGATAGGTATCTGCCCCAAAAGAAGAGGCTATTTCCAAAGTCTTGTCTCTGGACCCGGAATCAATGACGGCAATTTCATCTACAAGGGGATAACGTATCATAAGTTCAGACCGGAAAATCACGATTTCCTTGCCAATGGTTTTTTCTTCATTCAAGGTAGGAATGCACAGGGAAATTTTAAGCCCCTGCCTTTCCTTTTCTTCAATCAGCTCTTTAAGATCCTCAAACTGGGAGTGATGGTATGTATTTTCTTTTAGCCAGGTATCAATCATCATTACAGTATCCCCTGTCCACGGCCTGAAGCAGTGCTATAAGTTGCGCAATTCCCTTCTTTATAGGTTCAATCTTGATCATTTCGTCTGTTTCTCCCATATGCTCCCCATCGGTAAGACCAATGGTTAAGGCTGGAATTTTCCGGTCAATAAAAGCGGAAAGCTCCGAGGTACTGGGGGATTGGCGGGGTGGAATGCCAAGATGCTTTAAAATGGCCCGGCTTGTTCTGTTCAAAGGATGGGAAAAATGAGTGCCCCCGGGTTTACGCCTTGCAATTTCCACAAAATTTACAATGGCGCCTGTGATGGAGGTCATTTCCTCGGCCAGAGCATTAATCCGCACAGCCAAATCTTCCACCATCTCTTCGCTTTCACTTCTGATTTCAAACTTGAGTGTTGCCTTGGTCGGCAGGGTATTGTAGGAAGAGCCCCCGTGAATGGAGCCCAGCATAATGCTGGTTTTGGGCTTGCGGGGAAGGGGGATTTCCAGAATCTTGTTGATAAGCTCATTCATGTTGACAATGGCTCCAACAGAATTAAAGCGGGTCCAGTCGTATTCTTCAGGAACCTGATAATTGAGTTCCCCCCGGAGCATTCCAATGGAGGAATAGCTTAAACGTCCCAGCTTTACTCCTTCCAGGCAAATTCCTGCCGTTACAGGACGCTTGAAATTCCTTAAAAAGAAACGCAGTCCCCCAATGTCTCCGGAGCCCAGGCTGAGGGCTGTTCCCATAAGAATCAAATTGGACTCCAGCTCCAGTCCCAGTTTTTCCATAATAACGGGAAGGGTGGCCAGGGCAGCCAGACCCAGGCCGTTGTCTCCCACTCCCGGGCCTATAATTTTATCCGGTTCTACCCGGATGGTGTGATCTGTACTTGCAGGAAAGGGGGTGTCTAAATGGGCTACCAGAAGAATATTGTTATCTCTGGATTTTCCCGGAATAACCCCCAGGGCATTTCCTATCTCATCTTTTGAGCAGTTTAAAAGGTTGTATTCTGTAAAGCGGTTTAAAAGAAAGTGGGTTCTTTCCTGCTCATGGAAGGTGGGAGCCGGTATTTCACTGAGCATAATAAGGTTGGTAATAAAAGTTTCTTTAAACTCCTCGATTTCTTTTTCATAATCAGGGAGCTGTTTCAGAATTTTTTGACAATCTTTATTCATTCCATGGTCCTGTTATCGGGAAGGGATCTGCTTACTAGTATAAGCCTTACTTCTTCATTATGCAAAGGAAGAATGAAAAATAATGCTTTCGGGGAAAAAAATCTTCAAAATTCCTGATTTCCGGGAGCTTTTATGGCCATAAGGCTTTCCCGGGTACAGGAGCCTGGAGGGGATGGGGCCTTTAAAAAGAGGGAGAATGTTTATTTTCAAAAGCCCCCTTCTGTAAATGGCTGCAATATCCTATAATGCCGCAAGGTATGAACAGGTTGACAAAAAGCCGCAGCGTAAAAGTTGGTTCCATCATGATGGGAGGCAATGCCCCTGTCAGCATACAGAGCATGTGGGACAAGCCCATAACCCAGGTAGATGATGCCTTGGTAAGTTCCCTTGAGAATCTTCAGAAAAAAGGCTGTGATCTTATGCGCTTTGCCCTGCCCGACAGAGGGGCTGTAGATATTTTAAAGCCCCTTTTAACCCGGCTGGCCATGCCCATTGCAGGGGATATTCATTTTGATTACAGGATTGCTGTTAAGGCTATTGAAGCGGGATTTCCCAAAATCAGAATCAATCCGGGGAATATCGGTGCAGCCTGGAAAGTGGAAGAGGTCATTAAGGCTGCCCGGGATTATGGAACAGCCATCCGCATTGGAGCCAATGAGGGTTCATTGGGGGGTAAAGGAGAGTGGACAGTCCAGGCCAGAAGCTTGCGTTTGGTTGAAGGGGCGGAAGGGAACCTGGAGCTTTTTGAAAGGTATAATTTCCCCGATATTGTGGTTTCCCTTAAATCTTCTGATATAGAGGTAACGGACCTGGCCAACAGGGAATTCCGCAAAAGATATGACTATCCCCTCCATTTGGGAATTACAGAAGCCGGCCCTCTTATTCCCGCCATCGTAAAGTCCTCTGTAGGCTTATCCCGCCTGCTCCGTGAGGGCATTGGCGAAACCATACGGATATCCATTTCTGACAATCCTGAGTATGAAATTCTGGCAGCCGCAGAGCTGCTGTCTGCTTTGGGACTCCGCAGAGGACGCATTCAGGTTATTGGTTGTCCCAAATGCGGGCGGACATCCTTTGATACCCATGGTTTTTTGAATTCTGTAAAAGAGGAGCTGAATACCCTTCCTGCGGATTTAACCATAGCTGTGATGGGCTGTTCCGTAAACGGTCCGGGAGAGGCTTCCCATGCGGATTTGGGGATTACGGGCAGTGGGAATCAGGTTTTAATTTTTAAGGAAGGAGTGGTTGTACGGAAAGAGAAATTGGCTCTTGCAAAACAGGCCTTTCTGGAAGAGCTTGAGACCCTGCGTCAGCAATCGATTTCATCGGGCAGCAGGTAGGCTTGCTGCACCGCCAGGCATGGGACTTCGTACCACGGTGGTTCGTAATTAATTGCGACAGGTAACAAACTGCCGAAAGAAAAAACAAAAGCGGAAGAATATTTCATGCTGCAAACAGCCATAAGTACGCCCCGGTCAGAGCTTTAAAGGCTCAATTCTTCAGTACCTCCAACTTCCAGTCTCCAATATTTTTCTTTTCATCCTCAAAGGAGATGCCTATAATAACCAGCTTTTTTCCACAGGTTTTGCAGGCTTCGGCATAGCCCTGCTGTTTTATCTGGGCTATGGTCTGCTGTGCGATACCTGAAGACAGAATCTTGAATTCAAAGATTACCCCCTGTTACTCAGTTCTACAATGCAATCTGCCCGTCCCTTTATGCTGTGAATTGCTGTACGGGTACACGGTCCCATAAGGGTAAAAATAAGGTAAATGGCAATTTGGTAATCCCCTTCCCGCAGTTCAACCTTGTCCTTTTTTTCCTGAGAATAGGGAAGGGCGGTGATAATTGCTCCCTATCTGTTCCATAAAGCTGCTAATCTGCCCTTCTTTTATGGCCTTTACAAATTTTGTTACGAAAGAAGAGGAGCCCTCTTCCCTTTCCAGATAATTCGGCAGGAGATTTTTCAAAAAGGCCTAACCCACCTCATCATTTGGAAAGCCTAAAATAAATTCATCAAATTCCCTGTGGTATTCCTTTAAGGTAAAATAGCCGGTCTGGCAGAGAATCGGAACCGGATTTTGAGCCTTGGGCTCACTGTTGCGGAGAATATCAAGAGTCATTCCTTCGGTTATTTCCAGAGCTTTGGGATCAAAATCATCCCTCTTTATCAGGTTGACCAAAAAGGCGGGAATTCCTGTTTCATACCAGTAGTTTTCCAGTCGGCCTGCTCTTAAAGTTTCCAGAAGGCTGAAAGGATTGTACGGTTTTTCTGATTCCCTTGAAAAACTGTACCCGTCATGCTGTTTTTTCAAAAGCCCGCCGGATTGTGCCTTCAAAACGCTGGGAAAGGGTCTTTTCGCCCCTGAAAATAGGCCTTCATGGTGGATAAAAGCAGGCTCTTGCCAAAGCGTTTGGGCCGACTTAGAAAATAGGGTTTTCCTGAATGAGTCAAGTTCCAGATAAAAGCGGTTTTATCTATGTAAACAAAACCCTTTTTCAGAAGATCTTCAAAATCCTGAATGCCAATGGGCAATTTACATCTTTCCATTTCCGGAATTATACTACAAAAACCGAAATCAAACCGCCGGGAAACCCCTTCATTCAGCAATTCCGATTTTGAAAAAAATTCCATACCTTTAGACCTGAACGTTGGCTAAAGGAGCTCATTTTCAGATTCAATATGCAAAAAATGACTTGCCAAAAACCTTAAAATTAGAATTGCCCCCTTTATTTTTACCTCATGATTTCATGGCCTCTATCAAAGGCAGGGTTTTGCCTGAAACAAAGCGTATCATGGCGCCGCCGGCGGTGCAGATATAGCTGAAATCCCGAGTATTGGTAAAGCGTCCGGCGGCACTGACGCTGTCGCCGCCTCCCACAATGGAATAGGCGGAGGATTGGGCGGCGGCCTGCCACAGTCCCTCTGTCCCCCGGGCAAAAAGGGGATTTTCAAAGGCTCCTGCCGGGCCGTTTATAAATATGGTGCCGGCGTTTTCAAGGATTGCCCCATAAGAACGGATGGTCTGTTCTCCCACATCCATGTAAAGAAGATCCCTGCCCCAATTCCCGACAGGGATTTCCCTGCGCCGCCCCTCTTCTTCATAGGCCAGATCCCGGGGCATTTCAATTTTTCCGGGGAATTGATCAAGATAAGATTTGGCCTCGGGAATGAAGCCCTGCAAATTCCGGTCTTCAAGATAGGAAGAAATTTTCTGTCCCAGTCCATGCCCCGAAGCAATAAGAAAGACCTGACCTGTAACCCCTGCAGTCAGGATGGTGTCGGCAATATTCTCTTCCAGTACCTTTCCCAGCATGCCGAAGGCATCGGAAATTTTAGCCCCGCCCAAAAGGAATACCCGGGGACGGTCTCCCCGGTTTATCAAATTGGAAAGGGCCTTGTATTCGTTGTAAAACAGGGGGCCTGCCCCGCTGGGAAGGCAGGTTTGAAAGGAAACCAGACTGGGGGCATTCCTGTGAGCCGCCGAAAAGGCATCGTTAATATAGAGGTCAAACAAGGGCGCCAGGGAACGCACCAGCCATGTGGAAGCCCCTGCTTCCGGGCTGAGTTTTACCGCATCTTCAAAGGTGGAGATCTCTTCGCAAAGGTAGCGGAGATTTCCCAGAACCACTGCACAACCGGGTTTCAGGGACTTTATCTTTTCACAGGCCGCAGGGCCGCAGACATCATCAATGTATTCTATGGAACAAGCTGTCTTTTCTGCCAGTTTCCGGGCATGCTCTTCCAGGGGAATCAGATTCTGATAGTCCAGAGAATCCCCCTGATGGGCAATCACCCCCACGGCAGCCCCCTGATCCAGAAGCCACTTTATGGTGGGGATGCTTTTATCAATGCGGTTTTCGCTGACGATTTTCCCGGTCCGGGGATCAATGGGAGAGTTGATATCCAGACGGAGAAGCACTTTCTTCCCGGCTACATCAAAGCTCTCCATGGGCCTGAAAAGTTCTGTATCTGCC
>PDWI01019103.1_pt1 | contig 10444 bp, 11 predicted proteins | sample 1430891 | NCBI WGS metagenome assembly PDWI01 (sample SAMN01162508, study PRJNA174530) | Oral metagenome, whole genome shotgun sequencing project. | biome: Marine environment; feature: Marine mammal; material: Swab sample of the gingival sulcus; isolation source: swab sample of gingival sulcus... | reverse complement strand
TGCAGATATTGCCGAAGAGGCCTCAATACTTGCCAGAAATAAGGTACTGCAACAGACAGGAATCGCCATGCTTGCCCAGATAAACCAGCAAGGAAGCCTAATGCTGCAATTGATACAATAATACAACATTTCCACCACTTCTCTTTAAACACCATGAAAAAACGAATTATCAGCTGTGTGCAACCCGGCGGCAAATTTATCTACGGTATCCATAAACCCCAATTTTCAGTAAAGAATCTGCGCGATTCAACCAGACTGGCAAACCTTGGCGAGCTGGACAATAAACCAATAGACAATAGCGGCAACTATCCCGATGGCGATCTTACCGTGCAGACAGCGCATTGGGTTTATGAGATTCCCAACCCTTTTCCCTTTCGGGGGCGAACCTTTATCAATAAAGAGTGGGCAGATGCCAATGCCAGAGATAGTAGCCGGATCACCCTGCCCGCCGCAGAAAAAGTCAGTTTAACAAAAACATTGCAACAAAATGGTGGCAGCGACCAGCTTATTGCTGCGCTGCCTGCGCCTCTACAGCTGGCTCTTGCCACAACATCTACTGATAGTAACGATCTTATTGCCTTGGCAAGGATAAGCTGTGAATTTATTACTAAACAAGAAAATATTCAGCTAAAATATAAGGAGAACAATGGCAGGCTCCGCCCCATCATCCATAATCATCTGCTATTTGAGGCGGTGGCCAATAATCCGTATCTGCCCGATAATTATAAGATCGCCATGGTCATCCGCCCGGGAGCACAAGGTGCCAGCGAGATTGTCGGCGAATGGCAGGTGCCGGGCAAAAGCCATATCTATGAATATTTACGAAGAAATTCCTATATTGCAGGTGGACATTATGCCGCCAATATGGCAGAAGATGCTATCCGTTATGCTACCACAGAACTAAAGGATGAGGATATTGCCGGACTGCGCCACCTTTACTATCAGCGCAGCTTTATCCGGTTGGCAGAAGAGCTGAATATCCCCATCCCCAAAGAACAACGCTGCTTGAGCAAAGATGAGCTGGAGACGCTGCGGCTGCAAATCTGCGCTGCGATAAAACAGGGACAACAGCCCATCCATACCGCCACTCTATGGGGCTGGAATTTTGGTTTTGATTATGCCCCCAGCGGCTACCGCCTCCATGCCTCCCACCAACAGGTTCATCAGCAATATGCCATGTTGGAAGAGACCATCCCCGCTTATGATGAGGGATGTAAGGAGCCTTCTGCCACGTTACCCTCTTATGGCTGCGGTGATCTGGTAGCAGCGGTAATAGAAGAGTATGCAGCAGTGTATAATAGCGACTTTTTTGACGACTATCTGGCTGCCATCCGCAATAATAAGCGTATGGATGAGCTGGATACAGAAGAGAGCCTTATTGTCTGGGAGGTAATATTATTGAATGTAGCACCGCAAAGCGCAAATCGATGGATACCGCCATTCTGCTTGCACAAAAGGCACTGGCAGGGCTTGGGGCGCAGATGGTTACCTCCATCGAATATGGCAAGCGCATTGGTGCCACCCAGAAGCACCAGCGGCAGGCTCTGCTCTACTCCCTGCTGCCACGGCTGCCGGAATCGCCGGGTGCATTCAGTGAGGCGCAGCTGCGCTTTATCAATGGCCATTATCCGGAAGATTTTGCTGCCGCCTGCCGCAATGCCCTAAAAAAATTTTTCATTTGACACGGCATAAAAAAAACAATATGTTGACGAGTTATTTTTAAGGCAATTTGCCTGCATGGCGGCATTGGGCGGCCATGCCCTTCTTGCTCTTGCCCTAGGGGTGAGGGCCGCACTGCGGAATACCGCAATAATCCATGAAAGTCCATAAGGAGGAAATCATGCGAAGGTACGAAACGATCTTTATTCTCCGGCCCAATATCGGGGAAGAGGAGATCAACAAGGTTATTGACTACGCTACAGAAATCATCAAGGATGCTGGCGGCGTTATTATTGAGCTGAACCGCTGGGGCGCAAAGAAACTCGCCTACCTTATCAAAAAAGAGAGCATTGGCTACTATGTTTTTTGCGACTATGCGGGTGATCCTGCCATTGTTGCCGAGATGGAACGCCGTTTTCGTATTGATGACTCGGTTATGAAGTATATGACCATCAAAACAGCCGATAACCTTAATGACGAGGCTGTGCAGCAGGCCATTGCTGACGCTGTGGAAAAGGCCGCTGCCGAGCAGGCTGAAGCAGCTGAAGCAGAGGAACAGGCGGCCAAGACAAGCGAGCAAACCGAAGAGAGTGAAGCGGCAGCCGCCGAATAACCTGATTATCTTTGCTAAGGAGTAATACCAATGGCACAACCACAAAATAAACTGTTTTCCCGCAAGAAATCCTGCCGCTTCTGCGCCGATGCAGAGCTGGTTATCAACTATAAGGAAGTAAAGACCCTGCGCAATTTTGTCTCCGAGCGGGGCAAGATTATCCCCCGCAGAATCGTTGGCACCTGTGCAACCCACCAGCGTCAACTTTGCGAGGCAATCAAGCAGGCACGGCAGATCGCTCTTTTGCCCTATTCTGGCTCTTCTCATCAGGGCTGATTGTTTTATCAAGAGTAGACGATTTTTTACCTTGGTTTTGAGGGAGATGTTGTTACCGTAAAAGATGGTTATGGGCGCAATTATCTTTTGCCGCAAGGCAAGGCCGTTGCCGCCACCAAGGAAAACTTGCGTGAAGTCGAAGAAAACAAGGCGGCACTGGAAGCCAAAAGAGCTGCCGAGTTGAAAAAAGCACAAGAAAAAGCGCAAAAACTCGATGGTCTGGAAGTTGTTCTCGAGCAACTTGCCGGCGAAGATGAGCGTCTCTTTGGCTCTGTTACCAGTGCCGATATCTGCAATAAACTGGCGGAGATGGATATTGAGCTGGATAAACGGCAGGTTATTCTTACCAATCCACTGAAAACGCTGGGTGAGACCAAGATTGCTATTAAGGTTGGTTTTAATGTTACTGCCAGCATTATGGTAAAGATTGTTCCGGCAAAAGCGTAAAAACTGCGCTTTATTTACCGAAAAGAAGTACCAACAATCCCCTGCAGAAAAATTCCTGCAGGGGATTGTTGGTTTAGCTCTCTACGGTGCCAGCCGCTGTGGTTGCTCCCAGCCATCTCCCTTTTTTACATAGAGAAAACGATCATGCAGGCGATTGGCACGTCCCTGCCAGAACTCTATCTCCTGTGGAACAACCCGGAAACCGCCCCAAAAATCGGGGATAGGCACCTTTCCTTCGCCTATCTTTCGCTTTATTTCATCCAGTTTTTGCAACAATGCCTGACGGGAAGAGAGCGGCTTGCTCTGGCTAGAGACCCAAGCAGAAAGTTGGCTCTCTCTTGGGCGGCTCATAATATACTGTGCCGATTCCATGGCACTGACTTTTTCTGCCACACCGCCAATGCGCACCTGCCGCTCCAGCTCCAGCCAGACAAAAAGCATACTGACCTGCGGATTTTCTGCAATTTCCGTTGCCTTTCTGCTTCCATAATTGGTGTAGAAAACAAAACCATTATGATCGTAGAATTTGAGCAATACCGTACGCTGGGAAGGTATGCCCAATTTATCGACAGTGGCAACAACCACTGCCGTAGGATCGGGCATTTGAACATCCCCGGAGGCGGCAATTTCCCTTAGATCCTGCCTGCCAAGCCCGCCACGCACATAATCCCGACGAAAAGCTGAAAGATCCATCACTGCCTACTCAATGCCTTCCAGTCGCCAATCTTCTGTGCCAACCGGTCTTGCCCAGGTCCACTCTTCGGAAAATTTGACAGGAGTATTCATATCGCCCTCAACCAACTCACCGCTGGTATCACTTACCGTATAATCAAGCAGGTTGGCGGAAAAACGGACGGTAACAAAATCTTCCCGCCCATCACTGCCAGCAGCAACCACATCGACACCACGAATGGCAATGGATTCAAGCTTATTGATAACGCCTCTTGCTTTCATATCGGCAAAGTGTTTTTCATATTCTGCAGCGAGCTGATTGCCCAGCAGATGCCGATATGAAGAGAGATCTCGCCGCATCCAGCCAGCCTGCACCTGAAAAAAGACATCAGATGCCACTTCCTTGAAATAGTTGGGATCAAAATCCCGGTCATGCTGGCGAATCTCAGTCAATCCCTCATCCACAGAAGAGATAGAACCTGTTGGAGGTGGTGGTGGCGGAGTACCCATATTACCAAAACCCTGTCCGGCTCCAGAAGTCCTGTTTTCTCCAGGCATCGGAGGAGGCTGCATACCACCAGGCTGCTGAGGCGGGAAATTCCACTGGCCGCCGCCATTACTACCAAAACCTCCGCCAGATCCACCAAATCCCCCGAAAGGCGGCCTGCCGCCCCGCCCGCCACCATTCATTCTTTTCCAGACAAACCAGGCAACACCGCCAATTAACAATAAGGGAAGAAGCCCCATTCCCTGCCCGCCCATTCCAAAAAGCGAGCCAAACAGCATTGTTCCAAGCGCACCGCCAAGTAACCCACCCATCAGTCCACGGCTAAAACTCCCCCGCTGATTATTCATCCGGCTGGCGGCAGGGCCGCTTTTTTTGAATGCAGGGCGAGACTTAAATGACCGCCCTCCCTTCATAGAGCGGGCATAGGCCGTTTCGGCTCCCACCGTAAGTTCAACAGCAGAAAAACAGAACAGGGCAGACATCATTACAGTAAACAGCAGTAAAAATTGTTTCATGGCAGTTTCATATGTTATGATAGATAAAACGGAGGAGAAAACCTGCGTACTACGGTTTTTTCCGACAATTATGCAAAACATCCGGTCAGCTATTATAATACGTGTTATCCATATTGCTATAAGGAAACCATGACAACTGCAAATACCACGATTCTCGTAATCAACCCCGGCTCAACCTCCACCAAACTGGCACTCTATAGAGGAGAAAAAGAGCTGTATAGTGCCAATATCGAGCACTCAAAAGAAGAGCTTGCGCCCTACCCCTCCATCAATGACCAGCTCCCTTTGCGTAAAAAAACGGTGCTGAGGTTTCTGCAGCAATGCGATATTTCCCTTGATAATATTGATGCCATCGCCACCCGTGGCGGCGTTGTCGGTAAGCTGGAGAGCGGTGCCTACTTAATTGATGCCGCCCTGGTAGAGGCCTCACTCAACTCGCCCGCCCCCCATCCGGCCAATCTCGCCCCGGTTATCGGCCATGAGCTGGCAAAAGATGCTGGCAGCACCATCCCCGCCTATCTCTACGATGCCGTCTGCGGCTGCGGCTCTCCAGAGAGGCTCTTTCTCTATTCCGGTTTTCCTGAACTTGAGCGGGTATTTTTAACCCATGTTCTCAATAGCCGGGCAGTGGCAATTGAACAGGCAAAAAGAGAGAAGAAAGAACTTGCCGACCGTACCTATATCGTTGTCCATATGGGAGGCGGAATCACCACCAATCTTCTGCAGGGAGGAAAAATTATTGATCTGGTGGCCGATGATGAGGGAACCTTTTCACCAGAGCGTTCAGGAGGTGTGCCCTGCCGCAAATTGGTAAAACTCTGCTACTCCGGAAAATACAGCGAAAAAGAGATGCAAAAACGGCTAAAAGGTGCCGGCGGCTTGATGGCATATCTGGGAACTAACGATCTTTTAGAGGTGGAAAGGCGCATTGATGAGGGCGATAAAGAAGCGGAACGTACCCTTGAGGCAATGGCACTGCAGATTGCCAAGGATATTGGCTCACTCGCCCCGGTTGTGGCAGGAGAACTTGATGCGATTATCCTTACCGGGGGGCTGGCATTCTCTGAAAAACTCACCAGCCTGATTAAAGAGAAAGTCAGCTTTCTTGCAGAGGTGGCGGTAATCCCCGGCTCATTTGAAATGGAGGCTCTGGCGCAAGGGATTTTAAGGGTGATGCAGGGAGAGGAGCAGGCAAAAACACTAAAAAATACGCAAAAATAAACCTTTTCTCCCTACTCTTTTTTATGGAGAACAACCAGCGGCAGCATCTTTTTCTCCTCCTTGATAACAGTAGAGCCAAGCAGTATTCGCCCCTTGCGGATACCATACTCCTCTATAAGATAGTGCTGAATATTTTTTGCCCGGCTCTGCCCCAGCTCATCGAGTTGTTGCCGTATTTCAGGAGGTAAAAGCGCAACAGGAACACACTCCCCGGAAACAGCATCAATCTCCTCTTTGCCCATCAACTCCCATGAAGCGACCACAGGACGAATCTGTATATCTCCTTTTTCCTCCTGCAGCTCCTTGCCAAGCGGCTCAAGAGCCTTCTTCTGTTGGGCAACAAGTGCCGTCTCTTTTACCATAAAAATCAGCGGCAGGTCGTCTTCTTTCAACAGATCTTCCCCCAGCTTCATCCCAGCATAGGCAAGGGCGCCATAAGGCCCTAAAGAGTAGATGGCATAGCCTGCCATGGCAGAAACCACCGCTTTTTCCAGAGCAGTAACAATAATATCGTCGATGCCGACATGCAGATCATCCAGCCTGCCCTTTAGCGGCACAGATAATTTTATGTTGCCATCGCTATCACGCAACAGAAAGAGAGCCATATCGAAAGGCACAGGCAGACGGTGATCCAGATTTTTTGCCAGATTTTCAGAGATTCTCTCTGTTACCAGCCCTTGCAGCAGCAGCTGGTTGGAGTTTTTCAGCACCTCATTCTCCAATAGCACCGAGCTTTTTACCTGCAGTTCACCTTCGCCAAGCCCCATGCCAATACTTTCGATGGTATAGGGAGAGAGGTTGTCTAGCGGGTAATTTTTCAGGGATAAAGAGAGATCAAGGCCAATATCTTTTTGCAAGGCAGCAAGAGTGCCATCTATAGCAAGAGGTGCCCGGTCATCGACAGTGGCAAAAAGCTTTACCGGAGTCTTTACATCTGGCTGTGAGGTATCGAGCGACCCCAATTCGAGCTGGTCAATTTTTATCGTGGTCTTATAGGGAACTTCAAGAGTATGGTCTTGAAAGGCGATACGGCTCTCCCCCGCGAGCTGGATTTTCGCCAGTTTTACCGGAAAAGATGGGGGGGCAGAGATGGAATCTGCCTCTACCTCCTGCCCTGTATTACCTTTGCCTGCACGGGCAGATATGGAATCTGCCCCTACCCCTTGCCCTGTATTGCTCATGGCAGCAAACTGACGGGCAAGGTTTATCTCGCTACTCTTTTGCCGGATAATGGTTGTGGAAAGGCCATCAAGAGCAAGTTTTTCAGCGGAAAAACCATCTTTTTCCGAGACAGAAACGCTCTTCATCTTTGCCCAACGAAGGGATACTCCCTCCTTTTTATCGAGAAAATGCAGCCGATCAAGTGCCAGGCGTTCAACACGCACCACCCCCGCATCTGCCGCATCTTTTTTTGCCTCTATTCCGGCAAGAGTAAGGCTGTTACCAGTTAGCAGGTTTTTGCCATTTTTTTGTGAGGTAATGGCTGGTTTTTTCAGCATAAAGGAGTTAAGAGTCAAGCTCTTCAGCTTAGAAACAAGAAGCTGCTCTGCGCTGATAACAGGCACTGCTATCGACAGGGGCAGCTCTCCTGAGGTTTTTAGCGAAAAATTTTCACCAACCACACGTGCCACCTCTATTTCCTTCTCCCCCTTACCCGCAACGCTGTTGATGGCAAGGCTGCCGAGAGTTGCCATCGGGCTTTTTTGTTGATGGGAATAAAGGGCAAAGTTTTCTGCAAGAAGGGAAGAGTGCCCTGTTAAGGTAAATTCTTCAGTAAAATGCAACCCACTTTTAGCTAAGAGTTTAACATTTTGCAGAGAAAGCTCTTCTTCTGGAAGGCGCACCCCGCTCTTCTCCCCGGTCAGCGTACCATCCAGGGAAAGATTGCTGCCGCCTGCATCTTTCTGCACAAAGGAGACGGCACCACGCCATAACAGTGAAGCCTCCTCTGCCTCTACCTCTGACATAGAGAAGGCAATAGCGTCAATACGCAAATTGCCCTTATGATCAACCTCGATAGCATCTCCAATGCGCACCATTGTTGAACCAGAGAGCTTGACCAGCTTTTCACTGGTTGCAAGCTCCTGGCCGGGAAGCTGCAGGCTATAACCATCGCCCTGTAAAATGCCGTCGGTGGCAACCTCCATCGCCCCCTTGGCAGGCATCGTATAGCGCACCTTGCCATGCCAACTCAGCCTTTCTGCCCTGTTTCGATAGGAGGCTGCCCCCACATCGGCACCCGTAACAGAAATATTACCATCATAGTGAACCGCCATACCGCTATCATCAAGGGTAAACTCCGCATCCCCGGCAAGAGCGGCAATACCGCTCCAAAAGGGCAGGTAGTCATGCAGCAGGTCATCAAGGGAGTTGAGGTCAAACTGGTCGATCTCAACCCTGCCAGCCAGTTGTAATGCTGGTGTGAGAACGACATTGTGCAGATTAAGACGAACCGCCTTACCATTAACACTCCCCTGTAAAAAAAGGCTCCCGGCAGGGCTTGCTGCACGGGTAGAAAAACGTTTCAGCTCTGCGGAATCAATATGGAGGGTAAGATCAAGGTTCGGTGCCTTGTAGTGGATGCGGCAATCTCTTATTGAAACATCATCGGCAAGAAAGGCCCAAGCCTTGCTAATCTGCTGACGAGCCTCTTTACCGGTATCCTCTCCTGCCCCTTGGACAACAACCTCTTCGAGGTTCGCAGTATCCTCTGTTTCGAAGGGGGGAATGGTTATGGTAGCAATCTGCCAGCTGCCATCTTTTTTCTGCTCCACCTCCAGCACAAGCCCGGAATAGTGGGCAGATGAAAGAGCAATATTCTTGCTGAAAAGGGAGGCATAGTCGATATTAACATCAAGAGCACCATGCTCCATCACCGTCTGTCCATTATGGGCAAGGTTCACCCCATCAAGCCAGAGCCTCCCGGTAAAAGGGTTCCAGCCAAGCCGCTCAATCACCGCCTGTTCGATGCCATTTTTCTTCAGCCAGTCGATAGCATACTGCTTTACCCCAAATGGCAGGGCAAAGGTGAGCAGTAGTAAAAAAACAGCAGTAACAGTAAAAAGCCAGAACCTCCACCGTTTCAGCAGGGGTCTTGCCACTTTTTTTTCCGTTATGCTCTCTTTGTCGCTATCTGTTGAAATGTCATGTGGCACGGTCTTCTCTTTTTTATATTTCATCTTTTCCTTTATCTTCCATCAATTACTCTTGAAGACCAAGCCTCAATACCATAATCTCTTCTGTCTCTGCAGATCCTGATTATAAAGAATGTAAGAAGAGATAAAACAGAAATATTGGTGAAAGGCACTCTCTATTATTTACTCGATATAGAGCTATCCCAAGGGTCTATACAGCAAACTCCCTCGCCAACAAAGTCTTTAACGTTTCTCGTTACCAACGTCATACTATGCACAAGAGCAGTTGCTGCAATAAGAGCATCTCTTTCTGGTTTGCGGTCTGGAATATGCAATCTGGCACATTGCAAAGCAATAGTTACATCAATGGCAATAATTCGATCTGCAAAAGCGGGAATCACCTTCTTATCAAACCACTGTCGTAAAATACCCGCTTGAGATTTATCTTTGCGTTCAATACTCAAGATACCCATCTCAATTTCAAGAAGAGTAATTACAGAGAGATAACAAGATACAGTAGGCACACCCTCAAACCACTTGGCAACGCTACTATCAATTTTGGTCGTACCAGCTTTACGCAATTCTGAAACAACATTCGTATCAAGAAGATATTTCATGCAAAATCAGCCTGTTGTAACAGATTATCGATTTTACTGGGTTCAAATGTAATCTCTGCCGCCGCTGGCATAGCAAGATGCTCCAACAGAGATTTCTGTTTCCCGGTAATCCTTTCATACTCCCCGATAGAAAGCAACACATGGGTTGTCTGCCCTCTGTTGGTAATCATAACGGGAGAATTTAGGGCAGCTTTTTTTGCCTTATTGATATTCTGATTTAACATTCTACTGGAAATTATCTGCATGAGTTTGCCCTCCTATTATTCCAATGTACCAACATTACTATATATTCTCTTTTTTACAAGAGCCATAAAGACAACAACAGGAGACAAAAAAGGGGATGCGCTGCCAAAGCAGCCCATCCCCTATTCACGCCACTATATCGATAAAAGAAAAAAAATTACTCTCCTTCAATCGCTGCAGTTACGCAAACCTTCTCTGCATAATCTTCAACGATCCAACGAACACGCAATCCCTTGGGTACAACAAAGGCATCACCGGCATTATATACATGCTCAATACCGCTCTCCACTTCCAGGACCTTTACAGAACCTTTGGTGATATAGCAGAACTCAAGTTTGGGATGGTTATGCTCCCATGCACCCTTGGTAGCACTCCAATGACCAGCGCGGAAATTGCCGCTGCTATGATCAAAAAAAGTGGTGGATTTAGTAAAAGGCTCACCTTCAACAGCAGTTTTCTTAACGCCTTCTGCATAGGCAACTTCTTTATTTTTCCAAAAATCAACAATCTTTCCTTCAGCCATCTTTTTTCTCCATGGT
>PDWI01011598.1_pt1 | contig 10445 bp, 9 predicted proteins | sample 1430891 | NCBI WGS metagenome assembly PDWI01 (sample SAMN01162508, study PRJNA174530) | Oral metagenome, whole genome shotgun sequencing project. | biome: Marine environment; feature: Marine mammal; material: Swab sample of the gingival sulcus; isolation source: swab sample of gingival sulcus... | reverse complement strand
ATATCATCGGGGTCGAGGCTCCGGAAATCATGGAAGAGAAGGTCGGAAAATGAGCATCCTCGTGGTCGGATCCGTGGCCTACGACACCGTCGAGACCCCCCGGGAGAAGCGCGAGCGCCAGCTTGGCGGCAGTGCCAGCTACTTCGCCATAGCCAATCTGGGCCGTTATCCGGTGCGCTGCGTGGGTGTGGTGGGGGATGATTTCCTGGCCTCGGACCTGGATCTGCTGCGGGAGCGTGGCGCGGACATCGCCGGTATTCAGCAGGTGCCCGGCAAAAGCTTCCACTGGTCCGGCCGCTACCACCAGGACATGATCGAGCGCGACACCCTGGCCACTGAACTGGGCGTCTTTGCTGATTTCCAGCCCCGGATCCCCGCCCAATGGCAGGATTCGGAATACCTCTTCCTGGCCAACATCCACCCGGGCCTGCAGCAGCACGTCCTGGAAACGGTGAGGGCCCCGCGTCTGGTGGCGTTGGACACCATGAATTTGTGGATCGAGACCACGGGGGATGAACTGGCCGCAGTGCTGGCCCGGGTGGATGTGCTGCTGGTCAACGACAGCGAGGCCCGTCTGCTGACCGGCCAGCGCAGCCTGGCCCATGCGGCCGCGGCCATCCGAAAGATGGGGCCGCCGATGGTCATCATCAAGAAGGGGGAGCACGGGGCGCTGTTCTTCGGGCGCGAGGGCGTCCTGGCCGTGCCGGCCATCATCCTGGACGATGTGGTGGATCCCACCGGCGCGGGGGATAGTTTCGCCGGCGGTTTCATGCGCAGCCTGGCTTTGGCCGGAGCGGACCGGGACAGCGACGACGCGGTTTTCAGGCAGGCCATGCTGGACGGTACGGTGACGGCTAGCTTCTGCCCCGAAGGGTTCAACCAGGAGGGTCTGCTGGCCATCACGGATGCGGCCTACGAGCGACGCATGAACACCCTTAAGGAAATGATGATTCCTTAATTTTCATCTTTATTTGAAAATAATAGGTCCATAGCTTCGCTTTGGTGTGGGCTATTTAAGTAAAATAAAGATGGAAACATCATAAGTAATGCCGGCTTGGACAAAGATGGTGTTGTGCTGTATCTGACTCTGTGCTAGAGTTGGCTTGCCGGTCTTGCAGCGTAACACAACCGGACGGAAGCTATTAGAGGAGCAAGTCGTGCAGTGGGATCCGAAGGAGAGGGACGACTGGGTCGCTGATGCCCAGCGCTGGATCCAGCAGATCCACGGTGTTCTGCAATGCAAGATCGATCTGGATTCGGAAGGGGAGATTGCCGGTGTGCATGTGGTCGCGGGCATGGAGCGTAACGCGCGCCACATTGTTCGGGATGTAGAAAGTCTGCTCAAGGCCCGCCTTGATATCGATGTCTACTACAAAAAAATTGGTGTCGTGCAGGTGGTGGAGAATGACTCTGCCGCCCCTGATGCCGCGCCCGCCGGGCCTTCGGATTCCGGGGCCGATCCGTCTTCTCTTCAGGCGGGGGGGGCCTCTTCCACCGTCACCTTCCATCCCGAAGAAGAGAGTCTGGATGATCTTGGTCTGGATGATCTTGGCTTGGATGACTTTAGCTTGGCGGGTTTCGGCCTGGGTGATCGGGATTTGGATGATCTGGAGACGGAAGTGGCCGCTGCGCGCGCGTCGTCCGCATCGTTGGGAGCAGAGGCGGAGCCGCGAACGGTCGCGCCTCCCATTCCCGCCGTTCTGGTCAGCGAAGAGGAGAACCTGCGCTTTATCTGCAGTGGCGTAGGGGTGATGGCCAGCGACAGTCTGGTGCGGGCCGAGGTGCGACTGCGTGTGGGGGAGTTGCAGATGCGGGGTGTTGCCGAGGGTAGCAACCACGAGGGCAGCGCCATCAGGCTGGTGGCTCAGGCCACGTGCAAGACCCTGCTGCAGATGCTGGACGAACCCCTCACGCTGCATCTGCGTGAGGTACGCAAGCAGAACCTGGGGGGGCAGGATCTGGTGGTCTGCGCCATCGAGTTGGTGGAGGGACGCCGCAGCGAGACGCTCTTCGGTTGCTGCGGGCTGCGCCACAACGAGCAACAGGCGGTGGTCTTTGCGGTGCTGGACGCTCTGAATCGACGGCTCAGCCTCTTTTCCCTGAAAGAAAGTCAGGCCTCAGGGTAGCAGCCTTTCCGGGGCTCTCCGGCACTTGTTCTCCCTTTCTCGATCCCCCTTGAATGCCGAACGGGTGCCGCTTATCATGCAGCCGTCCGGTTCTTTTCCCTCTCTGGCTGGAGGAAGCCATGAAGTACGCCGACAGCGGAGTGAACATCGATGCTGCCACACGGGCTCTGGCCCGCAGCAAGGAGGCCGTGCGCTCCACCTGGGACGCGCGGGTCAAGAACGAGTTGGGCGCCTTCGGGGGGCTTTTCCAGGCCGCTCCGGGCGAGCCCCTGCTGGTGGCCAGCGTGGACGGCGTGGGCACCAAGGTGATGATCGCCCGCCTGGCGGGCCGCTACGACACCGTGGGGCAGGACCTGGTGAACCACTGCGTGGACGACATCTTGGTGCAGGGCGCCGAGCCCCTCTTCTTCTTGGATTACTTCGCCACCAGCAAGCTGGAAGAGGGTGTGCTGCCGGAGATCATCGCCGGTTTTGCCCAGGGTTGTCGCGAGAACGGCTGCGCCCTGCTGGGGGGCGAGACGGCCGAGATGCCCGGCGTTTACGGCGCCGGAGAGTTCGACCTGGCCGGGACCATCGTGGGGCGGGTGTTGCCCGAGCAGGTCATCGACGGCCGGCGGATCGCCGTGGGCGACAAGGTCTGGGGACTGCCCAGCACCGGACTGCACACCAACGGTTACAGCCTGGCGCGGGCCGTGTTGCTGGACAAGGCGGGCTTCGGCGTGCACGACACCCCCGCCGAATTGGGCGGCGCCTCGGTGGCCGATGCTCTGCTGGCGGTGCATCGCAGCTACCTGTCGGACGTGCGCCGGATCTGGGAAGCCTGCGGCCGGGAGGCGGTGCATGGGCTGGCCCATATCACCGGGGGCGGCTTCTACGACAACATCCCGCGGGTGGTGCCCGCCGGGGTGACGGTGACGGTGGACCCCGCGGCGTGGGAAACCCCGGCCATTTTCCAGCTCATCCAGGCCAAGGGCCAGGTGTCCGACGCGGAGATGCACCGGGTGTTCAACATGGGCATCGGGCTGGTGATCATGGCCGCCGCGGATGCCGATCCGGCCGTCTTCCAGGCGTTGGGCGGCGTTCAGCTGGGCGAGGTGATCGAAGGGCGGGAGCCGGTGACGTTGCCGTTCTAAGGGGGGGCCGTTCTGCAGATTGCGGAAACAGCCATCCGCCCGGCGCGCACGGCCCTCTCGGGCTTCGCTTTGTGCGATCTGCCACTGATGCGCCAGGTAGTCTCACTCTGCGGCTTTGTGGAAAAGTGTGGGACAGAAGGTGGGACATGCTTTTGGTTTTGTTGCTATATTTATATATATAAAAAGGTTATGTATTTTTCTGAATGATTTACTTTAGGTGTTTCGGGTGGAGAATCCTCCTTTTTGACGCCTGAGGGGGGCTCTTTTTTGGATACATTCTTTCAAATGGGACATTCGTGGGACACAACCGGAGCTTGGTTTTCCCCTCTCATCCCATGAACCGGGAAGAAACTTGAGGGCACCCAGTGTAAACTTTTGGGAAAAAAAGACTTGGTTATCCCCATTTTATCCCCATAGCCATTTCTCATTATGGACCGCCTCTTGCAATACTGGCCTGTTGTTCTCGCCGAACACGATGAACCAATATCGGCCAGGACCCTCCCAGCTCATCGCTACAGCACATTCATCTGAAGGAGGCTCCATGAATACCTTGAAATTCTGGGAAGAAGAAATGCGAAATTTTCCGCACGGCAGCGAGGGGATGGCCCTCTGGGTGGTCCGTAAGGAAGGGGTGGAGCCGGAGGCTCCGTTGAAGATCCTCTTTGCCTGGGCCTGCGGCGCGGCCCGGCGCGAAGGCCGCGCCGCCCAGCCTCCTTTGGGGGCGTTCTTGCGCGCGGGGCAAACCGGTCTGGAGGAGCTGATCCCCACCCCGGGTGGGGCCGACCTCTGGGTGGAACCCCTGCTGGAGGAGGGCCGGGTCATGGGCTGCCTCGGGGTGTGGTTCGAGGCGGAGGGACGCTGGCGGGAGGCTCTTTTCCTGTGGGCCCAGCGCCTGGCCGCGCGTCTGAGCTCGGTGCTTCCGCAACTGGAAATGGTGCCGGCCCTGGAGCCGGGGGGCTTCGCGCCCTGGCAGCCCACGCTCTTTCCGCTACCCCAGCCGGAGGTGCGGGAGACCGCGGCGGGCCGGATGCTGGAAAGGCCCTGGGCTCAGCGAGGCGGTCGGGATATTCCCCTGCCGGCTCCGGTCATGGTGCCGGGCATCCCGGGGTGCATCGGCGTCAGCCAGGAGATGATGCAGTTGGGCCAGAGACTGGGATCAGTGGCGGACAGCGGCGTGAACGTGCTGCTGAACGGAGAAAGCGGCACGGGGAAGGAGATCATCGCCCAGGCCCTGCACCAGCGGAGCGACAGGCGGCGGGGGCCCTTTCTGGGGCAAAATTGCGCGGCGCTTCCCGAAACTCTCTTCGAAAGCGAACTTTTCGGCCACAAATCCGGTTCCTTCACCGGTGCCCACAAGGACAAGCAGGGGCTGCTGGCGGCCGCCAGCGGGGGGACCTTCTTCCTGGACGAAATCGGGGACATGCCCCTGGCCCTGCAGATCAAGCTGTTGCGCGTGATGCAGGAACGCACCGTGCGCCGCATCGGCGAGTTGAAGGGCGTGCCCGTGGATCTGCGTTTCGTGGCCGCCACCCACAAGAACCTTTCCCGGGAGATCGAGGAGGGGCGCTTCCGCCTGGATCTGTTCTACCGCCTGAAGGTGGTGGGGCTGGTGATCCCGCCCCTGCGCCATCGGCCAGAGGACATTCTGCCCCTGCTGAGCTACTTCCTGCAGAAGGCGGGGCGCGACACCCGGCGCATGTGGATCTCCGAAGAGGCGCTGCAGTTGCTGCAGACCTGGCGCTGGCCCGGCAACGTGCGCGAACTGGAGAACGAGGCCCAGCGGCTGCTGGCCCTGCACCCGGGGGTTGAGCGCATCCGGCCCAACCATCTTTCCTTGGAGATCCAGACGGGGGACAAGGGGCTGGCCCATCCGTCGGATCTGGGCAGTTTGCGCAAGCTGGACCAGGCCAGCGAATTGCTGGAGCAGTACCTCATCCGCAAGGCCATTGCCGCGGCGGACGGGCGCAAGGCCATGGCGGCGCGGCAGCTGGGACTTTCGCGGCAGGGGTTGTACAAGAAGATCGCGCGGTACGGGATGGAGGATCTGATCGAAAGCCGGGAGGCCTGAGCGGCCGCAGACACCGCAGCCCCGGGAATGCCGAAGATCTTTACAGGGGTCCGAGGGGACGGTATCTTGCCTGCCATGAAATATTTCAGGCGACATCCATCCGACCTCGGGCCCACCCTGATCGCCTTCGTGGCGGGCCTGGTGGTGACCCTGGGGCTGCCCCCGGTGCCGGGCACGGGCCTACTGGTGCCCGTGGGGCTGGCGGGGCTGTTCGGGGCATTGCACGCGGCGTCAAGGCCGGGGCGCACCTTGTGGGTTTTCGCCCTGGCGCACCAGACCACGCTGCTGCACTGGCTTTTCTTCCTGATCCCGGCCAAGACCATCCCGACACGGGCGCTGGTGCCCATCCAGGCCATCGCCACCATTCTTTATGTTTCGGCTTTCTACGCGCTGCTGGGTTGGTTGTGGGGGCTGCTGCGGCGGCGGACGGGGCCTTATGCCGCCCTGCTGGTGCTGCCCGTGCTGTGGACCGGCATGGAAGCGGCGCGGGCGCAGGGGGAGATGGCCTTTCCCTGGTGCCTGGGCGGCAGCGCCGTGCTGGACACGCCGTTGATGCCGTTGCTGGCGGCCGCCGGGGAAATCGGGCTGAGCGCGCTGATGGCCTTCTTGGGGGCGGCCGGGGCGTTGCTGTGGATCTGGCGGCGGCGTGATGGCGCGGCCCGACCCGCGGCCCTGTGGGCGCTGGCCGGGGTGGCCCTGCTGGGGGGAGGATTGGTGTTGGGGGCCGGCCTGAGACCGGTGCCTGTGCACGGTCCCGCCGGCGGGGAGAGCCCTTTGCGAGAGGCCCCTTTGCGGGTGAGCGCCGTGCAGGCGGATGTGAGCCTGGACGACAAGTGGCAGCCCGCCCTGATCGACAGCAGCCGCATACCCTACCGGAAGCTGACTCTGGAGGCGGCGGCCGAGGGGGCCGATCTGGTGATCTGGGCGGAGACCGCCGTGCCGGCCTACGTGCGGCACGACCACCAGCAGTTGGCTTGGCTGCGGGGGGTCATCCATGAGGCGGGCGCGGCCGTGTTCACGGGCTTTCCCGATGCCCAGCAGGGCCTGGACGGCAAGCTGCTGCGCTACAACGGCGCGGGGCTTTTCAACGCCCAGGGGCGGCTACAGGATCGTTACATGAAGCACCACCTGTTGCCCATCGGCGAGGCCATGCCCTTCACCCGCTACTTCCCGGCCCTGGCCAAGCTGGACGTGGGGCAGGCCGAATGGGCGCCGGGCGCGCCGCCGGAGGCGATCACCCTGCAGACGGATGCCGGCGGATTCCCTTTTTCGGGGCTGATCTGCTTCGAGTCCATCCTGGCGGCCCAGGCGCGCGACAGCGTGCGTCGGGGTAGCCGTTGTCTGATGATTCTGACCAATGACGGCTGGTTCGGCCAGACCGCCGGGCCCCGCCAGCACAGCGCCCTGGCCCGTTTGCGCGCCGCCGAATGCCGGGTGCCGGTGGTGCGTTGCGCCAACAACGGCATCTCGTTTATCAGTGACAGCTCCGGCCGGCTGCTGGCCCGGTTGGGCCTGGGGCGTCGTGGCTGGATCAGCGCCGCCATCGCTCCTGGCAGCGGGGCCACCGCCTATGTGCGCTGGGGAGCGTGGCCCCTGTGCTGGGGGCTTCTGATCTGGAGCGCGTTGGTTCTGTGGATGGGGAGGCGTTGGGCATGAGTTCCGCGGGCATGGATCCTTTGGACAACAACCGGCATGTGTTCCGCTATTGTCCGCATTGCCGGGCGGAGATGGCTCGGGGGCTGGAGGGGGGCCTGCAGCGGCCCGTGTGCCCGGATTGCGGGTTTGTGCAGTACCTGAATCCGGCGCCCGGGGCGGCGGCCATCATCTTCCAGGGGGATCGGATCTGCCTGGTGCAGCGTAAGTTCGCCCCCAAGGAGGGGCAGTGGACCCTGCCCACGGGCTTCATGGAATGGAATGAGACGGTGCGGCAGACGGCGGTCCGGGAGTGCCTGGAAGAGACCGGCCTCGAGGTGCGCATCACGGGCCTGTACGCCGCGGAATCGGGTATTCTGCCGCCGGATATTCCGGTGCAGGTGACCTTCTTTCGGGCCCAGGTCATGGGGGGGCGGGCCCAGGCCGGCGATGACGCCGCCGCCGTGGGGTTCTTCGCTCTGGATGATCTGCCGGGGCCCATCGCCTTCGCGTCCCATCGCAAGGTGCTGGATCAGCTGGCCCGGGAGCGGGAATCATGAGCCCGGCGCGGGTGGCCGTGCTGCTGTCCGGCAGCGGACGGACCCTGGCGAATTTCTTTGCCGAGATGGATGCGGGCCGGTTGGCCGTGCAGATCGTGGCGGTGGTCAGCAGCCGTCACCAGGCGCGGGGCGTGCGGATTGCACGGGAGCGGGGGGTGCCCGTGGCGGTCTTCTCTCGCCGGGATCACGGTTCCGTGGCCGAGCACAACACCGCCATCAACGCTTGGTTGGCGCCCTTCCGGCCGCAGATCATCAGCCTGGCAGGGTATCTTTGCTTCTATATCCCGCCTGCGGATTTTTCGGGCCCGGTGGTGAACATCCACCCGGCCCTGCTGCCCAGGCACGGCGGGCGGGGCTATTACGGGGACAAGGTCCACGCGGCGGTCCTGGCGGCGGGGGACAAGGAAAGCGGTTGCACGGTGCACCATGTCAGCGATCGGTACGATGCCGGTGGCATCATCGCCCAGCAGAGGGTGCCGGTTCTGGCCGGCGATGACGTGGACAGCCTGGCACGGCGGGTTTTCGCGGCCGAATGCCGGCTGTACCCGCGTGTTTTGGGGGAACTGGCCCGGCAGGTGACCACGGGACAATAGGGCTGGGGATAAGAAAAGGGCCTGGCGCTACCGCCAACCGGGCCGGGGGGAGCAACCCGGCTGGCAAGATTCCTGCGCAGGCCCTTTTGCCGTGGTGACCGTTCCATCCGTCCGTAGACCAACTTGCACGACCAGCACGCGTTCACCTCCGTGTCAGCATAGGGCGTGCCATGGATCCAGGGGCTTGACCCATGGGCGTGAAATGATGTTATTGGGCCCACGGCGCCCCCTATGCGGGGCGTGGTGTCTTTGACGGATGGACTGGGCCGGGCGGCGGGGTTTGCCGCCTGCAATGGGTGAAGTCTTGCCATACCGGGAGTGCGGGCGATGGAAAAGCTGGTGCGTGAGATGTTGGTGAAGATTGGCGAGGATCCGGACCGTGAGGGACTGGTCAAGACGCCCGAGCGCGTGGTCCGCGCTTGGCGGGAGAACACCGTCGGCTACCGCGTGGATCCGGGGGAGATGGTGCGCAGCGCCCTATTCCAGGCCGAGGGCCAGGAGATGGTCATCGTCAGCGATATCGACTTTTACAGCGTCTGCGAGCACCACCTGTTGCCCTTCTTCGGCAAGGCGCACGTGGCCTATATCCCCAACGGCAAGATCGTGGGCTTGAGCAAGATTGCCCGGGTGGTGGAGGCCTACGCCCGCCGCCTGCAGGTGCAGGAGCGCATGACGGCCCAGATCGCGGGCTGCCTCATGGACAACCTGCAACCGCTGGGCGTGGCGGTCACGCTGCACGCCCAGCACCTGTGCATGATGATGCGCGGTATCCAGAAGCAGAACAGCTTCGCCACCACCAGCGAGATGCTGGGGTGCTTCCAGAACGATCCCAAGACCCGGGGTGAATTCCTCACCCTGATCCGGCACAAGCCCTGATCGATCTTCCCGCTTCCTGTTCCTGAGGCGCCTGGACCGCTAGTGACGGACCCGGAACCGTTCCGTGCCCACCTCGCGGATTTCCTTGCGGTACCGCTGGGTGTGGGTCAGGGCCGGCTGGATGGACGCGGCCCGGGCCTCCAGGCTCACCGGGACCAGCCGGGCGGCCTGGGGGCGCCGGCGTTCCTGGCCCGTGTTCCAGTAGAAGGCCACGCGGTCGCCCAAGCGGTCGGCTGTGGCTTCGCGCAGATGCTCCGTCAGTTCCGTCGGGACCTCGATTCCAAATTCCTCCGCCATCTGCCGCAGAATGGCATCTCCGGGCAGGCCCGCGGGGGCCTCCACCGGTGCCGTGTAGTCCAGCACCCGCCCCTCGAAGTTGCACCGTGTCCCCGCCGTCTCCAGGTAGGTGGAGCCGGGCAGGGCGATGTCCGCGAAGCGGGTGGTTTCGGTTTCGGCCCAATCCATGGTGGCCAAGAATTCGATGTTCTGGAACCAGCTGCCGGGCCGGTCGTGCTCCAGCGGGTTCTCTCCGATGATCAGCGCGCCGCGCAGGCTGCCGCTGGCTGTCGTGGGCGCCGGGCAGTTCCGGAGCGGCCACCTTGCCCCAGACGAAGGCCGGATCCGCGCCCATGACCTCCAGACCGGCGCTGTTGGCCAACTGGCGGGGCATGAGGATTTCGGCCTTGCGCTCGGAAGCCTCCAGCAGGGCGACCAGATTGGCAAAGATCTCCAGATCGCCGGCGGCGGCATCCTGGGGACGGTCCACCCCGTGGACCACCACGATGTTCCTGGCCCCGCGCACCAGATCGGCGGCCTGCTGGATCTGTTCCATCTGGACTCCTGCCTTGGCCGCGGCCAGCTCGCTGTCGCCGCCGTCCCGATTGGCCAGGAATTCCGTCGCGCCTGCCAGGCCCTCGGCCTTCAGGTCGCCGCTGTCCAGCAGCTCCTGCAACACGGCGTTCCAGAAATAGGAGGCGCGCCCGCGCAGGGGATCCACCGTCAGCGTTCCCAGGTGCAGATCCGCCGGGTCCAGGGTGCTGTTGACCACGATGAGCTTGGCGCCCCCATCGCGCACCGGCGCGATGACATCCACATTCAGCACCAAGTGATCCGACTCCATGGCCGTGTTGTTGCAGATGATGAGGTCGGCGGTGGCCAGGCAGCTGCGGTCCGCGGTGCTGGCCGTCAGGCCCAGGACCGGGTCCATGGCGCCGCTGCGGCCGGCCCCCGAAAGGACGGCCAGGGAGCCGATGTTCCCCGTGCCGAGGCCTTCCCGGGCGATGCGCGCGGCCAGGTACATCTCCTCGTTGGTCACTTCCGGGCTGACGAAGACGCCCACGGCCTCGGGGCCGTGCTTCCGGGCCACGGCCCGCAGGTTTTCCACCACCCGGGTGACGGCCTCGTCCAGGGCCAGGGGGTTGTGGTTGTGGCCGTCGCGTTCGCGCGGGGCGCGCAGG
>PDWI01010384.1_pt1 | contig 10445 bp, 7 predicted proteins | sample 1430891 | NCBI WGS metagenome assembly PDWI01 (sample SAMN01162508, study PRJNA174530) | Oral metagenome, whole genome shotgun sequencing project. | biome: Marine environment; feature: Marine mammal; material: Swab sample of the gingival sulcus; isolation source: swab sample of gingival sulcus... | reverse complement strand
ATTCAAAGGTCGCACTCTTCTTTTTTGACGATTTACTTTTGCCAAAATTTGATGATTTCCATTTGCGAAAATTTGATGATTGCAAGTTACTGCTTACATTTTTTATCAGAAAAGTTAAAAAGGAGTTTTATACAATCCTATCAACGAAAATTGAAAAAATTAACACCCAATTATGACCGGTAACGAAAAAGGGGGGAGGCTATGTTGACTTTGCCATCTGTCCTCACACCACTCCCATACATTACCACTCATATCGTATAAGCCGTAAGGATTTCATCATCCATATCCACGCCTCTCCGCCATAGCTGCCGTCGCTCCCCACTCCCCGCGCATTCAAAAACGCAATGTATTGCCCATGCGTCACCTCCGTCTCACTCATATAGAAAATGGGTACATCACCCCCCCTATGGATGGGCCTTTCGTCATCATCCCATTCATTGGGTAAAATAACCTTGCAGGGTAAGTAGGTTGATTTGCAATGAGAGACATCCCCATCCGGAAGTGGCTTGGATGGGGAAAACGTAACGACAAGATAAGGCGAAGCACTACCGCCCTACTACCACCTTCTTCACATGGGTATCGCCCCCCTCGGTAAGGAGGGTCACAAGGTAGATGCCCGCGTCGAGATTGCCCAGATCGAGTGTTAGGCTGCCGTTGTGGGGGTGAAGGTGTTTTAACCTCCTGCCGGAAAGGTCAGCAAATACCAGTTCCACAACCCTTTCGGGGCTCTCCACCCTTAGGATGTTTTTCACCGGATTGGGGTATATGCGCAATGCCTTGGGATGCGATTCCCCGTCAATTCCAACGCCATTGACACACACGATGCTTGCCATCCATCCCTCAGCGGTGGTGGAGATATCGGAATGAAAAACAAATGTGAGAGCCCCCTCTTCATTGTCTGCCTGCAGCACCGGAGGAGGGGTATTACCACAGAAAGTGCCCAGCAACGGCGCGGAAGAGTTTGCCCCGTCATACACCTTCAGATAGTCGTATTCACAATCATCCTGATACTCCAGGTTAAAAGCTAAAAATTCACAACGAAGCATACGATGCTCCTCTCCGGGATAGAAGGTCATGGTATAATCTTCGTTATTCCCATAGTTAGCGGCGCTCCCTCCGGTATCCAGAAAAACACCAGCACAGGTAGTTACCGTGGTATTTTGCATTGTATACTCCTGGGAAACGGTAATATAGTCCTCTCTGGTCAGGGTTTGTTGGTTCCCATCGGCATCATACACGGTCAACGACACATCATAGGTGCCCAGGCTGCTCCAGCTTACCACCGGATTTTGCTCCGTGGAGGTGGCAGGATCTCCCCCCTCAAAGGTCCACTCCCAGGCAACCGGGTTTCCGTAAGAGCGATCAGAGAAGGCAAGCTCCTCCCCTATCAGGGTAACGGTATTGTCCACCGTAAAACCTGCTGTAAGGGATCCGACATCCAATTGGACCTCCAACTGCGTAACACCATAGTCGGTAACTTGAACCCCATTCACCTGCAGAGGCATGTAGCCCGCAGCCAGAAAGGTAAGATCATACTCGCCCCCTTTCACGGGACGATAGAACATTCCGTCCTCCCCATTAGACTCCACCTGCGACCCCAGCCGGTCGTGATCCTCTATAAAGAGCGTAGCCTGCAACGGCTCGCCGGTGGCCAAATCGGTAACGGTTCCTCGAAGGCCATAGGTGGCCTGCTTGATAAGGTTTATATAAGACCTGCGGTTGTACTCCCAATGGCTATCCAACTCCTGAGCAGGAAGTAACTTCGTATCGGACAACTCAATGGTAACCTCACGACAACGCTGAAAGGAGTTCATATAGTCTTGCCGACTACCATTTATGGAATACCAATCGTAGCCATTGGTGATTCCGTCATCATATCCCGACATATAGCCGTCGGGGCTATACTGCTGGCAGGTATCAGCATACTCGTGAGAGATCATGCGATACCATAGGTCATCGGCATGCAGCGTCGACCATGTATCAAAGGGGTAATTCACCACCTCGGAACCGCCATGAAAATTGGCTGACATCACAAAGTTGTGCGCCTCTGCAAATGCCATAAAGGCAACGGTCTCCGCCTGCCACTCATGACCATCGGGATGGGGGCCATCTTGCGGGTCAGGGTAGTTCCTATTCAGATCCACCCCATTGGCATTGGAACGGGTTGCCCCCGTCACGGTATGATTTCCCGCAGCATAGGTACCATCGGGATTGGCGTTGGGATTAATGTAAATATCCACATTATCCAGCAATGCCGTAACCTCATCATCCCCTCCATAATTCTTAAGCAGATAATCAATAAGGGCTATCATTCCCACAAACCCGGTGGTCTCATCGCCATGCATGGTAGAGGTATAGAAAAACTCCGGTGCACTGTGCTGTGACAAGTCTCCATGGATACGAGCAGCTAAAAGTTTCCGCCCCTCTGTGGACTCCCCAAAGGAGATCACTTCGCAGAGATCGGGGTAGTTCGTCTCAAACTCGTACATCAACGCCACATACTCATCGTAGGTGGGGTAAAAATCCCATGCCTCCAGTCGGCTCAAGTCCACCTTCTCTTTCATGACAATCCCTGTGGCCAACTCCGAGGGAGAAAAGCTGAAATAGTAAGGGATATCCAAGGCCAGGAAGCGTTCAAAATCGGCTCTCCCGGCATAGGCGAACACACGGTCGGGAAAAACCTTATCAATGGAGATGATATTGCCCAGTTTATCCAGGCCGATAAGCCCCTGAGGGTAAGCATAAAAGCAAACCTCTCTTTTCTCGGCAAAAATTTTGTCGAGCTCTCCCTCCTTTTGTGCAGAGAGCGGGAAGGAAAACAGAAGAGCAAAGAGTAAGGCAAGAATTGAATGTCTCATGGGATTAAATTAGGTTAAAGGGATCTCTTTTTCGGTGACAAAAGTAATAATTTTACGTTTCAGTTCTTCCGAGACAGGCGATAGGGGCAAACGGACAAAAGCCTCTCCCAGCCCCATGGCCTTCAGTGCCTCTTTCACGCCTGCCGGACTTCCTTCCCGGAAGAGCATCTCCGTAAAAGGGAGCAGGCGCTCATGAATCTTCCGGGCACGATGCAGGTCTCCACTCCGAGCTGCAGCCACCATGGAAGCCACAAGAGCGGGATAGGCATTGGAGACGACAGAGATCACCCCGTCAGTCCCTAGAGTCAACAGGGGAAAGGTCAGGGCATCATCCCCCGAAAAAAGGGAAAAACCATCGGGTCTTCTCCGGAGAATTGCCATCATCTGGTCCATATTCCCCGAAGCCTCCTTCACGGCTATAATATTTTCATGGGCTTCGGCAAGGCGAAGAGTCGTATCCGCCGTCATATTGCTCCCTGTCCTTCCCGGCACATTGTAGAGAATAACCGGCACCGGAGAGGAGGCTGCAATGGCCGAGAAATGGAGAAACATACCCTCCTGGCCGGGCTTATTGTAGTATGGTACCACCGAGAGGATCGCATCGATCCCTTCAAAATCGGTATGCCTGATCTGTTCACACACGAGTTGGGTGTTGTTGCCCCCTATTCCCACCACCAGAGAGGCCTCTCGCTTATGGTGTTTAAAAAGGGAGATCACCTGCTCTTTCTCCTCTCTGGAAAGGGTTACGGCCTCTCCGGTAGTTCCCAAAGCCACCAGAAAATCGACGCCATGAGAGACTTGGTATTGAATGAGCTTCTCTAAGGCAGGATAATCCACCGCCCCGTCGGGAGTGAAAGGTGTCACCAGGGCAGTACCTGTACCGGCAATATTACGTTGTTGCATCATGCTTATTAATTATGGACAAATAGTGTATGGCGGTCTCCACAAATGAGGGCCACCCCTTCTTGTTCCCTTCAATCATAAAATCGCTACACTCACGGATGGAGTCGTGGCCATTACTGACCTTCAAGCGGGCTGAAGAGAGGGTAAAAAGATATTCAAGGGGAGGGAAATCCTTCTCCGTAAAGAAGAAGAGAACATCCAGAGGCTCGTCAAGAAAAGAGGGGACAAAGTTTCCCACGGGTTTTCCATACCAATTCAGCTCCTTGGAAGTTAACAGGTCAAAACGAATGGTTGGAAGATAGTAGAGCGGCACCCGGTCGCCGTCACAGAGCCCCACAACCCGCACCTTTTTTCCCTGAGTCTGAAGGGATGAAGCGATACCTTTAATGGTGTGGTAGGTGGTTTCGTCCTCAAGAAAATAGAGGATGCCCACACTTTTCACCTCCTTAAAAGATACAATCTTCCGGTCGCGACGCCTTCGTGAGGCCTCTTTTTTAAGCCGCCTTTCGGCCACAAAAGCCTTTATGTTATTGATAAATCCCACGATACAAAATAATCAGCGGATAAAGATAGGGTTTTCAAATGAAACATCCATGACTAATTTTTAGAGACACCGCGGAATGAGGGATGGAAGACGGGAGACGGAAGACCGAAGGCGGGAGACGGAGGATGGAAGACAGGAGGCGGAGGACCGAAGACGGAAGACGGAAGATGGAAGATGGAAGATGGGGAGCAACTTTTTGTGAACGTTGCCATTAACCCAAGCCAAAGGCTAACAGCTAAAAGCCAAAGGCTAGAAAAGACAAACAGATAAAAACAACCGGTGAGTTGCCACACACACGAAACAGGGAGAGGCTACCTCCCCCGGGTTCGTTTCTCAAATGCTTCGCGCCTCTGCCGATACACCTCTCTCCGTTTAAAGAGTTCAGCGGCAAAGGTCAAGGGATACTCTCTATCCACCTGCTTCTCTCCCCCCTGATCAATCACATAATCGGGAAGTACGCCAAAACCTGAATCAAAAGAAGAGGGTCTAAGATAATAGCGATGAGGCAGTTGACACTCTAGTCCGGTATGGGGAAGGGTAAAGGGGTAGCTCTTTTTAAAGCGGCTGGCACGGGAGCCGGTCTCGTTACCGATCACCAGTCCCAATTTATGATCCTGCACAATCGCTGCCAGAACGGTGGCACTATTTCGAGAGCCTTCGTTCACCAAAAGGTAAAACTCGCCATCCAGCTTTGTACCTCTTCCAAAGGGCCGTTTAAGCTCGGGAGCGTAGTAGGTATTGGCATAATCCAACCCTTTTCGCACCATTTTATAGGCCTTTCTAACGGCTCTCTTATCCCTGACAACACGTTTCTCAGCACGCATCTCAGCCCTATAGGTTTTTCGGTAAAACTTCTTGGTCAGGGGACTTGATTTTGCCTCTATGGCCGCATAGTGACGATAGGGCTTACGGGTGACATACTGCAAAACGGCATCGGGTAATCCTTCATCCTGAACATCCAGGTCACGCACATCGATAACCACATGGGGGACACCGGTGGATTTGATATGGCCAAAGGCTTTAGCAAGGAAGGCTTTCAGATCCCGATGGCTCACATAATCACGAATAGTCACCGTGGCAAAGTTCCGTTGAAGATCCACCGCATATTCCAAGTCATTGGTATGTATCTTCTCCCCAGGGTGTGAGGAGATCCCCAGCTTTTCGGCCGGCACGCCATCCACCCGATAGGTGTCGACCATCCCCTCACGGGGAAGAGTTACACTCACGTCGTAGGGCCCCTCAAACTGATAAGCGGACCAGAGCAGGAGGCTAAAGTTCTCGGCGATCTCCGCCATGCGTAAAGAAGCCTTGGTAGCCGGAACCATCTCATTAAACTTTTTCAATAGGCGCTTGATGCCCACACCATTGATCGCTGCAATCTTCATGCCGGTACGCACCGTAGTATCATCCGGCAACAGGTTCTCCTTCACAAAGACCTCATTCTCCACAATACGCACCTTCATGGGAAAAAAAGTCCCCCCTTTGGCCCTATAATCGGCCAGTAACGACCGGGGAAACAAGACCCGGGTATTTTCATCACCGATGAGATTTACAAAAGGCAACAGAAGGCTATAGAACTCCATCACCGTAGCCGAGTCAGGTAAGTTGGCGGCAAACACCCTAAAGGTGGTATCAAACTCTTCGGCAGAAGTGTACCAATAGGGCTTGGGATGCACAGAGCGAAAAGAGCCCACAAAGGTATTCAGGTCTTCACGCAAGGCGATTTTAGGATAGTAGCGCTCCACTACTGCCGAGTCTCCCGACTGCGCAATCAGGAGAACGGGAAATAAGAGGAGGAAAAAAACAGGGGGGAATATCTTCGTTTTCATAGTACAATGGCAACAGCCAGATTAAAAGGCCAAATCCATCACCTCAATCATCTTATCGATATAGTGGAAGGTAATTCCTTTGAGGTAACGTTCCGGGATCTCTTCAATATCTTTTTTATTGGATTCCGAGAGGATAATATCTGTGATAGCCGCACGTTTTGCCGCTAGGATCTTCTCTTTTATCCCCCCCACGGGAAGAACTTGTCCCCGCAAGGTGATCTCACCGGTCATGGCCACATTTTTCTTTACGGGCTTATGGGTAAAGGCCGAGGTGAGGGCCGTAAACATGGCGATGCCTGCCGAGGGGCCATCCTTGGGGGTTGCTCCTTCGGGAATATGGATATGCACATTCTTTGCTTCCATCTCTTCCGGGTTAATCTTCAACTCGTCAGCGTGGGCTTTCAGATACTTAAAGGCGAGGGTAGCAGACTCTTTCATCACCTCCCCCAGGTTTCCGGTGAGGGTAAGGTTCCCTTTTCCGTTGCTGAGGCTGGACTCCACAAAGAGGATCTCTCCCCCCACCTGTGTCCAGGCCAGTCCGGTGACCACCCCCACCGCATCTTTTGCCAGTGACCGGTCGTGATGGAAACGCGGTTTTCCCAAAATCGTCTTGAGGTCAGCCAGTGTCAACCGCTTGTTATAGGACTCCCCCAGGGCAATATACTTCACCCTATTTCGAATGACGGTGGCGATCTTCTTATCCAGAAGCCGCACCCCGGACTCGCGGGTATAATCCTGGATAATTCGCTCGATGACACTCTTGGAGAGGGTCAAGTCTTTGCGGGTGATCCCATGCTCTTTTAGCTGTTTCGGGATAAGATGCCGTTTGGCAATCTCCACCTTCTCCTCCATAAGGTATCCGGAGATGTCAATGATCTCCATCCTATCGCGAAGGGCGGGATGGACACTGTTAAGGTTATTGGCCGTAGCCACAAACATAATCCGAGAGAGGTCGTACTCCACTTCGAGGAAGTTGTCATGGAAGGTGTCATTCTGTTCGGGATCCAACACCTCGAGGAGAGCCGCCGAGGGGTCACCGTTCAGGGAGGCGCCGGAGACCTTATCCACCTCATCGAGGACAAACACCGGGTTGGAATATTTAACTTTTCTCAGGTTTTGAATGATCCGTCCCGGCATGGCTCCAATATAGGTTTTCCGATGTCCGCGGATCTCTGCCTCATCGCGCAGGCCACCGAGTGACATTCTGACATATTTACGGCCGATGGCACGCGCAATGGATTTGCCCAGGGAGGTTTTCCCCACGCCGGGAGGCCCCACAAGGCAAAGAATGGGCGACTTCATATCCCCCTTCAGCTTCAGCACGGCCAGGTATTCAATGATACGCTCTTTTACCTTCTCCAAGCCATAATGATCCTCATCCAGAATTCGTTGAGCATCTGCAAGTTCAAAATCTTCCGTGGTGTATTCACCCCAGGGCAACTCCACCAATACATCAAGGTAATTCTTCTGGATGGAGTACTCCACCGCGGCGGGGTTCATCCGTTGAAGTTTGCGCATCTCCTTGTCAAAGACCTCTTTTACCTCTTCGTTCCACTTCTTACTCTTAGCTTTCTCCTTCAACTCATCCACATCCTGCAATAGTGGTTGGTCGCCAAGCTCCTCCTGAATAGTTTTAAGCTGTTGATTAAGAATAAACTCACGTTGTTGCCGATCCAGGTCACTTTTCACCTTTGAGCGAATTTGGTTCCTCACCTCCAATGTTTGCAGCTCCTTATTCAACAGGTTCATCACGGCGGATGCCCGCTCTCCCAACTCAACGATCTCGAGGAGTTCCTGCTTTTTATGCACCTCTATATCAAGGTTCGAGGCGATAAAATTGACAATAAACGGAGGGCTATCGATATTCCTTATGGCGAAGGCCGTTTCATTGGGAATGTTGGGTGATTTCTCAATCACCTGTATGGCCATATCCTTTATGGTCGCAATAACGGCTGAAAAATCCTCACTCGGAGCGGTCTCTTTGGCAGAGCCAAAGGGAAGCACTTCGGCAATCATATAGGGCTCTTCCGCCACAATTTTATCCAAGACAAAACGAGTACGTCCCTGTATAATCACCGTCTGACTGTCATCAGACATGTGAAGGATCTTCAGGATACGAGCCACGGTACCCACCCTGTTAAGGTCGCTCATCTTCGGATTCTCCACCTCCACATCTTTCTGGGCTACCACGGCAATATGCGACTCCTCTTTATCATTGGCATCCTTAATAAGTTTCAAGGACTTATCACGCCCCACGGTTATAGGAATCACCACACCAGGAAAAAGCACCGTATTCCTGAGAGGCAGCACAGGGAGTTGTTCCGGCAGATTCTCCAACGGGGTATTCTCCTCATCCTCCAACGCCAATAAAGGAATCATATCCTGTTCCTGCTCCTCATTGATATCCTCTTCAAACTGATAAAAATCCAGATCCTTATTATTCATAAAATGTATGTCAAAGTGTCAAAAATAGTCTTTCTGCATTGGTTATGTCAAAAGCTATGCCAAAAACGCTAATAATGCTTATTTGCGCTACACAATTGGTAAACGGACGCCATAATTTCGCGCTCCACCTCATCAAACGGCAAGCCTCTTCGTTGATAAACAATGGCAGCCACCTCCTTATTTTTCTCCAGGGAATAACCCGACATCTTAGCGCCGCTACCTTTTGAGAAGGAGGGAATCCTATTTTTTTGATAGCCTGCTCCAAAGATATTACAGTTTACGCCCACCACCGTACCGGTATTGAACATGGTGTTGATGCCACATTTGGAATGATCCCCCATAAGAAGGCCACAGAATTGTAACTCCGTGCTGATAAACTGCTGTTCGGGGTAGCTCCACATGCGCACCTTACCGTAGGTATTCTTCAAGTTGGAGTTGTTGGTATCTGCCCCCAGGTTGCACCAATGGGAAATGACCGCCTGCCCCAGGAATCCGTCATGAGCCTTATTGGCATATCCCAGAAATACGGAGTTGCTAACCTCCCCTCCCACTTTACAATGGGGGCCGATGGAGGTAGCTCCATAGATTTTTGCCATCATCTTCAGAACGGAGTGTTCTCCCAAAGCAAAGGGGCCACGCACCACAGCACCCTCCATCACCTCTGAGTGCGCTCCAAGATAGACCGGTCCACCGTTGGTATTGAACACCGCACACTCAGCCACGGCTCCCTCTTCCAAAAAAACCGGGCCATCCCCAATCACCGTATTGGTGTTGCTCAAAGGCGCGCTCTCTCTTCCTTGGGTTATCAATTCAAAATCATAACGAATAAACTCATCACAAAGGGCGAAAAGATCCCAACCATAACGAATCATTTTGACGGCAGCGCATGTTTTCTTTCTGCTCCCTTCCGGCGGTTGGAGCATATCCCAAGAATTCAGGCTCCCGGCTCCAAGACGAGCAGCAACGATAACCTCTTCACAAACAAGGTATTCTCCTTTTTGCAGGTTTCTCACGGCCTCCACAAGCTCCTCATCCGGAAGAAGGCGGCCATTCAGAAGCAGATTATCCTCGGTAACGGTCAGGGGGAAAGCCTTGGAGAGGTATGGGCGGGTATGATAAGAGCCGTCGACCTGCAAGATCCTTTCCCATCGTTCCGCATTGGTCAAAATCCCTGTACGCAGGGCAGCCGTCGGGCGATAAAAGGTGAGGGGCAGAAGCCGCTCCACCCCATTATCATCAAAGAAAATAAGGTTCATGATATCTGTTTTGGGGTAAAGGTACGGATAAAAACAGAAAAGCCGCCTTACGAATAAGGCAGCTTCACAATATCGTTAAACGAAAACGCAAGGTTATTTGCGGTTTTGATAATGTTTTTTGTACTTATTTCTAAACTTATCCACACGTCCGGCGGTATCCACAAGTTTCATCTTTCCGGTGAAGAAAGGATGAGAAGTATGCGAAATTTCCAGTTTTACCAGGGGATACTCTTTCCCATCTTCCCAGGTAATTGTCTCTTTAGAGGACACCGTTGAACGGCACATAAAGGTATAGTCATTGGACATATCCTTAAAAACCACTAGCCTATAGTCCTTGGGGTGAATTCCTGCTTGCATCGTTATATTCTTTTATTTTAATCTCTAAAACGTTTCTCCATTCAATTCAGGGGTGCAAAATTAGGTATTTATCCTTAAATAACAAATCCTTACCTAAAAATAATTCACAGAGGAATGTTAATAACCTCCTTTCCCATCCCCTCTTCACCTTTAGTTAGAGGCTGTCTATAAAGTCCGACTTCTTCGTTATGCTTGTCTTCAAAATGATCATTTACCTCAGTAAACTCACATTTTTCAGCCTTCGCAAGCCTCG
>PDWI01013672.1_pt1 | contig 10446 bp, 9 predicted proteins | sample 1430891 | NCBI WGS metagenome assembly PDWI01 (sample SAMN01162508, study PRJNA174530) | Oral metagenome, whole genome shotgun sequencing project. | biome: Marine environment; feature: Marine mammal; material: Swab sample of the gingival sulcus; isolation source: swab sample of gingival sulcus... | reverse complement strand
CCCATGACCACTGCTCCTTAATTGCACCTCTGATAAAATTATGGGATGAGTAATTGAGTTCAACAAGTCAACCCTGGCAGAATCCTCAAAGACATAAATCCCAAACTCCCTTCTTTTTAAGCGTCCCTCATTATCAAGGAAGTCTTCTCCAAAGGCATTGACCAGAGCACTGAGTCCCTCCTGCCCCGGCTCCATTATTTCTCTGGCCAAAATGTCCGTATCTATTACTTCTGCTCCCAGCTGGGCAAAGAGCTCACATACCGTTCCCTTTCCCGATGCAAATATACCAGTAACTCCAATTCTCATGAAATTCTCCTATAAATCAAAAATAATTCCTCCCCATTGCTCCGGCAATTAGTCCTCGAACATAGTCCATCTTCTCTTCCTTCCCTTCGTCGCCGAGAGAACTGACCACAAACTCCTCCAAAAACTCATCATTCTTAAAGAGCTCCATGCACTGCCCCACAATGTCGCCGCTGTCCCGAAGATTTGACCGAACTTCGCTCTCGATTTTGAAACCCTCCTCATCATTTTCTATGAGAGATACAAAATTCTCCAAATTGGTCAAAACCATATTTTCGGGAACATACTCCTCAGGGATACTGTTGATGAAAAAAAGTTCCCCTCTCGATGATGTCAACTTCCCAAGGGAGTCGCGATAGTCAAGAAATGCCCTGCGGGTATAGCGTCCATTATGGAGGAGGGAGCCGCTTGACCTGAATATATAGTTGGCGTTAAAGGTCTCTGCTGTTTGCAACCTGCTGTTGAAGATGCTACTATACCTCTTCTGGTAGGCTGTTCCTCGGGAATAAATTTTGTTTCCCGAAAAGGAGAAGTCAAAGCCCACCATGGCAATATGGTGAAAGCCTGCCTTAATGGCAAAGTTCAAGGCATCTCCGGCAACTGAACCCGTTGAGGAATCCACGGACCCAATACCTCCTCCGCTCAGGTGGTCAAATATTTGTGCAAGGGGGTGGCTGTTCAGGGAGAGGAAGCCTCTGTATTTTTTTATCATTGCAGGAGGCGAAACTGCAGAAAAGATGAAGCTGGAGTTTACTTCCTGTCCAAGCAGATGCTCACCAATAACCCTCTGTGGGTCAATGGAAATCACAAAGTCAGGCACAATCCTCCGGGAAATCAAAACCGGCAGGGCAGAATCAACGGCAATGATTTTAAATCTATGCCTAAACTCCTCAATGCCATTAAGATAGCCCTCAACTGAAGGAGCCGAGGAGACAATGAGACAACCTCCTCCCATGAACTTATTAAACAAGTTGGAAACAGGGACAATTGAACCTCCTCCCAAGAGATTAAAAATTGCGTTCCTGAGAAAAAGCCTCCCGAACTTACGCGAGGTGGCGGCATTTCTGCTCTTTTCATTTATCAACCTCAAAAGAATCTTTCGAATCTCATGGTAGTATTCCGGGAAAAGACGCAACGATGCCCCATGCTCCACAACCTGAACTCCCCTGAGTGAAGAAAAATCCAGTTTATCTTTAAAAAAATCATGCAATGACCGGGGCTCTTTCCCTGTTAGAAACTGAATGTTTCCCGACCTGCAAAACACTTCAGTGACCGCATTGAGCTTCACTGAAGTTTCAACTCCCGAAAGAATATCCACCACATAAATTTTTTTGAATTTCCTAAAATTTTCAATCTCACCGAGAAAGGAATAGCCGAGCCCAAAGCCCAGAATTACGAGAACATCGTATTTTTCAGGATTGAGAGAAAAGCTGGACTTTTGACCTTCCCGAAGGGGATTTCTTCGGCTGTGAAGAGGCATCTCCCTGTCATTTAGGGTCACCACGAGCGTATAGTTGCCATCTCCGGCTTTTTCACTTCTGTATTTTATTTTGTCCATTTTCATGTAAATAAACAGCTTTTTTCACAACTACTTTAATTTCATAATAAATTTTTGAAAATATAATATTAAACTTTACAAATTTTTTTATTAGATTAGACTAACTAAAGACTTGGTAGTACCATCTTTATTATCGTTAACAGAGGTAAAAGGATAAAGAAGAAATGAAGTTTATCTATATTATTATGTTGCTCGTAGTTTGGACGGTTAGTTCCTGCTCCAAAGAGAAAAAAACAACAAAAATGATAGACCTTCAGTACATCAGAGACGACGGAACTCTTGACAGTTGCCGTCTTTTTCAAAAAGAAATAGAAAAAGAGGCCAAAAAACTGAGAAAGAGGAACTTGAAGACAATGGAGAACTTTAAAAAATGAAAAAATTAAAATTTTTTGTGCCGGCATTTTTCATGGCAATCCTGATTGCAGGGGGTATTTATCAGCTTTCCTGCAGCAAGGAAAACTCCAAATTTCTCTTTGGGCGTTCTGAAGAATCCCCCCTTAAAACCGATGAAATAACGACGAAAGCTGTGGATATACAGGGCACTTTCAGAAAGATTTTTTCTCAGTACAAAGATAGCGTTGTTTACATCACAACAGAACAGATTGTGAAAGTCAGAAATCCTCTCTACAGCGACCCCATTTTGAGAAATTTTTTTGGCAGCCCCGGGGGCTCAAAAATTGAAAAAAGGCGGGGTCTGGGAACGGGCTTCATTCTATCTGAAAATGGATATGTTTGCACAAATCATCATGTTATAAATGGCATGGACACCGTGCATGTCAAAGTTGATGAAATTAACTATGAGGCAAGAATAATAGGCTCAGATGCCCAAACGGACATAGCGCTTTTAAAGATAGACCCCCGTCAAAAGCTGAAGCCCATCTATCTCGGAGATTCAGACAAGGTGGAGGTTGGTGACTGGGCAGTGGCCATAGGCAACCCCTTTGGGCTGGACAGAACTTTTACAGTGGGCGTCATAAGTGCCAAGGGAAGACGCGATGTGGACTTCATGGGAGGCTCACATTTGCAAACCGATGCTTCAATTAACCCCGGAAACTCAGGAGGTCCCCTCATAAATATTTACGGAGAGGTCATTGGAATTAACAGAATGATTTATTCCAAAAGCGGCGGATACATGGGCATTGGTTTTGCAATACCCATGAACACAGCCAAGATGGTTCTTGAACAACTTCTAAAATATCAAAGGGTGAAGAGGGGATATATCGGAGTGAGCATAATCCCCCTCTCGAGAACAAATGCACTACAGCTGGGGCTTAAGAAAAATGAGGGAGCTTTTATTGGCGAGGTGATGCCCGGAGGTCCGGCTCAGAGGGGAGGACTGAAAGTAGGAGATGTAATAATCAAAATCAATGGACAAGAAATCAAATCCATCAAAAATCTTACGGAAACAATAGGCGAGGCTAAAATCGGAGACACAATATCAGTAACAGTATGGAGAAACCATGCACTTAAAAAAATATTCATTACCATTCAAGAGCGTCCGCGTCAATAAAAGGACAGGAACAGCCTCATTAAAAGAGCATGTTCTGTACAGAAAACACGGAACTCGTTGAAAAACTAAAAATTTTTTTAAATATTTATCCGTAAGTGCAATCTCTTCATATATTTAAGAAAAATTATTAAAACTCAAATTGACTTATTCCGTAAATATAAAGGTAATATATTATAATTAATAAATAAGAAAAAGAGCAGGTGGCCATATGTATGATCATATTCCTGAAGACAATTTAGTTGTTATGTTTTTGCTATTTATCCTTACCCTGGGGCTCTACTATTTTTGGTGGCTCAGCCGTGTTAGTAAAATCTTCGGCGATGATCCGGGAATGAATATCCTATTGACAGTTTTCACCTGCGGTTTATGGGGAATCTATCTCAATCTCAGATACCTGCAAAAATCCGAGATCCTGAATGGTCGGGATATAAAATGGTTTATGATTTTTTTCATTCCCATTTTACCCATAATAATTCAACACAATATTAATGAAAAATTTTTCCCAGGTAGATAAAGAGACAGGAGTACAAAATGATTGTCAGGTGTTCAAAATGTAATTCAGCTTTTTCCATAGATGATGAAAAAGTTAGAAATAAAAAATTTGCATTTAATTGTCCCAAATGTGATGCTGAAAATATATTCGACAACAAATCTCGGGAGGAGAACCTCAATCGGGATAAACCGGTAATTGTGCCTGACCTTCAGGAGAATGCAGAAAAACAAAATTCAGAAGAGAAAAAAGATATTTTAGACGAAATCCTTCCAGGTACTCTTGACACAGGCACTCTTGAAGATTTGGATACTCAGAATAGTGCCGGCGAAAGCATGAAAAACGAGGATGCCATCCCCATGACACCGGCAATGCCATCCATTTCAGAGGAGGAGCAGGAGGAAAAACAGGATTTATCAGAAATCTCTGGTATCACTGCAGGAGATGTGGACAATCCCAAGTCTCCCCAGGACTTTTCTTCTGAAAGTTCAAATGAGGTTACAGGAAATTTAGAGGAGAAAAACCTGCTGAGCGAGGATGGTGAAGATATTTTCCATGATGATATTTTCGAAGACGATGATATTGCAGACATCAAACTAATGGATGAGACAGGGGAAAAAGAGGAAAATCTCCCGGAAGATGCCCCAAAAACAGAGGGGATACCCCTTGAAATTGATACCGATTCTGAAAATATTGATGATCTAAGCGACCTTGACGACATATTCAAAGATGAAAATACAGAATCCCCTATTGATGATCTCAATGAAACGACATCCGGGGACAAAGAGCCTCTGAAGGACATGATTCATGATGATTTAACAACACTTGAATTGGAAGATCTCGATCTTGACCTGGAAATGGAAGATGAGCCTAAAAAAGAGAACATTGAGGAAGCCATAACCGGAGAAGAAACTCCGGAATCCATTTTTGATGAAAAATTTTCACCCATTGATCTACCTGAAGAAGATGAAGAATTCACACCCATTGATATTTATGAAGAAGATGAAAAACTCACCGGGGAAAACCCCATGGAGAAAGAAGAAAAAACAGAAGGAACTGAAAAGGCAGAAAGTACTGACCTAGACGAACTGGAACTTGACCTGGACGGTGACATAGAGAGGGAATTGGACAATGCACTTATCTCCCCGGGTGTAGCTGATGCAACTGAAACAGATGATGAATCAACAACTCTTAATCTGGACGAACTGGAACTTGAACTGGACGATGACATAGAGGATGAACTAAGCGATGCAGACATTTCCCCGAGCCCAGCTGATGAAACTGAAACAGACGATGAATCAACCACTCTTGACCTGGACGAACTGGAGCTTGACCTGAACGATGACATGGAAGAAGAACCAGAAGAGCCACTGGGCCCCTTAAATACAGCCGATGAAACTGAAATAGATGATGAATCAACAACTCTTGATCTGGACGAGTTGGATCTTGACCTGGACGATGACATTGAGGATGAGTTAAACGATACAGACCTCTCCCCAAGCCCAGCTGATGCAACTGAAATAGATGACGAGTCAACAACTCTTGACCTGGACGAGTTGGATCTTGACCTGGGCGATGACATGGAGGGAGAACTAAGCAGTACAGAGACCTCCTCGAGTTCAGCCGGTGAAACTGAAAAGAAAACTCCGGAAACCGGTATAAAATCGGGAGTAGTCATCGATGATTCCGAAGAGGATGAGTCTATCCGCATAGACTTAGACAAACTGGATATTAACATTGAAAATCCGGATCAGACAGCACCAACCCTCATGGAGGAAGAGGATATTGACGGATTTGCTGCAGATAAGATTTCCATGGACTTTGAAGATGTGGAGTTAGATGACGACGATTCTCTTGCATTAAATTTAGACTTTGATGAAGAGGATTCTCATGATGAATCCATAACAATCGACCTGGAGACACTTGAACTGGGAGAAGCCCCCCCCTTACCAAAAGGAACAAAACAGGAAAGTGAAGACGACAAGCTCACACTGGCAGATGCAGGTCTAACTTTGGACAAATTAGACGATGACATTATTCATACAGAATCATCGGGAAATTCATCTTCTAATTCTTCTTCCCAAAAGGATGAAAATGAACTTGATCTGAACAGTGAAGAACTGAAGCTCAATATAACAGACATTGACTCAGAGCTGACATTGGACGAAATCAGCGATAGTATAACCTATGAACAAGAATCTGTTGTGGATTCCCTGGAAGAACTCCCTGAAATAGATTTGGATGGAGAAGACACAGACTTAGACTCTTCGAATGAACTCCCGGAAATAGATTTAAACGAAGAAGACATGGATTCTTTTGATACTGTCCCGGACAGCCATGGAGATGAACAAGACAGTCCCATGGATTCTTTTGAAGAACTCCCTGAAATTGAGGAAAGTTCAGAAGGGGCTGGAATGGATATTTTCGAGGGAAGCCCAAAATCTGAACCTAACGAGGCGAGCCATGAAAATCTCTCGTCATTTAACGCCCACAACTTTTCTCTTGACCTGGAATTAGAGCCTGAAAAAGAGACAGATTCTCCGGCTATTCCATTGGAAACTTTAAATGCAATTCGCGAAGAAGAAAAAAATTCACATTTAAAGCACGATTTATTACCTGAAGAAGAAAGGGAGCTGGAAAACGAACTGGAGGAGGGATATGCAGAGATATATCTCGATGGCAATGTGGATTTTTCAATTGACCTCTCTTTAAGATACTCTCGGTGGGGAGCCCTTTTCAGGCTCTTGGGGCTCTATTTTTTATCCATGATTCCACATCTCATAGTGGCAGTCATCTACACCCTTCTTTCAACTGTGCTCGGTTTCATAAACCAAATATTTGTTCTCGTAACGGGTAAACACATGGAAGATTTTGCCCAAATAGTAGAAAACACACTGAGATACTTCTTTTATATAAAGAGTGCAATTGTAGGAGTGGTGGAAGATAGACCAATTTATGCCGGCAAGGCAAATATAACTCATCAATTGCAATTTTCAGTGAGAAAATCGGAAAAATTTTCAAGAACAATGGCATTCCTCAGACTGACCATGGTGGGAATGGTCTTGGTACTCCTGCCCCATCTCCTAATCATGATGATTTTGACTCTAACTATTCCCTTTGCATATTTGGCCGGAATTGTAATAGTTCTAGTTACCGAGAGATGGCCAAGGTCACTGTTCAATTATATTACAGAATACTTTAGATATCTTGCTAAAGTTTCCTCCTATGCCGTGGGAATTACGGATAAATATCCGTCATTCCGATTCTAAAAAAGGGGGCTTGAAGAGGCCCCCTTTTTTATTCCAATTTTTAATAGAATTTTGATAGTTCTTTTAATTTGTTAAAATTATCTTCCCAAAGTGGGCAGCCTCCTCCATATATTTATGAGCCTGAACAGCATCTTCCAAGGGGAATGTTTTGTTAACAAGGGGCTTTACAATTCCTTTCCCAAATAGAGGCCAGACCTTTTCCACAAGTTCAGATGCAATTTTACCCTTAAATTCAGAAGGACGACTCCTCAAAGTTGAACCGGTGTAAACAAGTCGCTTGAGCATAATGGGCATGAAGTTCACCTCCACCTTTGACCCCAGGTTAAAGGCAATTTGAACAATTCTACCGTCATGCTTAGCTGCCTTTATATTCTTGGCAATATAATCTCCTCCAAGAATATCCAAAATGACATCGGCACCTCCTGCCTCCTCTCTGACAACATCTACAAAATCTTCTTTTGTGTAGTCAATTGTCCTGTGGGCACCAATTTCCACACATTTATCAAGCCTTTCCTGGGGACTGTCGGTAACAAAGACCCTGGCTCCCAATGCCTTGGCAAGCATTATGGCAGTGGAGCCTATGCCACCTGCCCCTCCGTGAATGAGAATAGTTTCCCCCTCCTTAAGCTTGGCAGACATGAAAATATTACTCCACACCGTAAAAAAAGTTTCGGGCAAGCTCGCAGCTTCCACTGTGCTCACTCCTTCAGGGATGGGCAGGCAGTGCGAAGCCTCTATGTTACAGTATTGGGCATAGGCTCCTCCATTGGTAAGAGCACAGACCATGTCGCCCACCTTCCATTGAGATACATCTTCGCCCACAGCAACGACCTCTCCTGCAGCCTCCACTCCAAGCAAGTCAGAGGCTCCCTGGGGAGGAGGATAGTGCCCCCTTCGCTGAACCAAGTCGGGACCATTTACACCGGTGGCATGAACTCTAACAAGAACCTCGGTAGCTTTGATTTCAGGAACAGGCCTCTCTCCCGCAACAAGCACTTCGGGGCCACCAAATTCCTTCATCTCTATTACTTTCATTTTTTCAGGAATACCGCTCATCTTTTACCTCTTTAAATATAACTTCAATCTATTGAACAAACAATCAAGATAAGAATACTCAATGTAGAAAAAAATGTCAAACTCTCTTTCATAAAAAACGATGCTGACTTACGGGCATATTTTTTCTGCATTCCCTGAGATATTCCAAATCTATTTCTCCAATTACTATACCCTCTCCCTGATACAGACGGTTCTCCACTTTCCCCCAGGGGTCCACAATCATGGACGAACCGCATGTCAGGCATCGCCGGTCTCCTTTGTAAAGGCTGCGGGAAGTGTAATAATTTCAGCTCCCCGGTCAACCATTGCCGTGAAGAGTTCCCCGAAGCGAAGGTCATAACAGACAGCAAGGCCGATATTTCCAAAGGGAGTTTCGACAACCACAACCTCCTCCCCCCTTTCAATTTCATTGGACTCCCTATACGAGCCATGACTGTCATTTACATCACCATCAAAGAGATGAATTTTGTCATAGCGAGCCACTTCCCTTCCTTCATCATCGTAGAGACGACAGACAGTTCGAACCCTTCCGTCTATTTCCGAACCGTCGGGTCTTGCCGCAGAAGGAACAGTGCCTCCCACAATCCAAATGCCAAGAGCTTTGGCACTTTCGGACAGAAAAGACCTGATTGTACCCCCTGCCTCTCGCTCATCAATACCGCCCTGAAGCATCTGCTTGACACTAAAAATGGCAAAGTTTTCAGGCAATACCACGAGCCTGGCACCTTGACGAGCCGATTCCCCAAGCCAATGCCCGGCACTTTTCAAATTGTTCTCCACATCCATTCCGCTAATCATTTGCACAACCGATACCTTTGTTTTCATTTCTCTTCTCCTCGAAATAATAGTGCCTATGTTAGATGGTTCTAAAAATTTTTCAATAAGTTAACATTAGGTAAAAAAAAACACCCCAACCCCAATAGCAAAAAAATTTACTTGTGATAAATGATAATCTGCATAAATTATGACAGATATTTTTTTTTGAAAAGACATTTTCAAAAAATTTATTATCTTATAATTAGAGAGGCAAGCTGAAGGAGGTTAGGATGACAGCTAAAGCAACCTTGAGTATCCCCCATGCAAGCAGGAACTCCGGTCTATTTGACTGGGCCCAAATGCTTTCGGGAGTTTTTCTTATCCTGTTCATGTGGGCACATCTGCTGCTGGTAGCCAGCGTGCTCATCAGCACGGACATAATGAATGCAATAGCCCATTTCTTTGAAGCAACCTACATGGCTCAAATCGGTGGCCCAATGATAGGAATGCTCATGATATTTCACTTTATCATAGCAGCCCGAAAAATGCCATTCTCCGGCAGAGAGCTGCTCACCTTTTGGCGACATGCCAAAATGATGAGGCATAAGGACACATGGCTCTGGTTAGTCCAGGTGCTGTCAGCTCTCGTTGTACTTGTGCTTGCCACGATACACATGTGGTTTGTCTTAACCGACCTGCCCATAACTGCTGCCAAGAGTGCGGCAAGGGTAAAGAGTCTCCTTCCCTTCTATGGAGTCCTCCTACCCATGATAGAGCTCCATGTTGCCATTGGTTTTTATCGCATTGGAGTAAAATGGGGGTTCATTGGAAAGAGAAACAGAAAGTTTTTTCAGCGTTTTGAGGTGCTAATGTCCGTGGCCTTTATTACAATTGGAACCTTAACATTGGCTCAGCTCTATTACTTAGCCGGTAAAATATAATCAAAAGAGGAGGACTTTTTCATGGAAATAATCTATACTGATGTTTTATGTGTCGGTGCCGGTCTGGCAGGAGAGCGGGTTGCAATAGAGGCGGCATCTGCAGGCTTTGAAACAATATGCCTCTCCATAGTTCCGCCTCGAAGGTCACACTCGGCAGCTGCTCAGGGAGGCATGCAGGCTTCTCTGGGAAACAGTGTCATGGGTGAAGGAGACAATCCCGATGTTCACTTTGCAGATACGGTCAAAGGCTCGGACTGGGGGGCAGACCAGGAAGTTGCCAGAATTTTTGCCGACAATGCCCCCATTGTAATGCGAGAACTTGCCCACTGGGGAGTTCCCTGGAACAGGGTGGAAGCAGGAAAGGGCTTCTATTTCAAAGGCGGGCAAAAATTCGAAAAAGAAGAGAAAAAAGAAAAACATGGACTCATCACTGCTCGAGCCTTTGGGGGAACGGCCAAGTGGAGAACTTGCTACACCGCAGACGGTACGGGACATGCCGTTCTCTACACCGTTGATAACCGAGCGACTCAGGTTGGCGTCCACATGCACGACCGAACCCAGGC
>PDWI01010383.1_pt1 | contig 10447 bp, 7 predicted proteins | sample 1430891 | NCBI WGS metagenome assembly PDWI01 (sample SAMN01162508, study PRJNA174530) | Oral metagenome, whole genome shotgun sequencing project. | biome: Marine environment; feature: Marine mammal; material: Swab sample of the gingival sulcus; isolation source: swab sample of gingival sulcus... | reverse complement strand
TCTCGTCCAATTTCTTGAAGATAGCGATCCAAAGATGCACTCTCTCTATTAGTAATTGACTTAGATATTTTTAGTTGTCTCATATATCAATTTATAGGTATTTTCTAATACTATAACCTTAATAATAAGGTAAATGTTTAATAATTAAGCGATAAATTTATTGCACTTTCTGAATACTATCGAAGCCTTGACCGTAAACGCCACGCACTTCTGCCTGCGACATAAAAGCATTTGGATCAATCTCTTCCACGACCTTGGAAATCATTACTGCACGACGTTGGCGTGTTACGACCATCAAAACCTTACGCTCTTCTCCTGTATAGCCTCCTTTTGCTTCAATGATTGTGCAACCTCGATTAAGTTTCTTCGTAATAGCCTCATTGATTTCTTGATACTTATTACTGAAAATCATAAACTGAACAGACTGCTTATTACTCCTAATGTACCAATCCAAGGCAATAGATACCATCATTACTTGGATAATAGAATAAATCAATAGTTCAAAGGCCTTTTCAATCGGTATTGTATTCTCTGCTAAGTAGGCATTCACAAAGAATGAAAGCGTAACAATAGAGCCATCAACCATCATAAAGATACGCCCAAAAGTTAGATTTCTCTTATACTTACTTATCAAGGCTACAATTACATCTGTTCCTCCTGTACTACCATTAACAGAGAAAACCATTCCCAAGCCTAAGCCGATTAGGAGTGAACCGATAATCAAAGCTACGACAGGTTGGTCGCCCAAGACTAAGAGCTTCCACGCATCAGCTACCGAAGGATCAGGAACAGCCCAACGCGTCGCTATAGTCATCGTAACGGCTAGAAACGAAACACTGACAAGCGTCTTGAGTAAGAAATTCTTATCAAGCATCAAGAAGGTTACAAAGAGCAAGCTTATGTTAATCGTATTGTATGGAATATCAATAGGGACACCCGTAACAATTGTAATGATATTACACAAGCCTGCCAAACCTCCCGTTGTGATACGCTGAGGATAGATAAAGAGACTAAAAGCAATGATATAAAGCACAAGTCCCATCAGAACCGTAAACACGTCTTTCCAAAATACAGAAGAAACAACCTGTACACGGATTTCATCAACCAAATCTCGTGTTTTTTTGCTTAAGAGAGCGAACAAATTAAACGTAGCCATAACTTTGATTTATATGTCTTTATAATACGATATTCACAATACGTTTAGGTACGACAATAACTTTTTTAGGCGTCTTGCCGTCAAGCCATTTCTCAGCTTCAGGAGCAGAAAGGGCAGCTTCTTCCACTTCTTTTGGTGATAAGCTAGCAGATAGCTCAAGAGTAAAACGTGTCTTACCATTGAAACTAATAGGATAAGTGAAACTATCTTCTACAAGATAAGCTTCGTTAAGCTCAGGCCATTCCGTAGTAATAACCGAATTTGAAGCCTCACCCTCTAGCAAACTACTTGTTGCCTGCCAAAGTTCCTCTGTGATGTGTGGAGCAAATGGACAAAGCAAAGTAATCAATGGACGAAGAATAGCGATAGACTTTGTTTTTAAGCTTTGCAATTCGTTCACACAAATCATAAAGGCAGAGATAGAAGTGTTGAAGGAGAAGTTCTCCAAGTCTTGATTCAGCTTCTTAATCAGCTTATGCAAGGCTTTTAACTCTTCTTTCTTTGGCTCATCAGTTGTTACGGCAAGTGTGTCGCCCTCCCAGAATAAGCCCCAAAGCTTCTTTAAGAAACGATGTACACCATCAATACCATTAGTATCCCAAGGCTTGCTCTGCTCAAGAGGACCAAGAAACATTTCGTACAGACGAAGCGTATCAGCTCCATAATGCTCAATTATATCATCAGGATTGACCACATTATGCATTGACTTACTCATCTTTTCAATCGCCCAACCGCAGATATAGTCGCCATTGTCTTCAAGGACAAACTCCGCATCTCTATATTCAGGCAACCAATTGCGGAAAGCTTCTAAGTCTAGCTTATCGTTGCTAACGATATTCACATCTACGTGAATAGGCGTAACTTCATATTTATCTTTCTTATTAAGCGAAACGAAAGTATTCGTATTCTTAATGCGATAAACGAAGTTACTACGCCCCTGAATCATTCCTTGGTTAATCAGCTTTTGGAAAGGCTCTTGTTCACAAACCAAACCAAAGTCATAAAGGAATTTATTCCAGAAACGGCTATAAATCAAATGCCCTGTAGCGTGCTCCGTTCCGCCGATATATAGATTAACCTGCTTCCAATACTGATTAGCTTCCTTGCCTACGAAAGCCTCTGTATTGTGCGGATCCATATAACGTAGGTAGTAAGCGGAACTACCTGCAAAACCAGGCATAGTGCTTAGTTCAAATGGATAGCCCTCTTCTGTCTGCCAATTTTCTGCACGACCGAGAGGAGGTTCGCCTGTCTCTGTAGGCAGGAACTTATCCACTTCGGGCAAGCATAGAGGCAATTTGCTCTCATCAAGGGCAGTAGCGATACCATTCTTGTAATAAATAGGGAAAGGTTCGCCCCAATAACGCTGACGGCTAAAGATTGCATCACGCAAGCGGTAGTTCGTCTTAACCGAACCAATGCCAAGCATTTCAATACGCTCATTGATTTGCTTCTGAGCCTCTTGGACTGACAAACCGCTAAACTCTGCTGAATGAACCAAAGTACCAAGCTTGCTGTCTTTGCTTTCTGTCCAAGCGTCTGTATTTTCATCAGCTTCTTCGCCCTCAGGCACTACAACCTGAACGATAGGAAGCTTAAACGTACGAGCAAAAAGGAAGTCTCGGCTATCGTGTGCAGGAACTGCCATAATAGCTCCTGTGCCATAACCTGCTAGGACATAATCACTAATCCAAATAGGAATACGCTCATTGCTCAATGGATTAACGGCATAAGAGCCTGTAAACACTCCAGAAACTGTTCTGTCTGAGATACGCTCACGCTCCGTACGACGCTTGCTCTTCTCGATATAAGCCTCAACCTCAGCACGGCATTCTTCCGTAACGCAAGTCTTGACATAATCACTCTCAGGAGCAAGAACGACAAAGCTTACACCATAAATTGTGTCAGGTCTCGTTGTGAAAATCTTAATCTTCTCGCCGTCCTCAATATCAAATTCAACCTCAGCTCCTTGCGAGCGACCAATCCAATTACGTTGCGTTTCTTTGAGGGCGTCAGTCCAATCAAGCTTTTCTAAGTCCGTAAGTAAACGTTCTGCATAAGCCGAGACACGCAAGCACCATTGTTGCATTTTACGTTGCTCTACAGGATAACCTCCACGCAGGCTAAGTCCTTCGCTCACTTCATCGTTAGCAAGAACCGTACCAAGCTTTGGACACCAGTTCACCATTGTATTACCTAGGTAAGCCAAGCGATAAGACATCAAGATTTCTGCTTGTTCGGCCTCGCTCTTACTTTGCCACTCTTCGGCAGTAAAGCTCCATTCATCTTGCGTATAAGCCTCTGCACCACGAGAACCTTTTGTCTCAAAATGAGCTACAAGCTCCTCAATAGGCTTAGCTTTGCTCTCTTTGAGGTCGTAATAAGCATTAAATAATTTTAGGAATACCCACTGCGTCCACTTGTAATAATCAGGATCACAAGTCTTAAACTCACGAGACCAATCATAAGAAAATCCAATCTTATCTAACTGCTCACGATAGCGAGCCGTATTGATTTCTGTCGTTTTGGCGGGATGTTGTCCTGTTTGGATAGCGTATTGCTCTGCAGGTAGCCCAAAAGCATCATAACCCATTGGGTGCAGTACATTAAAGCCTTGCAAACGCTTATAGCGAGCATAAATATCCGAAGCAATATAACCGAGTGGATGTCCAACGTGCAGTCCTGCACCTGAAGGATAAGGGAACATATCTAGTACATAGAAAGGCTCTTTACTTGGGTCTTCCTTAACCTTATAAATATCCTTTTCTCGCCAAAAGGCTTGTTGTCTCTGTTCTATATCCTTAAAATTGTACTCCATAAATTATTTCTTATACCTTTAATTATCTATGATTTTACTACCTACAGGGCTACATTTCTCGTAAGGTAGCCTAAAACTATACAAAAGTAATAACTATTCTTCTGCCAAACAAGACGTAAACTAAAATATCTAGGACAATTACATCGAAACTTTATAACTATATTAACTGAAGTCGCTAATCCTCTTATTTTTATCTTTCGACCTGAAGCAATTTGTTTGCTAACACAAACTAAACGGAGTATGCACTTAGGTTCTAAGTACATACTCCGTCAAAGAAAGCAGATTAAGTTTTCTACAATTCAAAATCTACCTCATTTACCTCAATTATCACAGGATAAACCTTTCCCTCTTCCAAATCTACATCATCACCAAGCTTAGGACGATAAATAGCTCTCTCTTCATGTTTCGATCCGCCTAATTCAACAAAAATCTTAAAATACAACTCTTTTTTTCCACTACCAATACGAGGCATTCCCCATATATGAAAAAGAGGAGCATTCTGCTTTGCATATGCTACTTTATCTCCTACACTAGACGAAATTTTTGGTATATCACATCCTTCTTTTAACGAAGTCGTCCAACCAAGCCACCAACTACTTTCCCAACCATAAATGTGATAAGTACATTGCTCTGTCTTTCCTATAAAATTAGCTTTCATATTACTAGAATATTTAGAAGTATGGAAACCTTCATTTTCAGAATGTTCAGGCGCCTTTTGCATATCAAACTTTCCTTCAAAAAAGACAAGATTATCCTGATAAAATTGAATCCTTTTAAGTTTAAACTTTCTATTCATCTTATTGACAAAAAGTAAGCTAAGCAAAACACCACGAGGTTCTAATGTAACCTCCTCCTTCTCTTTGCCGAGAAGCTTTTTGAAAGACATTACATCAGTCATCAAAGGAATCTGACGCTCTATATCCTTACGAAAGATATCTTCATTACTATTCGTAATACCTATGACACGTTTGTTAGGAGCAGTATCCCCACTGAAATCAATATAGCGATTGTCTATATTTTCACCTCCAAAAGCAAAGTAAGCCCATTTCTCACTATAAGGACTAGCAGGAGTACCTAATTGCTTACTAACAGGACAGTAAAAAGTAAATTTATTTTTGTTTGCTCCTTTTCCTTCCTCAACGTAGAGAGAAGTCTCTGTTACAGCTCCTGCTTTTTTCTCTAACACGTTATTTGGATTAAGAGTATTAACAATCTGACAATTAACGTTATCTCCCATAACGCCCCAATGAGCTTTCGTCTTACCTTCCTTTAACTCTGCTTTAGTAACGTCCATAATAGGTACAGGATAACCTTTCCTTAGCAGACTTGCTCGGAAGTCGCTTTCATCATCATCAATCTGACCATAAGGACTAACAAAGCCTGTGAAGACTTCTTTCTTACTGATTTCTTTTTCTCCGTTTAACTTGGCTTCCTCAAGGTCTCGCTCTACTCCCTTATTACAAGAGGTTAGAAGCACCACAGCCATTACAGCTAAACCTAGATATTTATTTAATGATTTCATTATCAAATTTCTTTAATTATAATGTTTAATTCAATTTACTAGAGCTTTGGATTTTACTTAGATTAAGGTTCCCATAGCTCCTCTCCGCTGTCCTCAAAGTCTCCAACACTTCCTGTTCCAGAAAAGCTTTCTACTAATAAGCTAATTGGAGCAGTCAAGCCTAATAGCTCTACACTTGGAGCTATGTAAAATTCTTTTACTTCTCTTTCCTTCATTTCTTTTGCTTTTTAAATATGATTTCCTTAAGTACACATGTACATCTGCAAATGTAAAAAAAAACAATACGAGCCAAATTTCTCTATTTTTTTTTAAGGAGAGAGCTTTCTTTATATTCCGATTTGTGGCATTCTGAATTCAAAGATTAAATTCAGGATACCACAAATCGGAACAGCTTAAGGCTGCAATCTTAAGCTGTTTTTAATTTCTTATTTATCAAAAACTTATAGGCAACCTATATTTGTTAAGAATTTCTTCCCAGAAACTTTTCAAAGTTTTCCGTGTAATTTCAAAAAGTTTTCCCAGAAACTTTCTGAAGTGAATGGGATAACTTTCAGAACTCGTCTAAATATCACAAATCGGAACTGTCACAGACTGTTTCCTTTTACCGCAACAATGAAAAGAAAACACTATCAGTAGCAGCACCTAAACAATGTGAGCTTGATTAAATTCTGTCATGGCGAGAAAACAACTAATACAATAAATGCTCGCAAATTGCTCGCCACAGAGCGAATTATTGGAGGCATTTGCTAGGCTTATCGTCTTGAACTTGTGCTATTTCTTGTTTTTTCTTATATTTGTCTAATTGAATTTTAATAGAAAAATAAGTTGCTAATGAATATCAATAGGTTGTCAATAAAAGTTTTTAGTTCAATAATACTTTTTGCCTTAGGCTTGATAACGGCTATAAGTTTTAGTTCGGAGCTATCGGCTCAAAGCAAAAAAGATAATGTCTTTCGCCTTGTTTTAGACCCAGGGCACGGGGGTTCGCAAGATTTGGGTAAGGGTACGTGGTACAAGCATTACAGAGAGAAACACCTTACGCTAGCACTTGCCAATAAGGTGCGTAAGCTGATAAAAAAAGAATATCCAGAAGTACGTATCCTAAGTACACGAGATAAGGATGTCTATACTTCATTGGAATATCGTCCTGCTTTCGCTTCTAAGCTTGGAGCGGATTTGTTTATAAGTATTCACGTCAATCACGCAAGTTCTACTTCAGCTTGGGGAACAGAAACTTTTATAATGCCTCACAGCAAAGAGGCTTTTAACAGCCAATTTATTAAAGGACGTAATAAGTCTCACGTTCAGCAACGCAATAGAGCTCTAAGTACGGAGTTTGCTACTCTTCTGGAGCACGAATATAGAAGAATGGGACGTAAAAGTCGTGGCGTTAAGGAGGGAAATCTGCAAGTTTTGAGAGAAAATGCCGTGCCCGCTGTGCTGACTGAAGTTGGCTTCCTCTCTAGTGCTAAAGACAGACAAGTGATTTGTACACGCTCGGGACAAGACCGCATTGCTAAAGCTATTGCTAATGCTTTTAGTTCTTATTATAAGCGTCATCGCAAAGCTCCCGCAAAAGCTTATAAAAAAGAAGTGCAAGCTAAGGCGAAAAGTCAAACAAATACGCATCAAACATCCAAGAATGAGCAAGCTTGGTATCGTGTACAATTTATGGCAACGAGCAAATGGATTGATACAGATAGCAAGGAGTTCAAACGCTTTGGCGTAAGTATTCATCGCTCAAAAAAGATTGACGGACTTTATCGCTATATGGCGGGGAACTACCGTACTTTGTACTCTGTAAAGAAACTTCGCTCCAAGATGCGTCCCTATTACAAGGATTGCTTTATTATTAAAGTTAATAGTAAGGGAGAACGTATTGAGGCTATTTACTAGTTTCTAAGTGATAAATAATTAAGTTTAACTAGAACTTAAAAACATATTCTATGAGGGTGAAAAATGAAGTTAAGATAGGACTTATAACATTGACAGCATTGATACTTGGTTATCTCTGCTTGAATTTCCTTAAAGGCATAGATTTGTTTACATCTAAGAGCGAATACTATGTGCGTTTTCATAATATTGGCGATGTCTCGACTGCAACGCCTGTTAAGATTAACGGCTTTAAAGTTGGGATTGTTAAGGAGAAAGAACTTCAGTTTGATGAGCAAGAACAGGTCTATGTATCGGTTCTGGAGCTTAGCCTTGACCCTGAAGTGCGTCTGATGAAAGGTTGTCAGATAGCCATTCGCTCCAATATGCTTACGGGAACAGAGCTGATTATCAAAACGCCTGAAGAGAAAACGAAAGTCTTTTATGCAGACGGAGATATTATTCCGACCATTGAAGACGGTAAGGACTTTATGGAAATGGCTCAGAAAGAAATTCTTCCTGCCGTACAAGAAGTTCTGCCTAAGATGACCGAGACTCTGAATAAGCTTAACGCAATTCTTAGCAATAAAGCGATTGATACAACTTTACTTAATCTGCAACGCTCTTCAAGACTTATGGAGGAAACGCTGAAACAAGTCAATCTAGCTCTAAAACCAATGCCGAAAATAATGCAAAATCTCGCCCAAACAAGCGAGAGCCTTACGCAAGTTGGCAAGCAAGCAGAGAAGATTGAGCTAGAGGGTATTATCAATAATCTTAAGCAAACGAGCGAAAACTTAAAGACGATTACAAGCGATATTAACACATCTCAAGGCACTCTTGGGCTACTGATTAAGGACAAGAACCTCTATCATCGTGTAGATAGCTTGGCCAATAGTGCTGACGCTCTCTTGAAAGACATCCGCAAGCACCCCAAACGCTACGTAAAGCTTTCTCTCTTCTAAGAAAACTAGTACTAATAGAAAGCCTAAAATCTGAGGTATGGAGCAAATACTATCCCCCATAGAAGTCGAGCAATTATCAATAAAAGAGAGTGCAGAGAAGCTAAATGTTTCTACTACTACAATTCGTAATTGGATTAAAACAGGCTATTTATCAGAGAAGAGTAAAGGATATATTTCTAAAGAAAGTATTGACTCTTTTACTCATCAATACGTGGGGAAAGAGAAATTAGTACGAAGAGCAAATAAAAGTTGTAAACAAGAAGGAAGCAAACAAACAAGCTTTGTAGCACAAAAGCTTATTAGTGCAGAAAACTTAGACTCTATCAGTGCAGAATATGAAGCTTCACTAACGGAAGCTTTTCGCAATAAAGAGGGGATATATTATACGCCAAACAGCATTGTTGATGAAATGCTCTCAAATGTTGATTTAACTACTGTTGAACGCTTCTTAGACCCTTGTTGTGGCTCAGGTAACTTCCTTATTCAGGCTATTAAGAGAGGACTAAAGCCTGAATGTGCATTTGGTTTTGATACGGATATAAATGCTGTTGTAATAACAAGACAACGTATTTATCAATTAACAGGTTTTGATGCAAGTAACCATATTAAACATCTTGATTTTCTTGAGTTTGCAGATAAAATTAAGACCGAAGAGCATTATGATTTAATTTTTACTAATCCTCCTTGGGGTAAGAAAATAAAAAAGGAAGATAAACAAAGATTCTCACTAAAATATGGAGCGGGTAAAAGTTTGAATACAACTTCTCTTTTTTATTTTGCTTCTAAATCAGTACTTAAACCCAAAGGAGTTTTATCCTTTTTAGTTCAAGATGCCTTGTTTAATATCACTTCTTATGAATGTGTTAGGAAGAGTATTCTGAAGCATCAGCTTCTTCAAATAAAAGATTACAACAAAGCATTTAAGGGGTTGATGACAAAAGCTGTCTCTTTTATTATAAGTAACAATACTCCTACAGTCAAAGCTCTTACCGGAGTTTGTAATAATAGTGATAATACTATTAATTTACGCTCTCAATCATCATTCTTCTTAAACCCTCATAAGATTATTAATTATTGGCTAACAGAAGACGAAGCCAAGCTTATAGAACGTATCTATCAATTTCCACATCAAACACTAGAGGGGAAAGCTCATTGGGGCTTGGGGATTGTTACAGGAAACAATAGTAAATATTGCAGTCAAATTAGGCAGGAAGACTACATACCTATTTATAAAGGAAGTGATATTACTCGTACAGGACTAAAGAATGCTACTACTTTTATTCAACCTAGATTTGAACAATACCAACAAGTAGCCCCACAATCTCTATATACAGCAAAAGAGAAAATCATATATAAGTTTATCTCGTCAGACTTATGTTTTTATTACGATAAGGAGCAAAAGTACATTCTTAATAGTGCAAACCTTCTTATTCCGAGCAAGAAACTTGCCATTTCTTGTGAAAATCTTGTGAAAATGCTGAATAGTGATTTCTATAATTGGCTCTTCAAAGCTTTGTTTCGTACGCATAAAGTGTTGAGAGGAGATTTAGAACTATTACCTATCTATACCGATTATTTTAAGAGTTATTCCGAATTTTCAGAAGAGCAATTACTTACTTATTTAGGAATTAAAAAAGATAATGGAACTTATAGCATTAAAAAATAAGATTAAAGAAGCCTTTATAGGGGACGGCTCTGAATTAGAACAATTGCTAGAGGCGGTTGATCAAGATGAGGCTGTATACCCTTTCAATGGATATGAGTATCTCATAACCAATTTGATTGAGAGAAAAGCATTAACTTATCAGGCTTATCTTGAAATCAGAGATTTGTATATAAGTTCCAATCCTTACCTATGGCTATTTGAAGTTTCAGCACCTCGCACTTTTGGAGAAAAAATTGCAGAAACATTAGTTTTGGCAAAATCTAATAAACTAAAGAAAGCTTCAAAGCATTTAGATAAAGATTATAAGGGGCAATATGATTTATATCTCGAAGGTATTCGTATTGAGGTTAAAGCTTCTCGTGTTGTGAATCGTAATAGTAATGAACCATTGTATATGAAAGCATTATCTTATAATACAGAGGAGTCTTTTGTTATGAATTTTCAACAG
>PDWI01010382.1_pt1 | contig 10447 bp, 5 predicted proteins | sample 1430891 | NCBI WGS metagenome assembly PDWI01 (sample SAMN01162508, study PRJNA174530) | Oral metagenome, whole genome shotgun sequencing project. | biome: Marine environment; feature: Marine mammal; material: Swab sample of the gingival sulcus; isolation source: swab sample of gingival sulcus... | reverse complement strand
GGTATGCCTAAAAGTTATAAAGCTAGCTCTTAAAAGAAAATAAAAAATAGGCTTTTAAGGGAATTATACTTTGAAAATCATCCATGCAACAAAGTCATTGAGAATTGAAAATTGAGAATTAGGGGTGTTTCAGAGAAACATTTTTAACCGCAAAGAACGCTAAGTTCGCAAAGTTTACGCAAGGTTTCGCTTTGCGAAATCTTTGCGTACCTTGCGCTCTTTGCGGTTAAGTTTGTCGCCAAATAATTATACCGTTAAGTGTTAAATGCAATGCCTATCAATTGTTAATTGCTCATTCCTAACTGCTAATTGAACATGACTGTTTCGTTTCAACAAGCAATTTTGTACAAAAGTATTAAATTATTTTATTTTTCACCTTAAAATACGTGTTTTTAGTATTTATTTTATATCTTTGCGGCAAATCTTCAAATTACGGAATTTCTACGCTGAATTCGCCAAAATTTTACATATTTTGAGAAACCCAAAAGTAAAAACGAGTTCAATAAGAAAACAAGTAATATATGAAATTTATAGGTTGATTTTGATGAACTTCATTCAAACTTTTTGTTTTTAACTGAAAATTAGCAAAACTTATTCGGCTAAGGCAATTTTTGCAGCAAATAGTTGTGCCAAATACAAAAAATGATTTCAGAACACTTAAAATCAACCTATTACAAACTCTCCAAATGAATTTTAATAATTAACTAAACATTTAATAGTGATGAAAGAATTTAAAATTGCAATTATCAAAGAAACCAAAACACCACCCGACAGAAGAGTTGCACTGCCACCAAAAAAAGTTGTAGAATTAAGTGAAAAATTTAAAAATGTTAGTGTAGTAATACAAAATAGCGACCTAAGAGCCTACACTGACGATGAATACACCAACTTAGGCTTGCAAGTGCAACAAAATGTGGACTATGCGGACATAATGATTGGCGTGAAAGAAATAAAATTGGACTCATTAATCCCAAACAAAACATACTTTTTCTTTTCGCACACTGCCAAAAAACAACCTTACAACAGAGTTTTGCTACAAGAAGTAATAAAAAAGAAAATACAATTAATTGATTACGAATATCTTACCAATCAAGCGGGAATCCGACAAGTAGCTTTCGGACGTTGGGCAGGAGTAGTGGGAGCATACAATGCAATGTTAGGTTATGGTTTGCGCCACAAGAGCTACACCCTAAAACGTGCAAGTGAATGTTACGATATGAACGAATCGTTTGCCGAACTCAAAAAAGTAAGATTGCCGAATATCAAAATATTAATTTCAGGAGGCGGGCGTGTTGCCAACGGAGCAATGGAAATAATGAAACACTTAAACGTGAGACGAGTAAGTCCTGAAGATTATTTGACCAAAGAATATAACGAAACCGTATTTACACAAATAGACCCTTGGCACTATACCAAACGCAAAGATGGTAAACCTTTTGACTTCAACTATTTTATTAACAAGCCACAAGAACACGAATCAACATTTTTGCCATTTACAAAAGTAACAGATATGTTTATAGCTTGTCATTTTTGGGACAATCGGTCTCCGGTGTTTATGACACTTGATGATATGAAAGCAAAAGACTTTAAAATGAGTGTAATAGCTGATGTAAGTTGCGATATAAATGGTCCGATACCCTCCACCGTTAGAGCATCTACCATTAAGGAGCCGTTTTATGGTTTTAATCCGGCAACTGCTCAAGAATGCGATGCTTTCAGTGATGATGCAATAACAATAATGGCGGTTGATAATTTGCCCGGCGAAGCACCAAGAGACTCATCTAACGATTTTGCTAATCAATTAATAAACAATGTATTACCATCACTATTTATCGAAGATAAAGAGGGAATAATCGAACGCGCATCTATTACCACAAAAGAGGGAAAACTAAGTAAGCATTTTGATTATTTGCAAGATTATTTAGACGGAAAAGAGTAGGTAATTGTGTATATTATCACAGCGATAAACCAAATTATTCTATAAGACCTCACAAGTTTAAACTACTTGTGAGGTCTTTCCTTTTATACTTATAACTATTTGTTTATCAAAAATATAAAATTTAACAATATATTTTATAACACAATTATAAGTTTACTTTTGTTATGAAAAATTGCTATTCTTTACGCATTTTGCGAGGTTTCAACATATTTTCAGGTTTCAATAGGTTGTCTAATTCCTCTTTTGTAAGCAATTTTTTCTCTAATACAAGCTCGTAAACGCCGCAATTACGCTTCAAAGCCTCTTTGGCAACCATAGAAGAAGCCTCGTAGCCAATTACTGGATTTAATGCAGTAACCAAACCTATACTATTCATTACCATCTCTTTACAACGCTCTTCGTTGGCAGTAATTCCCACCACGCAGCGCGAGCGCAATGTTTCCATTCCGTTTATTAGCATTTCTACCGACTCAAATAGACTTTGAACAATAACAGGCTCCATCACGTTAAGCTCTAATTGTCCTGCCTCTGATGCCATTGCCACTGTTAAATCATTACCTATCACTTTGAAAGCTATTTGATTAACAACTTCGGGGATTACAGGATTAACCTTTCCGGGCATAATAGAAGAACCGGGCTGCATAGGTGGTAAATTTATTTCGTTAAGCCCTGTGCGCGGTCCCGATGACAACAAACGAAGGTCGTTAGAAATTTTGGAAAGTTTAATTGCCAAACGCTTAATTGCCGAAGAGTACATAATGAACGAACTTGTGTCTTGCGTAGCTTCCACAAGGTTGCGCGCACGCACAATATCCAAACCGGTAACATCGCGCAAGTGTCCCACAACAATACGTGTGTAATCAGGGTCAGAATTAATACCTGTTCCAATGGCAGTTGCGCCCATGTTTACTTCGAGGAATAAATTAGCATTGTGAGTTAATCGGTCTATTTCTTCTTCAAGAGTGGTGGCAATAGCCTCAAATGCTTGTCCAAGTGTCATTGGCACAGCATCTTGCAACTGAGTACGTCCCATTTTGATTATATGAGCAAACTCGTCAGCCTTTTCTCTAAATGCGGCAATTAGGTCAATCAATACGCGAATAAGTTGTTTATTGCGTTTCACCAATGCTATTTTTACGGCTGTTGGATAAGCATCGTTTGTAGATTGCGAAAGGTTTACATGATTATTTGGGTGTACATGCTCATATTCGCCGCGTTTGTAGCCCAAGTTTAGAAGAGCCACGTTGGCAATTACCTCATTTGCATTCATATTTGTAGAAGTTCCTGCGCCGCCTTGTATCATATCCACAACAAAACATTTGTGGTAGCGTCCGTTGATAATTGCCGAGCAAGCCTCTTTGATAGCTCCGGCAACATCTTCGTCTAATAAACCTAAATCGTGATTTGCCATTGCAGCTGCTTTTTTCACTTCTGCCAATGCTTTCACAAGGTCGGGATAAAAATTAATGGGAACACCTGTAATGTCGAAATTTTCTAAACCGCGAAGAGTTTGAATACCGTAATTTACTTGTAGAGGAACATCTTTTTCGCCCAAAAGGTCGTGCTCTCGTCTCATTTCACCCGAAATATATTGAGTGCCGGGCGACACAAAACGAGTATTCGAGCTACGCATACGTTTCGAGATAATTCGCGCCAATTTGTTGCTGATTTTCATTCCCAAAGACGGATTTTTAGCAAAAATTTCGTCAATATCAGCTTTTTTGATTATAATTATTGAACAAGCCGAAACAGTGCGAGCCGATGTTGAATGATGACTATTATCCACAAATGCGCCCTCGCCAATTATATCGGTAGCATAGAAATATGCCAATCGTTTTTGCTCTTTATTTGGGCTTTTTTTCAATAATTCAACTTCGCCACTATGTACGATATACACAGCATCACTCTCTTTGTTTTCTTTAAATAAAAATTTGCCGGCACTAAAATTCTCAACAAACATTTTTTCTGACAATTGTGCCAATTCTTGTTCGTTTAAATCTTCAAAAAATTCAATTCCTGAGATAAATTTACTAATGTCTTTAACATCCATAATTCTATATTTTATATTGTTAATAAATATTTTTTCGTACCACAAAGATTGGAAAAATTATTTGTATTTCGTATATTTTTTTTCGTTTTATGATAAAAAACACAATTTTAATTCAACAGTCTTTGATTAAGATATTGATAATCAGACAATTTCTCATTACACAATAAAAAAAAAGTTAAAACTAATGAGAATTAAGAATGAGAAATTAAGCCCATTATTAATTTTTTAGACACACTACAACATAATTGTTTGGCAACAAACTTAACCGCAAAGAGCGCAAAGTTCGCAACGATTTCGCAAAGCGAAATTTTGCGTAAACCTATTTAAGGAAAAAAATCATTCTTCATTTTTAATTCTTCATTTTTAATTTTTAGGGTAACAAATAAAGTTTTTGGTTACAATTTTAGAAAGAGTCGATAAATTAGAAATATCAGAAGCAACGGCAACATCTTTTAAATTTCCATATTTATCAATCAGATTAATTTGTTCGCCCGAAGTTTTGCTATACGCATTATTGCTTATGGTGTCGTGAATAAAAAAATATGACAAATCGCTGTCAGATAGCGAATATTTTGATTTTACACGCATTTTTATTTCATCAATTTCACTTTCGTTAAAATCGGTTTCCTGAATTTTACAATTAAATAAATTTCTGTTTATTAATGATTTAGATAAAAATGCTAAAATACTATCTTCGCAATATTGCCACTCTTTTATACAGGTTATAATATCATTGTCGTCTAATTTTACGAAAGCCGCCAAAGGCGTTTGTCCGTTCATTTCTACGGTCAAATCCTGCTCATTGCTTATATCATTATCAAAGAAAAATTGCAGTGCCGGACTTAAAAACAATTTCATACCATTTTTATATAATTCCTTCGCTCGCTGTATGATTTTTATGAGCATTTGCTCTGCTGCAACCACCGTTTTGTGCAAATAAACCTGCCAATACATCAGTCGGCGCGAGATTAAAAAATTCTCGATAGAATAAATGCCTTTTTCCTCTACAACCAGTTCATTATTAAACACATTCAGCATTTTAATTATCCGGTCGGAAGCCACCATTCCCTCTACCACACCCGAATAATAACTGTCGCGTTGCAAGTAATCTAACCTGTCCATGTCCAGCTGACTTGAAACTAATTGATGTAAAAATTTGCGTTCGTATTTGCCCGTAAAAATATCAATTCCGGTTTGCAATTGCCCGTTAAATTCTTCGTTTAGTTGCTTCATTAAATACAACGAAACGGTTTCGTGCGATATATTTTCTAATAAAGAATGCTCTAAGGTGTGTGAAAATGGCGCATGACCCAAATCGTGAAGCAAAATTGCAATCAAAGCCGCTTGATATTCTGTTTCGCTAATGTCTATGCTTTTAGAAGCTAAAACGCTAAGAGCTTGCTCCATAAGATGAGCTGCTCCGAGTGAATGCTGAAATCGTGTGTGCGTAGCTCCCGGATAAGTATAGAATGTCAATCCCATTTGTTTAACGCGTCTAAGTCGTTGAAAAATCGGACTTTGTATAATGTCGTGCATCAAATCAAAAGATATGCGCACAAAACCATAAATCGGGTCGTTTATTATTTTTTTCTTGTTTAGTTCCATCTGTTTATAATTTTGGTAATTTTTAATTTTTTAACCGCAAAGAGCGCAAAAGTTAAGTCGCAAAGAACTCAAAGTTTTCATTTGAATTAAAAATTAAAATTTCCCTACATACTCATAAATACCTTATAATTAAATCATTATTAAAACAAAACGAAGTATTTAATTTTTAACTCTTGCTTCACATTAATTTCTCTAAAACTTTATTTATCAAAATACTATTTCGTAATTCGTAATTCAACAAAGTGTTGTTAATGTATTTTATTTGCCAACAAATATATAATTTTTTTATATTCATTTCAAATTAATACTAAACTTATTGTAATTTACTGATAAACAATGTTTTATAATTCTGAAATTTCAATTTTAATTACCTGAATATCAAACATTTGCAAAATTTCAGAGATTCAAAAAATTAGAATATTAAAAACTCAAAATTAAAATATAAAGAAATAAAAATGTGACTGTATAATTAAAAAAAACAATTATTTTTATATATTATTTTGAGTATTAAGTATTTTATAGTATTTTTGCACACTGAAAAAGAACAGGTTTATGAGGGGACAAGCTAAGTCCCCTATTTTATTGCTTTATTGGTAGCAATATTTTTTGTTACATATTTTATGTTGTAAGGTGTAGGGATATACTGTTGAAAATAAACTACTTACAGTAGCACCTTGACAAATTATTTTTTTCAATAACTATACATCTTGGTTCAGTATTTTATAGTAAATTTTAACACATTATTGTTATGATAAACAAAACAGAAGTAGAAAATATACTTGTAGAACAGTTGAAAAAAGATGAAATAGTTTTGGTAGAAATAAAAATTAGTACCAACAACGTAATAAAAGTTGTAGTTGATTCTTTGTCGGGTGTTCCAATATCTAAATGTATAGAAATAAGCAGATTTATAGAGCAGCATCTCGATAGAGACAAAGAAGATTTTGAGTTGGAGGTGTCGTCATACAGCATAACTTTACCTTTTATATTGCCTGTTCACTACGAAAAAAATATTGGCAGAAAAGTTGAATTGCAAATATTAGACAACAACAAGCCAATAAAAGGAGTTCTAAAAACAGTAAAGCTGTTGGCGGATAAGGACGAAATAGATTTTATAGAAGTTGTAGAAACTAAGAAAATAAAACCCGAAGGGAAAAAGAAAAAAATCGAAGTAGAAGAAATAAATAAGATAAAAGGAAGTGAAATCAAGCAAATTAGATTAATTTCAATAATCTAAATTTGTTTAAAAACACATAAAATCATGGAAAATTTGAATTTAATAGAAACTTTCTCGGAATTTAAGGAATTAAAAAATATCGACCGAACAACATTAATGGAGGTAATGGAAGATATTTTTAAAAGCATATTATTGAAAAAATTCGGGTCAAACGAGAATTTTGACATTATAATAAATACAGAAAAGGGCGATTTTGAAATTTGGAGAAATAGAGAAGTTGTTGAAGACGACGAAGTTGTTGATACTAATTTTCAAATAGGATTAAGCGAAGCTCAAAAAATAGACAGCGACTACGAAGTGGGCGAAGAAGTAACTGACGAGGTAAAATTTGAAGATTTCGGCAGGCGTTCGATAGTTTCGTTGCGTCAAAATTTAACAACAAAGATTTTAGAATTAGAAAAAGAAAACATCTACCTTAAATATAAGGATAGAGTGAACGAAATTGTTACGGGCGAAATATATAAGGTGTGGAAAAAAGAGGTTCTCGTGGTTGATGACGACGGCAACGACCTTATTCTACCAAAAGCTGAGCAAATACCATCTGATTATTACAGAAAAGGCGAAAGTATAAAGGCGGTTATAAAAAGCGTGGAAATTGTAAATAATAATCCGTTGATTATTATCTCGCGCACTGCTCCCGAATTTCTCGAACGCCTTTTTGAATTTGAAGTTCCCGAAATTGAAGACGGTTTGATTACCATCAAAAAAATAGTAAGAATTGCGGGCGAAAGAGCCAAAGTGGCTGTTGAGTCCTATGATGATAGAGTTGACCCCATAGGAGCCTGTGTGGGTGTTAAAGGTTCACGCATAACCGGTATAACCAGAGAGTTGCGAAACGAAAATATTGACGTTATTGATTATACCACCAATAGTGAATTGTTTATAAAAAGAGCATTGAGTCCGGCAAAATTAAACTCGATAAGTATTAACGAAGAGGAAAAAACTGCCGAAGTATATCTCGACCCCGATGAAGTGTCGAAAGCAATAGGTAAAGGCGGATTTAATATAAAATTAGCAGGACTAATAACAGGCTATGAAATAGAAGTTTACAGAGATGTAGATGACGAAGATGAAGATGTGGATATAGATGAATTTGTTGATGAAATTGAAGAATGGGTTATTGGCGAATTAAAATCCATAGGTTGTGATACCGCAAAAAGTGTACTTAGTTTGTCAGTAAGCGAACTTGCCAACAGAACCGACCTTGAAGAAGAAACAATTATAGAAGTTAGGTCGATACTGGAAGCCGAATTTGAACAAGAGTAATCAGCATAATATGCGAATTAAAAGCTAAGAAGTAAAAATTAAGAATGATACTTTGTTCGATTTTTTGAGGTAAAACAATAATACATTAACAGCAAAAAATACAAAACGTAAGAAAGCAAATAAAATAAGCAAATTGTACAGTCTAAAAATAATTGGCTACGGTGAAACGAGTTTGCTTTTTTAATTTTTCATTCTTCATTTTTAGCTATTTAATTCACATATAATATTAAAATTAGGTATAAAATAACCCAATCTTTTAACGATAAAATACAAAAATGTCAGGTAGGAAATTAAAAAGATTAATTAAAGTTGCAAAAGAGTTCAATGTAGGAATTTCTACTATTGTTGATTTTCTGCAAAAAAAGGGGTTTGATTTTGATTCCAATCCCAACCCAAACACAAAAGTGGCACCCGAATGCTACGATGCTTTAATGAAAGAGTATGGGAAAGATATGGAATTAAAGTTAAAGAAAGACAAGATTGCAAGAAAAGCAAAGGAAGCCCAAAAGGAAACTCACGTTGATGACGACGTAGAGAATGACGACAATGAAAATGTCGTGATGATAAAAGATACTAGTGCTATTAAAGAAGAAATAGTATCGAAAACAGAGACTACTGTAAAAAAAGTTGAAACTAAAAAAATTACAAAAAAGCAAGAAGAGCCCAAAAAAGAAAAGGTTTTAACAGAAACAAAGAAAGAAAAACCGGATACCAAAGAAGCTGTTGCAAAAGAAAAGCCTGTGGTGGAAACAAAACCTGAGAAGAAACCACAAAAGGAAAAAAACGTAACATTAGAAACAAACAAGCCTGACAAAAAATCGCAAAAGACGGAAAAAAAAGAACCTGTACCTGTAAAAACCAAAGATGAGAACGTGGAAGTTACCAAAAAATCCACCGAAACATCTAAAAAAGTAAAAGAAGAGCCCAAAAAAGAAGTTGTTGCCGAAAAAAATACCACAGAGGTAAAAGAAGAAAAAAAGAAGCAAGACAACACAAACACCGAAAAGGAAACAGAAAAAGAAGACGGAGCTCCTCAATATCCTAAGGTTATAAGAACAATTGATTTAGATTCGATAAATCAAAGAACAAGACCAAAGAGAAAAACTAAGGCAGAAAAGAAAGATGAGCGCATTAAGAAAGAAAAAGAAAAGCGTTTGCTAAGAGAAAAGGAAAAAGCTGCTCGATTGAAAGCCAAAGAGGGACAAAATAAACCTGTTGAAAAAGAACAATCTAAAAACGGAAAGAAAAAAGAGAGCGATTTTGTAAAAACTAAGTTTGAAAAATTATCTGGTCCTACCGTTTTAGGTAGAATTGATTTGCCAAGCGACAAGAGCGAAAACTCGGCAGATAAAAAGAAAGGCAGGAAAAAACGCAGAAAACGTATTGCCAAAGACGGTTCGAGCATAGATGTTAGAGCAAATAACACAAACAATAACAAATCAAAACATCACAATAAAAAAGGTAATTTTAGAAAAAATCAGAAACCTGAAATTGATGATGTTGAAATTCGCAAAACAATAAAGGAAAACCTTGCAAAATTAACATCAACCAAAAGCAAAACCGGTAAACAAGACCGCGATGCTAAACAACGTGAACTTGACAAGAAAGCTCGCGCAGAAAAAGAAGCTCGCGAAAGAGAAAATAAGACTATAAAGGTAACAGAATCGGTAACAGCCAACGAGTTGGCAATTATGATGGACATTAGCATAACCGAAGTCATCAAAACTTGTATGGATTTGGGCATTGCCGTTACCATAAATACCCGATTAGATGCCGAAACTATATCAATATTGGTAGATCATTTTGGTTTTAGGGTTGAATTTGTAAGTATTGAGTTGCAAGAAGCCGTTGCCGAAGAACCCGACCGCGAGGAAGATTTAGAGCCGCGAGACCCAATTGTAACCGTGATGGGACACGTGGACCATGGTAAAACTTCACTTTTAGACTATATCAGAAATACAAATATAATTGCCGGCGAATCGGGCGGAATTACGCAGCATATTAGCGCATACAGCGTTACCTTTGATGGCGACAGACGAATTACATTTTTAGATACACCCGGTCATGCGGCGTTTACCAATATGCGTTCGCGAGGTGCGCAAGTTACTGATTTAGTTATAATTGTAATAGATGCTAATGATGGTGTGATGCCTACAACAATGGAGGTAATCAACCATGCGCAAGCAGCAGGAGTGCCCATTATTTTTGCTATTAATAAAATTGACCAGCCAAATGCCAATCCTGAAAAAGTGAAAGAAGAATTGGCAAACAAAAATTTCCTTGTGGAAGAATGGGGCGGCAAATATCAATCGAAAGATATATCAGCCAAAAAGGGTACGAATGTAGATGA
>PDWI01011337.1_pt1 | contig 10448 bp, 15 predicted proteins | sample 1430891 | NCBI WGS metagenome assembly PDWI01 (sample SAMN01162508, study PRJNA174530) | Oral metagenome, whole genome shotgun sequencing project. | biome: Marine environment; feature: Marine mammal; material: Swab sample of the gingival sulcus; isolation source: swab sample of gingival sulcus... | reverse complement strand
ATTGTGCCGTCATGCGGCATAGGCGGCTCCTTCTCTCGGCGTAACTCGGTATGTGGTTTGATGGCACTGCCGCGCCCGCAGGCCGGGTTTGACAGCCAGTGCCGCAGCAGATGTGTGAGGACGAGGGTGCGGCACGAGTGTTTGGCAATGCCGAGCACGGCGGCGGAGACCGGATGCGAGGCCGATCTGCTGCTCGATCTCATGCGCGCGTGGCTGCGGTGACAACGCGCCGACATGCCGCCGACGCTGGCGCTGACCCACCTTGGCAGTCATGGCGGTGGTGAAACTCTCGCCAATCCGCAGGGAGAAATGCGAGCGCACCGGCTTCACGTTTTCGATCAGGCGGGTGACGGTATCGAGGAGATGGGCGTCGATCTGGAAACCCGCCGCAAAGACATCATCGCCATAGGCATCGAGCCGGAAGGTGTGCGGATCGCCGCCTTCTTCCCAGGCTTCCACCAGGTCGATCCGAAACCCGAGCGCGCCGAGGGCGATCTCGACCGATTGCCGGGTGCCCTTGAGGCGATGCACGGCAATGGCTGAGCAGATCACCTCGCGCTTGGTCGCCTCTTCCCAATCATGTTTCCAAACCTCAACGGAGAAGGCCCAGGCCAACCAGGGCAGAAGCTCGACCGGGCATGTGTTGACGTCCCAGAGCGTTTGGATCGGCGCTTCGAGGCCAATCAACGGCTCTGCATTCGTCTGCTCGATGGCGCGCAGGAGCGGCGATGCGGTTGACGGCAGGAGCGAGGCAAAATCAGACATCTCGCCCTCCGACAGTCACGGTGATGGCGGTGCAATGGGCTGCGGCGTCAGGAGGGATCACGAGCGATGCCGCTGGGGCGGTCAAAGCCACGTCCTGAACACCGGGGCGGTAGAGCGCGGCATGCAGGCCCGCGATGGTGATATCGTGGCCGAGGCGGTGATGCTCAGCCACAAAATCTTCGACAGCAGCGACAGCCGCACGGCGAACCACCTCGTCATCCGGGCCGCCGTAGAGCGTGAGCGTGGCGGCGACGGCGTAGTTCTGCACCGTGGCTGCTTCGATGATCACATGGTCGGTCAGCGGGCGGCGCGGCTGGGTGGTCGCGTCCACCGCGTCCAGGAGCGCGGCATCGGGTGTGCCGTTGCCCTCGTTGCCCAACACGACAATGCGCACCTCGCCGGGGGTCGCCGTCTCAAGGATGGCCACATCCTTGATGCGCGGCGAGGCCGAGAGCGCCCAGAACGTATAGGAGCCAAGAGATCCCGCCGTGGTGAAACCTTCCGGGGCGAGCTGGACGCGGGCGCGCAGGCGCTCGTCATCCTCCAGTACCTCTGGGATGGGCGGGCTCACGCTGTCATCTGCCTCTTGGATCACCTGGCGCGCGACGCCGTAGAAGGCGGCGAGATGGTCGAGCATGGCACCTTCGGCAAAGGCCAGCAGATTGCCCTTGCCTGCGTCCTGCACGGCAGCACGGAGAAGAAGCTCGCGATAGCTGTCCTCCTGAAGCAAGATGCTCAGCGGTTCACTTTCATGCTCCAGCGCGGCGGCGAGATCGGAGGCGCTGTCGGCACCGTTGGCGGCCTCGACCAACTCGATCAACCGCGCCTTGCGAGCAGCAAAGATCGTCTCGAAGCTCGGCTGCTCAATGATTGGCGGCGCGGGAAGCCGGGTGAGATTGATCGCGGTGAAGCTCATAGCACCACTCCATCGAGCGTGATCTGGCGACCTTCGGGCAGGTAGATGCCATCCACCGTGATCGAGAGGCGACCATCCTCCATCTCTTCGGGCAGAGCCTCAGCCTGGACGCGGGTGACGCACAGGCGCGGTTCCCACTTGCGCAGGGCATCGACCGAGGCCGCGTAAATCTGGGCCAGCGTGAGGGGCGTGAGGTTCTGGTCGATCAGATCGGCCAGGCCCGAACCGTAATCGCGGCGCATGACGCGGCTGCCGACAGGTGTGATCAGGATATCCCGCACCGATTGGCGCAGGTGATCCACTCCGCTCACCGCACTCCCGCTGGTCATGTCGAGGCCAGTCACGCTCATTTCGGACCTGCCGTGTTGCCGGAGCCGGGCTTGATCCCGCCATGAACATGGGCCTTGAGGCTGATCCCGTCAGCGATCACGTCGCCATTGACGGTGACGTTGCCGGGTGCGGCAATATCGACATTCCCGCCGCTGATCGTGATCTCGACACCGCCCGGATAGACGGTCTTGAAAACACCATCCACCGCCTGAGCCGGGTTGTTGCCATTGGCCAGAGCGCAGACAATCACGCCATTGCGGAACTCGCCAGAGGTCGAAACCACCAGCACCTCCTCGCCAACGCTATAGCCCCAGCTCTCATGCGCATCACCCGCGCGGCGTGTGCCCATGCGCACCCAGCCGGTGAGCAGTTCGCCCATGCGCACACGCGCCTTGGGCGGGTTGGAATACCTGACCTCCTCGACAACGCCCAACTGCGCAAGATTGGCAAGGCGGCGGTCGTTTTCGCGGGTATCAAAATCGCTCATGCCGCATCCCTCGTGACCGAGGTGTAGGCACCCACATGATCCGGGCCGATCTCGGGCGCCGGGCTGATCAGGAGATCAGGGCACGAGCCCGGCCCGGCATGAGCTGCAATCGTGGCCTCAACGGTGAAACGCAGGGCGCTCGCAACCTGAGTGTCGCGGATAACGTCGCGCCAGTCGGCCAGCACGAAACGCGCCTTTTCGCTGAGGTTACCCAGCGGTGTGTTGGCGTCAAAACCAAGATGCACGGGCGCGGCCACGAGGCTGGCGATCAGCGGCTCGACCTCCAGCGCATCAATCCTGTCTGCACGCAGCTCGGCGCGCACCACGCCCGTGAGCGTGGCCTTGCGTTCCCAATCGCCCTCCAGCCCCCCCGCCGGGGTGAACTTGATCTGCTCGACCGCGACCACAACGCCCCGCGCATCCCAAACGGTTTCAACCGCCTCGGGGAGCGAGGCGATGAGGCGGGAGTGCATTTCGGAGGCAAAGCGGGTGCGCAAACGCATGGGGTTCCTCAGATCGACATCAACGAGAGCGAGCCAAGACTCGCCTCATCGGGCGGGGTTTCACCCGGATCGGCGGGGGTGAGTGCGCTCACCAGCTCCTCGAAACGGGCGTTCAAATTCTTCACGCGCTCCTCGACTTCATCGGCATCGAGAAAGCGGTATTCCACCGATCCCTCCAGCCGTCCCACCTTTGCCGCGCCGTCGAGCGCGAAGGTGTTGAGCCAGGGGAAGGCACTGGCCAAGGCGCGCACGGTGAGCGCCTCGGCCCATTGCTCATCGAGGCCAGCGGGCGCGGCTGTGATCCCGGCGGCACGGGCGAGATCGCGCCGGGCAATCTCGAGGTGCCTGGAAAGCAGGGCCTCGGGCACCTCTGGGGGGAGGTTGGCATAGGCCCTGATTTCATCCGGTGTGGTGCTCACGCCCGCGCCCTCGCTTACTCGCCGAGCACGGCAAACTGCTTCACCGCCACCTCGTAATCGTTGGCCAGATCGAACACATATTCCAGCGCGCGGCGGAGCTGGTGATAGGCGCGATCCCGACGAATATCGACGTGGAGACCGTAAACAAGGTTCTTCATTGGCGTGAACGCCACCGAACCTTCAGGGACAAGCGGATGCGTCTCGATGGTTTTGCCCCGGAAGCGGCGGGCCGGGCTGTTGCTCTGGACCTCATGCCCAGTGACCGGCGCGTTGATCTCCTCGCCATAGGCATCGGCATCCGCTTCGTTCATGATGAACGAGGATGTCGCGCGCACACGCGGGTCCGAAGCGTCCATGACGGCCTTGAGCGAGGCCACCCAGCCATCGCTGGCCGGGTCGATATTGACCTTGGGCGTGTTAGCGGCCTCGCGCATGATCTGGAACCAGCCCTTGTTGAGCCGGATAAACTTGGCAGCACGGTTCGCACCAGCGGCATCATCGGCCACGCCATTGAAGCCGAGATCGACAATGTCGCCACCCAGACGGATGTTGAAACCGTCTTCGATTTCTTTCTGGAGGCGCGGGTTGTCCTTGTTTTCACGCAGGAAATCGAGCGTGAGTCTGGCGAAAAGTTGCACATCCAGCGCGGTCAGCTTGCAGCCGAACTCGCCAGCGCCCGTCAGATCATCAAGGCTGGGTTCCTGTCCCTGCGGCACACGCACAAGCTGGCGGCGCGCGATGTCCATCACGTCCACGTCGCGGGTCAGGCGGCTCATGCGGATCGTGGTGACCTTTTTCAGGAATGGGTCCGCGAACAGCATGGTGATCAGCTTGGCGGCTTCCTGAGGCTTCAGCCCACCGCCGTTGCGCAGGTCTTCGGGCTCGATCAGCCCCTTGGCGAGCGCAATGAAATCTTGCATCCGCTGCCCGGATTTCAGGGTGATGACACTCATGCGAAGCTCTCCTCTGCGCCGCCCGCTGCCGGGTCGGTTTCGGTCACGCCCTTGGCCAGGGCCTTGGCGATCTTGTCGTCGATCTTGCCTTCCAAGGCGGCCAAGCCCTTGGTGATGGCCTTTTCGATGTCGGTTTCACCGCCTTTCGTCTCGGGCGCGGGGGCCGGATCGGCGGCGGGTGCCGGTGCAGGATCGGTGGCACTGCCCACACCTGCGGATTTCAGGGCGTCCTTGATCGCATCGCCCAGCTCGCTCTTGAGCGTGTCGCGCACGATCTCCTGGACTTCGTTTTTGTCCATTTCAGTCTCCTCGATAGGGTCTTTGGGGGTGTTGCCAGTGAGGGCCTTGATCAGCCACGGCACCCAGCCGGGCGCGGCATTTTTCTCGGTGTACCGAGGGTTGGCCGGGTCATTCGGTGCAGGCTCCATGCGAGCGACCCCGGCTAGGGAGATGCCGGTCAGCTCGCCGGATTTCAGTTGTTTCCAGAGATCGGGATCGCCGATCTGGATGCCCACAGCCCAAGCGCCTTCAGGCTCATCGGAAAACAGGGCGTCGCCTTTGCGCACCAGCCAGCTCTCGGCCACGAACGCCATTTCGGCGGTGAAGGAATGCTCGGTGTCGATGTTCTGGAGCCGCCCCTCGCGCATGAACTCCGCCTGCGCCTTGCGGATCGTGGCCGCATCGGCGGTGTCGCCATGCGCATCCGCCTGGTCGGGGGCGTAGACGATGCCGTAGGCGCGCATCAGCTCATCGTCGGTTTTGACGATCTCGAAGAGGGTGGCGCGTTCGCCCGCCCTTGCGGATTTGAGGGTCAGCCCCTTGCCGGTCGCAGGGGTCTTGACCAGCGAAAGGAAGCTGACAGAGAGGTCTTTGAGCTTGGCCACGGGATCGGCTCCGGGGTTGGAATGATGTTGAAATCACTCTTGCCCGACGCCGCGCGGTGGTGAAAGATAGGGCGGGATGACTTGTGCCATAGCTGGCATTTCAATGGGTTGGGGGAATTCCGCCGCCTTTGTTTGGCCTGTATCGCTGGGGCATGAGCAGCGATGAACACACCCCCGGCGACCGTGAAACCGTCACCGTATCGGTCCAGAAATCCGAGATCGAAGGCCTTCTGAGCGCCCGCACCGAGGTGGGCCTCGACGGCGAGTATCTCTGGCCCATCGAGCCGCGCGCCCTCGCCACGCTCTATCGCGCCAGCGCCGAACACAGCCGGGCCATTCACGTCAAGGCGGAAGGCGCTTTTGGCGGTGGGCTGCTGGGCGCGGTAGGGCGGATCGAGGATCTGTGTGACACCGGCGCAACCGAGCTGTTCACCCAGCTCGGGCTTGATCTGGAGACCTACGGCAACGCCTTCCTCCAGGTAATCAGGTCCAATGATGGCGAGCGCATCCTCAAGCTGCGCCGCTTGCCCGCAATCACCATGAGCCGCTTGCGTGAGGGCTTCCTTCAACGGGTGACGACAGCCGAGGGCAACAGCCGGAAAATCCGGTTCAGCCAGCGCGAAATCGTGCATCTCAAGGAACTCTGCCCGGAGGGGCGGCATTACGCCATGCCAACCTGGATCGGCGCAGAGGGTATGCTGGAACTGGCTTGGGCGGCCACCCGCTACAACGCGTCGTTTTTCAAAAATAACGCGATCCCGGAATACGCGATCACCTTCAAGGGCGTGACCCCCAGCGCCGCCCAGAAAGAGGCCATTCGCGCGTTTTTCCGCAACGATTTTCAAGGCATGGACAACGCCCACCGCACGCTGATCCTCACATCCGGCGAGGATGGCGAGGTTCAGATCGACAAGCTCACCGCCGATGTGAAGGACGGCGATTTCCTCAAGCTGATTGACGCCGCTCGCGACCGCATCCCCGTGGCGCATGGCACCCCGCCGCGCATCCTCGGGATCATGTCGGCGGGCCAACTTGGCGGTGGCGGTGAGGTCTCGGGCCAGCTTTTCATCTTCGAGCATCTCACGCTCAAGCCCAAGCGGCGCCGGATGCTCGACCAGTTGCGCCCGCTTCTCAAGGAGCTGGGCCTGACATCGGGCGATCCCGAGGTCGGGCTGGCCGAGGGTCAGGTGGCATTCCGGCCGCTCGACCTCACCCCACCCAAGGACGATGCCGAGAACCTGCCCGAACTGGTGCAGGCGGGGATTGTCACACAAGACGAAGCGCGCGCCCTCCTGCCTGCACTGGCCAACCTTTCCGGCAGCAAGGGCAGTGAGGCACCCATCGCCCGGTCTGCCCCCGCAGATGCAATCCAGACGCTTGCTGCGCTTCTGGCGCGCTCGTGAGGTGGCGGAATGGCTGATCGCTCGAAAGCCCCTCAAGACGCCACACACAGGCGCAAAGCCCCTCCGGGCGACACTCACCCCAAAAAGAAAGACTTGACGGGTTCTGGACTCACAGGGGCGCGCGGCGGGGGCAAGAAACGCCGAGGCCGCCCCTCAATCTACACCGAGGCGCAGAAAGAACAGGCTTATCTCGAATTCCTGGCCGGTGACAGCTCCACCGAGATCGCCGCCCGGATCGGATGCAGCCCGCGCACGGTGCGCCACTGGATCGAGCGCGGTGAATGGATGAGCGAACTTCGCAAGCGGCGCGAGACCACCACCGGCTTGGAAGAGCAAATCTTTCGGTTGAGCCGGGTCAAGAACCCCAGCAACGCTCAGGCGCAGCGTCTGGCCATGCTCACCAAGGCGCTGGAACGGCTGAAGAAAGCCGCACCCAAGCCCAAGCCGCGCCCCAAGGTGCTGGGCGCGGTCTCGGCCGAGGCGCTCGCCCGCGTGCTCGATCCCGAGTATGGACTTTACGGCTACCAGGTCGAGTTCCTGGAAAGCGAAGAGCGGTTCCGCATCATCCTCAAGGCCCGCCAGATAGGGTTCTCCTACGTTGTCGGGCTGGCCGTTCTGCTGGGCGCAATGGCCGGGCGCCCGCAAATCGTGGTCTCGGCCTCCGAGCGCCAGGCGCAGATCATCCTTGGCTATGTGCGCCACCACGCAGAACGTCTCGATGTGCTCCCAGAAGAGGACAAGGCGAACAAGCTCAAGGTCATGGGCACCGACATCGTGGCGGTCTCCACCAACTTCCGCACCGCCCAGGGCTGGCCCGGCGATGTCTGGCTCGATGAATTTGCATGGGTGCGCAATCAGCGGATGCTCTGGGCGGCGGTGATCCCCTCGATCACGGCCATCGGGGGGCGTGTCACAGTGTTCTCCACCCCCTTCCTGCCCGGCTCACTGTTCTGGGAGATCGCCACCAACCACAAGAACAAGCACGATCACTGGTGGCGCAAGACCATCACCATCGAAGACGCCATTGCCCAGGGTATGCCCCTGCCGGGTGGCCTCGACGAGCTGCGCATGCTCTTCGACAGCGAGAGCTGGGCGATGTTTTACGAATGCCAATGGGCCGAGAACGGCTCGGCGCTCTTGTCTTGGGAACTCTTGCACCAGCTCACCACCGAGGCAATCTGGCCTGAACGCTACGGACGCTTGCGCGGTGGCGTCGATGTCGGTCGGATCAACGACCGCACCGCCATCGCCCTGGTCGGGCAGGAGCACGAGCGCGCCAAGTGGAAAGATCGCTATGCGCTGATCCATCACGAAATGCACAAGGGCCTCCCCTTCGACGCGCAGAAAGCACGTATCCACGAGGTGGATGGGCGTTTCGATGTCGAGGGTTGGAAGGTGGACAAGACAGGTCTCGGGATGCAACTCGCCGAAGAGCTGCAACAGGCCGCGCCCGAACGCTTCGAGGGCGTTTGGTTCTCAGCTCAGCGCAAGGCCAGGATGGCCTTGAACATGCTCAAGCTGGCCGAGGAACGGCGCCTTCTGCTGCCCAATGATCCCGATGTGCTGGCGCAGCTTCACTCGATCCAGAAGCTCACCAGCGGCACCACGATCAAGTATGACGCTGAACGCAGCGATGACGGCCATGGCGATCTGTTCTGGGCCGTGGCCCTCGCCGCCGATGGCCGGGCGAAACCGGGCGGCGGGGCAAGTGGCCTCGGGGTGGAGGTGCTGCGATGATCGACTGGCAGCGCATCACCCTGCAAGTTGCTGAAAAGCTGCGCGAAATCGCCACACGTCAGGGCAATGTTCCTTTCGACAGGGGCGATTTGCGCAAGGCACATGTGGTTGAACCATCGGGCACGACTGAGGCAATCCTCGCAGTCAACACGCCCTATGCGCGCGCCGTTCATGACGGCCGCCCCGCCATCACGATCAAGCCGAAACGTAAGAAGGCGCTGTCTTGGAAAGGTGCCGCACACCCCGTGAAAACGGTCAACCAACCCGCGCGCAAGGGCGATCCCTGGCTCGCGCGGGCCGTCGAAGATCTGGAACGCGAGGGGCTGGGCTTCCTCGCTCCCGAAGTTGGTCAGGAGGTGGCCGACGAACTCACCGAGGCACTGCGCGCCCATGGGCTGAACGTGCGCCGTCGATAGCGGCACAAATTGTTTTTGAACGAGCCAGAAAGGAACCATCATGGCACAAGGCAAGGCCAAACCGACCCCCAAAACGAAAGCGCAACACGCGCCGCAATCGGTCTTCGAGCAGGCCGTGGGTTTTGTTTTGAAGGATCGTATCGAAGGCGGCTATGCGAACGACGCCCGCGACCCCGGAGGCGAGACCAACTTCGGCATCTCGAAGCGCGCGCATCCGGGCGTGAACATCCGTGAACTCACCCGCGACGGCGCCATTGCCATCTACAAGGCGGACTACTGGGACAAGGTCGGCTGTGACGACCTTCCGCCCCGCATCGCCGTGGCGCTCTTCGACGCCGCCGTGAACCAGGGGCCGGGCATTGCGGTGAAGCTCCTGCAAAAGGCGCTTGGCGTCACGGCCGATGGCATCGTCGGTCCGCTTACCGTCGCGGCTGCCGAACGCGCCGACGAAGGCGAGTTGGTCGTGCAATTCCTCGGCTGGCGCCTGCGCCGCTACGCGTTCACCGCCAACGCCTCGACCTACATGCGCGGCTGGGCCAACCGGGTGCTCTACCTGCAACGCTGGCTGACCAGCGAGTTCCGGGGGGCGTGATGGGCAAATACGTCAAATTGCGCTCGCTCACATGGTGGGCCAGTATGGCTCCCCTCGTCGCAGGCATTGTGCTGGCAACCGAGCCACTGCACGGCTGGTTTGCAGTTGATCAGACCTTGCGCAATCTCACCGGCGAGGCGCCCCCCATGATGCTGATCAACGCGGGCCTCGCGGGCATCGGCCTCAGGGGAGCGCTGCAATGAGCTGGCTCACCCGCTACCTGCCCAGCCGCGCCAGATCAAACATGCGCAAGACATTGACGCTCGCGTTGATCGGGATCGCGCCGATCCTGAGCGCCTGCGGCCCTACCGTGACGCAGGCTGGCGCGACTGAAACCACCCTGTGTCGGATCTGGGGCGAGAGCCTGCCCACCCGCTCACACGCCGATACCACGCAGACACAGGCCGAAATTGCCACCGCCTATGCCGACTTCGCACAGGCCTGCCCGGCCTTCACCGCCCTGATCCCGTGAAAGGAACCGCCATGACCCGTCTGAAAAACACCATGATCCATCTGACAAACATGACCTACGAATTCCTGAGCTTCTTGCTTGCCGGTGCAGGGCTCGGCCTGGGCTTTTGGGGCGTTCTTGTTATCGCGAGCGCATTTCAGGGGCCGTGACGCCATGTCGAATTTTACCCGCCCCTGCGCCATTCTGGCCATCCCGACACCGCCGACCGGCTGGCGGCGTTGGCTGCCGCCCGGCTGGCTGCGCCCGTGCTGGCAACTCGCCGAGGGGTTCCGCTATGCCGTGGGGAGCCTCGACGCGCCCAGCGAGATGATCGCGGTGCCGCGCGGGTTCATCTTCGACGGGGCCTCCGTCCCGCTCCCGTTCCGCGCGCTCGTGCCGATGGCGCACCCGGCCTACATTCAGGCGGCGGCACTGCATGACTGGATGCTGGAGAGCGGCCACCACAGCCGCCGACATTGCGACCGGGTGTTTCACGAGGCGCTCGGGGTTCTGGGCATGCCCGCCTTCTGGCGCTGGATCATGTTCGCCGCCGTGCGGATCGGCACGCTCATCAGCTTCATGCGCGCAAAAG
>PDWI01012307.1_pt1 | contig 10449 bp, 5 predicted proteins | sample 1430891 | NCBI WGS metagenome assembly PDWI01 (sample SAMN01162508, study PRJNA174530) | Oral metagenome, whole genome shotgun sequencing project. | biome: Marine environment; feature: Marine mammal; material: Swab sample of the gingival sulcus; isolation source: swab sample of gingival sulcus... | reverse complement strand
ATTACAGTCTTCATAAGCAGCTATTGCAGCACTTCGTCGAGCTTCCACGTCCATATTCAGCTCTCTAAGCCCAGCCACAGTCTCTCCATAGTCCTCCAGTAGGGGCATGGAAAAGTTCTCCTCTTCAGGGGACTGGAGCTTTACCGTTTCTACATGTACCCATTCACTTTTTTCAATCCCATCTGCTAAAGCAATTTTCAGGGAAAGAGCCGGAAAAAACAGAAAAATAGAGATAAGAATTGTAGATGAAGTGATGTTTACTCTTTTTATTGTAGACATATTTGCCTCCTCATAAAAATGGTTAACTGCAAGGAAAATACCCTGCATGGCTGAGAGCAGCCTTTCCGTTCTCAGCCTCTTAAAATTTACTACGTAAAAAACACGAAAAATTTTTTAAAAAGAGAACTAAAAAGAATATTCTGTTCTTTATCGTTCACAGATTTTTTTAAAAACTGTTTAATATTAATGCCTTAATCGTTTTTCCAGAAAGGGCTTTAAAAGACTTTTTTGAAAGAATGTTTCAAAAACAAGCGCTGCTGCCACAAATGGTTAGGGAGGGTGAGGTAAGCTGGAATTCAAATCATTTTCTGCGGCCGTAGGCAGAACACGACGGGGTTACCCGTGGGTGAATATCACGTTGTTTGGGTTTGCAAATATCGTCGTAGGATCCTGAGGTCAGGTGTCCAGGGAGTATTTGAATAAGGTTTTGTCAGCAGTATAGGTATAGGTGAGAAAGTTATTAAGAATTATGTAGAGCGCCAAGGACAACTGGACTTAGCTCAGCTCCGTGAGGAGCTGTAATGCGAAGCAGCGGAGCGAAGCTCCGCCGAGAACCCCGGCTTTAGCCGGACTATCTATTGTTTTTTTTGCAAACTCATTATAACACAAGAAGCTCTCCGAGCCTTTACTTATTTGATATTATGTGAAAATTTATGAGACAACCGTGACCATCGGTGTGATATAGCCGATGCTGCTATTTAAGCCACTCATCTTTTCCCTTGACCGTTGGTAGATAAGTGTGCCGCAGACCTTGCAGTGTTTTCTTTCTGGCCGAGCAATTTTTCGTTTATTGTTTTTCCGCAAACTCGTTATGTATAAGGAGTTCTCAGAGTATTTATCTATTTGATATTGTAAAAAAATGCTGTGAAAACTGTCTTGACAGATTTCAGAAAACATGCTTTGTTAGAAACGGTTTTTGTTTGGCAGTTTGCCCATATCGGCAGTTCACTCGTTTGAAAACTTCGGCTTGTTGTATTTATTATACGAAGCCTAAAAAGTGAGATAAATGTCTTGGTGGTTCAAGCTGCCCAATCATTACCAGGATGTGTTTATTCGCTTGTTTTTTATTGCAGGTTTTGCCGAGCAAGGCACTAAGCCGGACATTTTATAGATATATGTCAAATTTTTAAAAATTACTTATATTCCAGTATGATATACGGAGAAAATTGCAGTTTTACTATCCAAAATTTTCACCAAAAGTCAGTCCATGCTGCGCCATCTTCTTTGCGTATTTTTTCAGTAAATAGACTTTACTCTTACTTACTGCAAAAAACTTTGAACCTGACACCGCCTGAACTGATGAAATATCCGGGCTAATTTAGACTTATCCCGTTTATCGGGGGAAGTAGATCATAATATTATTTTTAATTAAGGGAGAAAATGATGAGGAGAATGGTATTCATCACTGGCTTTATGGTTTGTTATCTTGGTTTCGTTTCCTTGGGTGATTTATTTGCTGGTGAAAAACCAATTGTTGCCATTAAATTGGCGAAGGTTGCAGACAGCGTCTCTTTGTCTTCAAAAAAACACTTGAACCTGGAAAAATTATTAACAGAGATGGAGGCATCTTTTCTTGCTACTCGTAAATTTAATGTTGTTTCTCGAGACAAAAGCAAGATCGCAGCTATCAGGGAAGAGCAGCAGTTTGCAGCTTCAGACCTTTCTGCAGGCAATGCTGCTGAAACTGGAGCGTTACAAAGTGCCGATTTTCTTATAATCCCCGAGGTTCACCGGTTTTTATTTTATTCTACAACGCATAAGGTTCCGAACTTACAAAGTAAATACCTCAGGAAAGATCATGGGACATTGGAAGTCAATGCTCAGATTATTGATACAAAGACTGGACAAATTAAAACGACTTTTTCAATGAAAGACAGTTTTTCAACAAAAGAGAGAATGGTCAATGACAAAGGAGGCGTACCGAGTAAAAAATACTTTACAGATCTCGCTCAAGGAGTTTCAGCACAAATGGCTGATCAATTTATTGATATAGTTTTCCCTGTTCAAATTATCAGTGTAAAAGGTGGAAAGGTGTATTTGAATAGAGGGAAAGACGGAGGTTTTAAGAAGGGCGATGTGTTAAATGTCTATTTCCCGGGGGAAGAACTCATTGACCCTGATACTGGAGATGTTCTTGGTTCTGCTGAAGAATATGTCGGGAAAATAAAGGTTTCCAGAATAAACCCGAAATTCACGATTGCCACAATAATACAGGACAAACTTGAAGGTGATGTCAGTGTTGGTTGTATTGTTCGTAAGCCATAATTGGGAGAATATCATGAAGGTTTTTATGCAACGTTTATTTCTTAGAACAATATTGATAAATGCAATAATGTTTTGGGGAATGATATGCCTTTGCTCTGTAGCTTTGGCGGAGGATACCACAAAGACAACAATAGCTGTGCTTAGCCATACGGATTTTCTGCCTGATGCCACAGGCGTTTATGATAGACGTTCTACAATGGGGCGCGATAAGGATTATGGCTCTGTTGTAAACAATGATATGCGAGTCAGGAATGATCAAGCCTATGATAATGTCACCCGAACCCATGGCTATGCTCCAGAGGCTGTTGGCCTTCCTGAACTGTTAGCTGATGCTATATTAGAGCAGTTAGCTAAAAGCAACCGGTTTATTCCTGTAGAACGCAAAACATTGCGGACGGCCATTCTTGAACAGCGCTTTGGTCAGCAAATTACAAAGAATTATCTAGATCGTACTCTTGATAAGGCGATTCAGGATATGGATAAATTTGAAATTGGTGGCGGTGTGGCTATGGGCTATGCCACTGCTGGTTCAGAATATAATGATATCCTTCATGATTTTAAAGATCTTGGCTCTGCTGTTGGTGCCAGATTTCTTGTGTTGGGAAATGTACACCAATTAGGAAGTTCAGTTACTCAAAAGCGTGTTCCTTTGAGTGAGAGTGGACGGACAGTAACACAGAAGACAGCGCAGGCAAGGCTTCGGTTGCGGGTCATTGATGCTGTTTCAAGTACTGTTATAGGAGCAGATAGCTTAAATTTAAAAGTTTCAAATTTGTTGTTTGAAGGTGGTAATAAGAGCCGGGATGATTTTGAATTTATGGAGCAGGTTGCAAAAGAGGCTGCTAATAAAATACTGGATATTGTTTTTCCTGCCAAAATCTTAAGTCTTGAGCCTCTTGTGATATCGCGGGGAGTAAATGATGGTGTTGCAAATGGCCACGTTTTCAAGATTGTCAGAGAAGGTAAGGAAATTAAGGAAGATTCAGGGATTGTCATTGCCCGCTTGAAATCTGAAATTGGCACTGTCAAGGTGACTCAGGTTCAGGAAACAGTATCTGTGGCTCAGGGAACAGGCGGAGGGAATTTTAAAACCGGTGATCTTGCTGTTCGTGTTGTCTCTTCAAAAGTAAATCCTGTTGCACAATCTGCCCCTCCCCTGAAAAATAAGGAAACAGCTTTAAAGAAGGGCTTACCAAGAATTGCTGTTGGCCTGGTTAAGGCAGGTTCTACAGCAATAACATCTCCTGAGGCAGGAAAGCATGTACCTCTTTTTACTGACACTATAATTACCCGTTTTGTACAGACGAAACGTTTTGTGATTATTGATAGACAGGAGATTGACCAACTTCTTGATGAGCAAATGGCCCAGGCCCTTGCGAATAACACAGATTTACCAAGCGTAATGGGGTCTTTGAAGGGGTGTGATTATCTTGTCATTGGTTCTTTACAAAATTTTTCTATGGAAGCAAAGACGATAAAACTTCCTCATTCAAAACGTGTTATGAACGTGCTTGATGGTTTTGCAGAAGGGAACATGCGGCTGGTTGACGTACGGAGCGGGGATATTATGGAATCCCGGAAGATTTCTGTGCAGACCCAACTGGATAGTCAAGCAGGAGAAGATCGTTTGGTTGCAGCGTTGGCGGATGAGTATGCCGGCAAGGTGGTAGCTAGTTTGATGAATGCTGTATATCCCATTAAGATCGCTGCGGTTACACCTGACGGTTCTGTGTATCTCAATCGGGGAGCTGATGGCCTCTTACAGAAAGGATTTGTGCTTGATGTTGTACGACCAGGACAGAAGATTATTGATCCTGATACGGGTGTAGCTTTGGGAGCCGTAGAAAGCAAGCTCGGTCAAGTTGAATTGGTTCAGGTTGAAGAAAACAGAAGTATAGGTAACGTTCTTCGGGGTGGCGGTATGCAGTCTGGAGATTTACTTAAATTGACTCAAAAGAGTAAACAACAACCAGCGGCATCGGCAGGGATGCGCACAGGGGGAAATCTGTCAGGAAGTCCAGCAGTTGCCTCTTCAGAAAGAGTTCAGCATTCTCCTGGAAAGAAAGGAAAAGCGACGCTTGCTTTAGCAAAAATTAATCTGAATGTCCGAAAGAAACTTGGTGGAAAAAGGGTGTCTGCAATCCAGCAGGGGACTATGGATAGAATTACCGATGTTTTAGCAGATAGTCTGGATAGGACACATCGTTTTACGATGATGGAGAGACGTGAAATTGATCAGATTATTGATGAGAAAACATTTCAGGCAGTTGCTTCAGGAGCAGATATTCGTGAGTATCTTAAAAATTTACAAGGGGCTGATTACCTGGTTGTTGGTGAGTTAGTAAATTTTTATTTGGAGATTGTTGAAAAGAAGGTTCCTTATGTTGATGAGGTACAAGTTGACATTACCGGTTTTATAGAAGGAAATTCTCGAATTGTTGATAGCCATACAGGTGCTGTTGTTGCTACAGAAAAAATCAGGATCAAAAAGAAATTCAAGCAAATGGGGACAGAAGAGATTATCACGAAACTGATTGATCTGTATGGACAACAATCGGCAAGTGGTATTGTGCAGCGTATTTACCCTATGAAAGTTCTGGGTGTTATGGCTGACGGAACAGTTTTCATTAACAGAGGAACCGATGCTGCCCTGAAGGTTGGTGCAACATTTTCTATTGGACGTCCCGGTCAAGAGCTTGTTGATAAAGATACCGGAATTTCTTTTGGAGTTGCTGAAACAACAATAGGAACAATTAAAATTACTGCCGTAGAGGAAAACAGGTCTCGAGCCATTGTTGTTGCTGGAGAAATGCCAATAGCAGGGGATATCCTACGCAATAAAAAAGCACCGCAAACACCAAAGAAAAAGAAAAAAATGAAAGTATCGTGGTAAAATCCTTTATTGCGAAGTTATGTGTCTAACACCCCGCCGCTTGCGGCGGGGGAGTTTATTAAGGAGGACGTAAATGTGTGATAAGTTTTTTTGTTGTTTGTTAACAAAACGTTTGGCTGCTTTTTTACTTGTTCTTTTTTATCTTATGTTTGTATCAGCTTGTGTGCCGGCATCAAACGGGCCTGTTGGAGTAAATGGGCTAAATCCTGGGCAGAGTCTGGGGCCGCAGATTTATTATGCAGGATATTCAAAAAAGTATGTTCCATATCGTAATAAAATGGCAGATGGAGATACCGATGCTGTTTTGAGTTTAATGGATGAGGAAGAAACGAAGATTAAGAAGGAAGCAAAAAGTGAAGAGGCCTTAATAAGTCGATTACGTCTTGTTGGGTTGATGGAAAGAGCCTCTCTTTCCTTACAGGCTGGAGAGCCGGATAGAACTCTTTCATGGTGTCAATTAGGCCAGGATTTAATAGAAGAACGTGCTTCCGAGTCTTATTTAAAAGGCGGGGCCTCGGCAATAGGTGGTTTTTTCGCTGAGGCTCTTGGTTCTGGAGAGTTCGGGAGATATGAGGCTCCAGGTTATGAGAAAGTACTTCTTCTGGATCTTGCTTCTATGGCATATTTGCTTAAAGGAGATGAGCGTGCCTTTAACGTCGCCCGGTTAGCGGTGGAGTGGCAGGGAGAGGAAAAAGAAAAATTTGCTCAAGAGCTTGAGAAAAGAGAACAGAACAGAAAAAAAGAGAAAAAAGCTGAGAGTGACAGGCAAAAACAGGGGACTATAAATTTATTAACAGCTCTTGATGAAGAATTTTCAAAATATGAAAAAGCTGCATTAACTGTTCCTAACGCCTTTGTAAATCCTTTTGGTGATTACGTTACCGGAATGGTAAATGAATTTAAGAGTGTGAAAGTAAAATCGTTGATTAGTAATGCGCATATTGCTTATAAACAAGCTCTTAAACTGAACCCTGAAAGTAAGGTGCTTCAACAGGCTGTTAAAGATACCAAAGCACGGAAAAGAGCAAATCGACTTATTCATATTGTGGCAATGGATGGTTTTGTTCCCGAGAAAAAAATACTTTCTATTCCTGTCGATCGTAACATTGATGTTGAGCTGCCAATTTTTAATCCTATTCCGTCAAAAGTCGCTAAAATAAAGGTTACTACCGGAGGGGATAAAACACTTGCTGTTTTGTCTCCAGTCGCTGATATTGAAGCTCTTGCGTTGCGGCATCAAAAGGATCTTTTACCTCATGTTCAGGCAATGCTTCTTGCCTCTGTAATGAGAGATATGTTGGTGGTGAGTGCAGGAAATTCTATGATGCAAGGTCTTGGTGGACTATTAAGATCTGTAACAGATCAGGCAATGGAACCAGACACCACTTCATGGATGACTTTGCCGTCAAAAATCCTGGCTGGCAGAATTTATGCCCCAAAAGGATTGAAAACTTTGAAAATAAAATCCTATGATAAAGCAGATAAACTTTTGGTTGAAAAAAAGATTAAATTAGGCAAAGGAAATCAGCATTTCGTTCTTGTGAGAAGTATAGATAAGACATTACATGCTTATCCAAGCAAAGAAATATGGTCATCTGGTAAAAAGTAAATCTTAGGAATAAGAGGAGATGAATATGAGAATTTTTTCTGTTGTATTGCTGGAAGTTTTTTTCGTTGTTTTTGCTTTAAGCGGTTGTGTTTCACAGCCGGAATTGGGGTTAAATACTTCTTCGAACCAGGAAATCATTCAGACGAAAGCTGTTGATACAAGCTACCCGGGCATTAAGCGTTTGATAGCTTCTGATGATCTCATTGGATACATTGCTGTGGTTAATCCAATTCTTGGGAAAAAAGGAGATTTTGCAAAGGCTCAGGTTACTGTTCAAAATTTGACAGAAAACAGATATGAAGTTGAATATCAATATCAATGGGAAGATAGTTCAGGTTTTGCTGTTGGTTCTCCTCGCCCATGGAAACGTTTTGTGCTTGGTCCCAAGCAAGCAAAGAATTTTGCTGAGATGGCATTGCGGAAAGATGCTGCGAAAACAATTTTTACAATTCGCTTAGTAGATGATACGTTTGTTGAATTAAATAAGAAGGTGAGTAAATAATAAATTAAAAAGGAGAAAAGGTATGTACGGTATGAAATTTTTTATTCGTTCCTTGTTGTTGATAATGTCTGTTTTTGTGGTGGCTGGTTGTGTACAAACACCTACGTCAATAGGAACACAAAGTAATGTTGGTCTTGTTGAGGATGGAGAAAGAGCACATTTAAAGGATAAATTAACTTCTGAAGATTATATTGCTTTGGCTGGCGGTGTCACTGAGAAAATGCTTTCATCGGCAGAGGTCCAGTCATGGAGTGCAAAAAAGAAAAAGCCATTATTAGTGGTGGCCGTTCCAGAAAATACTACCCATGATGCAAATATCATAACAGAAGATTTGCAAGACGAAATTATTTCCAAGATTTTGGATGCTGGTGTTGCACGAGTGATTGATGAGAGTAGTTTGTCGGGGAACTATAACTATATCTTGAAGACAGTTATAACTTCGACCACCCAGAAAGGAGATGCTGGAAGTAAGTTGACATATTACACATGCAAATTGCAATTATTCTCGCTTTATGGTGAACGCCTTGGTCAATGGCATGATAAGATTGGTATGGCAACGGCAAAAAGAAGTCTTTTTTAGTAGAGATGCCTTTCAACGAGATAGGCATGGGCAATGACTTTTGATTGCCAAAATGAGGGTTACCAGTTTTGAGCCAGGTATAAACTAAAAATCAAAACAAAATGAGGTAGCCCTCATGGTTCAAATTGACGAACGTATCTATGCCACCTTAATGTAGAGTCGCAACGAACTGAAGTTTTTATCTGTATTTTCCTGATAATGAATTTAATAGTTTTGCTTGAAATAAAGGGGGCATCTCTACCATTTTTTGTGTTTTTACTTGCTGGCCAGTCATCGATGAAGAGAGAGGTGGTCAATGCTTAACAAGGTCGCCAAACTCATCCTTATTGCTACGTCACTGGCACCTCTCTGTGTGACGATCTGGTTTGTCGAGTTTAGAATACTCTATGAGTGTTTCTAATATTTTTTATCAGCATAGGCCAGCCAGCCACCAGCACTTACCAGATCTCTATCAAAATCATTAAGCTCAAAAGAGCAGGTAATTGGGGCAACGTCGTTTGTATCCGAGGTGGCCACCAGTTCCTGCTTGGCAAGATCCACAGAAAAGCTGACTTCCCCTGGCATCGCAAACAGCTCATCAATAACCGCAGCGGGCAAGGTGAGGGCGAGAATGCCGCAATTAAACATGTTTTGCCGGAAGATTCGGGCAAAACTCTCGGCAATTATCATATTGATATCATTGACTTCAAAGGCCCAGACGGCATGTTCTCGAGAGGAACCGCAGCCAAAATTGGCTCGGCTCACCACGACTCTGGCATTTTGCAGGGTCTCTTTGAGTGGAACGGGTGGTGCTTTTTCCAGGAGCAAATCTTCAAGAAGATGCGGCCTGAGTGCGGTTTTGGAGACCTCGGTGAGGTATTTTGCCGGGATAATCTCGTCGGTATTGATATCGTTTCTATCTAAAAAAACGGCGTTGCCACCAAAATGTTCCATGATGTCCTCTATGATTGCAAGGAGTTTGTACTCCCTGTTTTTGTTTTTCTTTCGTCGTCGTCTCTGGTTCTGTTTCATCGCTGTTGCCGCTGCGGAATAGGGACTCATCAAATGAACCACACCACCTTTTCCCATGCGGCCATTGAAATTACGATTTGTTGTTGACGCACAGACCTCACCTTCGGCGAGAACGCCGGAACTCATGCCAAGACAGGCACCACAGGTCGGGTTGAGCACACAGAAACCGGCATCCATGAAAATCTTGATCAAGCCTTCTTCAAGAGCCATCGAATAAATGGCGGGAGTGGCCGGGGTGACAATGCCACGAACTCCAGAGGCAATCTTCCGGCCTTTGAGAATTGCTGCGGCATCTCGAAGATCTTCGATGCGTCCATTGGTGCAGGAACCGATATAAATCTGATTGACCGGTGTCCCGGCAAGTTCAGGAATATCTTTTACCTGGTCTGGCTTATAGCCAAAAGTACTTTGGGGTGCGAGATCGGTCACGTCGAGTTCAACAATTTCTTCGTAAACCGCATCAGGATCAGAATGCCAGCCAAGATATTCTTCGACGGCAGCATCAATGGTCGGGTACTGGTCTTTGATAAACGGCCAAAGATACTCGGCGGTGGTTCTGTCGGGCATACAGATTCCACAGGTGCCGCCGGCCTCAATGGCCATGTTACAGAGGGTCATCCGGGCCGCCATGGTCATGCCATCCACCAATGGGCCGACAAATTCTATTATCCTGTCGGTGGCCCCGTTCATCGTTATTTTTTTAATAACTGCGAGAATGGCATCTTTTGCCCGCACCCCTTTGCCAAACTCCCCGGTGAGAATGACTTTCATGGTTTTTGGAGCCCGAAACGAGCAAACCCCTTTGTAGATACCTACTTCAAGATCGGTGGTTCCCACACCGGCGGCAAAGGCACCAAAAGCACCGTGGGTACAGGTGTGGGAATCGCCCATGATGACAGTATATCCGGGGCGGACAAAACCTTTTTCCGGAAAAAGGGCGTGGCAGACTCCGTTGTTGCCCACATCAAAGAAATCCTTGATGTCATGACGTTCGGCCCACTCACGCATGATCTTTCCCTGCATTGCGGTCTTGGAATCTTTGGCAGGGGTCACGTGGTCGATAACGGCTTTGATTTTGGTGTTATCAAAAACCCGATCCATATTCCGTTCTACGAGATCCATGATCGCAATGGGAGTGGTGATTTCGTGACAGAACACCGCATCAAGTTCCAGTACCATATTCTCTGCGGTTACTTGATCCCGAAGATGTGCTGCAAATATTTTTTCTGCTATGGTCTTGCCCATTTCTTTAAACTCCCCAATATGTTCAATAAGAAAGCGTTCAGCCGGCTGGGACATTATGGCTGGTT
>PDWI01026977.1_pt1 | contig 10450 bp, 11 predicted proteins | sample 1430891 | NCBI WGS metagenome assembly PDWI01 (sample SAMN01162508, study PRJNA174530) | Oral metagenome, whole genome shotgun sequencing project. | biome: Marine environment; feature: Marine mammal; material: Swab sample of the gingival sulcus; isolation source: swab sample of gingival sulcus... | reverse complement strand
GTTGCCAGAAAAAGCCAGCCTGTCTGGGCAATGGACAAGGCAAATGTCTTTTGCACCGGAACAATCAAGGGGCTTAAAAGGATTCTGGAAAAGAAATTAACCCAAAAAATACCGGTCAAGGCAAATAAGGGAATGAGGATGTGATTTTTTTCCCTGAAGGTTGATGCGTTCAATCTGTTGTCCGTTGGTTGGCAGAGACGGGTGAGTTTTTGTTCGGGCTTAACATTGTACCACACAATGGGCCAGACCGCCCAGAGATGTTTCCTTATATTTGTTACACATGTCATGTCCTGTTTCGGCCATGGCCCGTATGACCTGATCCAGATCAACCTTGTGGTTTCCCGGAATTTCTGCAGAGGCGATGAGAAAGGCTGTATATGCCTTGAGTGCGCCCATTGCGTTACGCTCAATGCAGGGTATCTGCACATAGCCGAGAACAGGGTCGCAGGTCAGGCCCAAGTGATGTTCCAGGGCGATTTCAGCGGCATTTTCCGTAACCTGAAAGCGATAGCCCTGGGCATAGGCCAGCAAGGCCGCAGCCATGGCCGAGGCAACACCGATTTCTCCCTGACATCCTACGTCCGCTCCTGCAATGGAGGCGTTATGCCGGGCAAGAAAGCCCACAGCAGCAGCGGCCATGAGTCCTTCGTGCAGGGCGTGAGGGGCTGTATTTCGATGATTTTTGAGGACATAGATAATGGCTGGCATAACCCCGCAGGAACCAGCCGTAGGAGCGGTAACAATGCGATGCCCAATGGCATTTTCTTCAGAAACACCAAAGGCATAGGCACTTAAAGCCACCATGAGATGATCTGTGGAATGGGCCATTTTGCAGGCCCGTTGGTGCAGAACCTGTGCCTTGCGGTGCAGGCCAATGGGGCCGGGAAGTATCCCTTCCGAAGCGATACCTGTTTCTACAGCCTCTTCCATAGTGGCAACAATATGATGAAGTTCCGAAAATATGTCATCTTCAGAAGCACCTGTAATGGCCTTTTCATTAGCTAAAATGACCTCGTGCAGCCGAAGATTTTCCGAACGGAGGATTTGTTTGAGTTCCTTCATGGTGGCGTAAGGGTAAACAGGCTCCCCCCGCACTTCTTCGGGCTGGCCCTTCCATTGGATAAACCCGCCGCCGATGGAGGAATATTCCCGTTCAAAAAGAACGGACTGTTCCTTGTCCAGTAATTTAATAACAAGGGTATTATTGAAGGAGGAATGGGTTTCCAGAGCATCGAACACAATGTCGTCCCAGCTCATATTCAATTCTTTTGAGCCTAAAGCAATGCGGTATTCCTGATTGTTGTTCCGGGCTAATCCATCCATGAAGGCTGAAGAGCAGGTTTTGGGATTTTCTCCCAACAGACCAGCCAGAACAGCCCTGTCCGTGCCGTGTCCCTGACCTGTAGCACTCAGGCTGCCAAAGAGGTGTACCCTGATTCTATCCCCTTGTTCCTGCAGATTGGCAGGAAGGTTGCGTGTCGTCGTGATAAAATCAAATCCCGCATTCATGGGGCCGATGGTGTGGGAACTGGAAGGCCCTGGCCCGGTTTTGAAAAGCTCAAACAGTGAGGTGGTAATGGGTTTCATGAAGGAACATCCGTGTTGTCAGAACTATTGCAATGAAAAGGAAACTTTTTTTAATAATGAGGAGGCGGGGGTTCCGGCCCATCTTCGTGTTGGTCATTGGTGGCCATATCCCGCCATTTTTCTGCCAGAATGCGGATACTTTGTTGTATTTCATCAAGTTGGCATTGCTGGGCAACAAGGGCCTCACCCAGTTTTTCAATGGCTCTTTCCTGAAAGGCAATGCGTGTTTCCATGTCTTCCAAACGTTTTTCCACAACCATGCTCCAGTGCTGATGAATTGCTATTGGCTGTTGTACTATTTGCAGAACATATGCTGACATTGCGTAGGCTGAAATTATAGCCTGTCGCAAGGTACATCAGCAAGAAAATCTTCCATGTCATCCTCAAGCATTGTACCGTAGTCATCCATCTTGTATTGAGCGCCGCACACCGTACAGCGTAACATCACATTGCGTCAGTTCCGAAGCATTGTGAGTGGCCCATTGTGGCAATGCTGACATGTTGTTTGTGCATGGTCATTTTGCCGGGACTCATTATTGTTTTGGCTATGCGTCGGCATGGGGTTTCCTACAAGGTAATGGTGACAGCCTGGGCCGCTTGATTGGCCTTGGCTCTGGCTTTTTCTATAGACGTATCTCTTGCAAGGGCCACACCCATACGCCGATGGCCTTTGACTTCGGGTTTTCCAAAAAGGCGGATTTGGGTTTCAGGTTCTGCGAGTGCCTTGTCAAGATGGTCGAATTGTGTGGCAGTTGAGACCCCGTTTGCAAGAATGACCCTTGAGGCAGAGGGGCCGTACTGGGTGATGGCGGGTATGGGAAGGCCCAGAATGGCCCTGGCGTGCAGGGCAAATTCTGAAAGGTTCTGGGAAATCATGGTTACCATGCCTGTATCGTGTGGCCTGGGCGAAACCTCGCTGAAAATAACCTCATCTCCCTTGATGAACAATTCAACACCAAAAAGACCATAGCCGCCAAGGGCTGTGGTAACGGCCTCTGCGATGCGCTCAGCCTCCTGCTGCGCCTTGAGCGACATGGGCTGGGGCTGCCATGATTCCTGATAATCGCCATTTTCCTGCCGATGACCAATGGGCAGACAAAACGATGTTCCTCCCACATGCCGAACCGTAAGCAGGGTGATTTCGTAATCAAAATCAACAAACCCTTCCACAATAACCTTGCCCGCTCCGGTGCGTCCCTCTTTTTGGGACAATTCCCAGGCCGCTTCCACCTGCTCCTTGCGCATGATGGCAGACTGGCCGTGGCCTGATGAACTCATAATGGGTTTGACCACACAGGGAAGCCCGATATGTTCCACTGCCTGGAAAAATTCGTCCCTGGTGGCTGCAAACTCATAGGGCGAGGTTGTGATGCCCAACTCCTCAGCGGCCATCCGTCGGATACCTTCACGATTCATGGTCAAACTCACAGCCCTGGCTGTGGGAATGACGGTAAAGCCTTCATCCTCAAGTTCTTTCAGGGTGTCCGTGGCAATGGCTTCAATTTCCGGGACAATGTAGTGGGGTTGTTCTTTTTCAACAATTTCCCGAAGCCTTCCCCCGTCAAGCATGGACAGGGTGTAGGAGCGATGCGCTACCTGCATGGCCGGGCCGTTTTCGTAGCGGTCAGCAGCAATAACTTCCACGCCAAGGCGCTGCAGTTCAATGACAACTTCCTTGCCCAGTTCGCCGGAACCAAGAAGCAGAACCCTGGTGGCTGTGGGAGATAATGGTGTGCCAATGCTTGTCATGGGATACTCGCTTTGTTGGGAATGGTTGTTTGTGAAGCGGTGGGATAAGCCATAACAGAAGGAAACGCATTATGCGATTTTTTCCTTTTGTGCCACTCTTGCACAGCGTGTTGTTTGGGCGTATTATACGCCCTTTATTCCTGCAAAAAAGACGTATTTTGCGCCCGACAGAAACAAGAGAAAGGCATAACCTCTTGTTTTTCATGAAGAAAATATATTGGCATTGTTCCTGCTTTCTTCAGTATACGTGCTGTGCCACGGGCCGCATCAGGCGGCTTGTTACCCCCTTTCAATCTTCAACCATATCATGGGAAATATCGTATGCGTCTTTGTCTTGCCTGCCACGGAACACGCCTGGCTGTTCTTTTTGACAACGCTTCAGAATTTCGCATCTATGATGTTGAAGATGAACATATACGCCCTGCAGGACATCTTTCTCCGCCAGATGACCTGTCTTCAAAAGTTGATTCTGTGGTGTCTTGCGGGGCAAATCTTCTCATTTGCGGGGGGATTTCCGGCTGCACTCTTCGCCTTGTGAGCAACAAGGTAGAGGTCATGCCCTGGATATGCGGTGAAATCGACACGGTTCTGGCTGCCTGGCAGAAGAACGCCCTTGAAGAACTGGCCATGCCCGGCTGCAAGGGGCAATGCCGTCTGGGCGGATGCGGCAAGGGCCTTGGCAGGAAATTGGGCCTTGCACGGGGGCGTAGCATTCCTCCTTTGCAGCATCTTTCATCTGCTCTTGCAGCTGATACTTCTTCGTCAAAAAAATCATCCACTCACGTTACACGGCAAAAAAAGTCCATCCAAACCCTCAAGGAGGGAAACAACATGAAACTTGCTATCAGTTCTCAAGGCTCAACTCTGGACAGTCTGGTTGATCCCAGATTTGGCAGGGCCAAAGGTTTTCTGATCTATGATGTAACAACAAAGGCCGTGGAATACGCCTCCAACGACCAGAATTTGAATATTCCTCAAGGCGCAGGCATCCAGACGGCCCAGAATGTCGCAAAAACAGGGGCCACAGCGGTCATTACCGGCAACATCGGCCCCAAGGCCTTTGCCGCGCTTAAACAGGGTAATATTGCCATGTATCTTGTTACCGGCGGGACTGTGGCCGAGGCCATTGAAGCCTATACAAAAGGCGAGCTTACCCCGTCCGATCAAGCCAATAAGCCGGGACATTGGTAATTCTGCCACAATGAATCTCTTTACGCGTATCGCCATACTTTCAAAGGGTCAGGAATCAGCATGAAAATTGCCATTGCCAGCGGAAAAGGTGGAACAGGAAAGACCACTGTTTCTGTCAATCTTGCGGCCTTGTTACGAGATATGGGCCGCAAGGTAACGCTGGTGGATTGCGATGTGGAAGAACCCAATTCCCATTTTTTTCTTTCTACCATGTGGCAGGATGAACATCCTGAATATGTTCCGGTTCCCCACATTGACCAGGAAAAATGCCTTGGAGAACCCTGTCAAGCGTGTGCCAGGGCCTGCCAGTTCAAGACCATGATCTGGATGGTCAATGCCATCATGATTTTTCCTGAACTCTGCCATAGCTGCGGTTTGTGTAATCTGGTCTGCCCTTCCGGCGCGATTTCCGATACTGTGCGGGAAGTGGGTACTGTGCGCCACGGGCAAGGACGGGGAATTGAGTTTTTTGGCGGTCTGCTTCGCATTGGCGAGGCAATGGCTCCGCCGCTCATACGCAAGGTCAAGGAAAAGGCATCCTGCGAGGATATTCAGATTTTGGACTGTCCGCCAGGAACCTCATGACCTGCGCCTTGCTGTGGAGCTTATGCGAAAACTTGGCTATCCCTTTGGCGTGGTCATCAACAGGGCAGGCATGGGCGATGATTGTGTTGAACGCTATCTTGCCCAAGAGTCCATTCCCTGTATCGCTGCCATTCCTCATACCCAGGAGGCTGCAACTGCCTATTCCAATGGTGAATTGCTTATTGATGCCTTGCCTGAGTTTCGGAAAACCTACGAACATGCGTGGCAGAGCCTTACTGCCCTCATGCAGGAAGGAGGGCAGGCATGAAAGAGATTGTTGTCATAAGCGGCAAGGGTGGAACAGGCAAAACCAGTACGGTTTCAGCCCTTGCCAGCTGCGGGCCGGCCAAGGTGCTTGCCGATTGTGATGTAGATGCCGCTGATCTGCATCTTGTCCTTGCTCCAGAGATTGAAACGACTCATGAGTTCTGGAACGGTGAGGTGGCGTCCATTGACCCGGAAAAATGTATGGGGTGTGGTCTTTGCATTGACCATTGCAGATTTGATGCAATTTCTCAGGATGTTGTTGTCATGCAGGAGCATTGCGAGGGTTGCGGTGTGTGCGCGTATGTGTGTCCGGGAGAGGCTGTTCGCATGGCTCCAAGACTGTGCGGTGAGTGGTATCAGTCTGGAACCCGTAACGGCAGTATGATTCACGCAACGCTTGGTATTGGCGAGGAAAATTCCGGCAAGCTTGTTACCCTGGTGCGCACCAGGGCCCATGACAAGGCTGTGGAGCTTGGCATTGATACCGTGCTTGTTGACGGTTCGCCGGGCATTGGCTGTCCGGTAATTGCCTCCCTGACCAATGCAGGGCTGGCGGTTATTGTTGTGGAGCCAACGGTGTCTGCTGTTCACGACATGGAACGGGTGCTTGAACTGACCACGCATTTCAAGGTTCCGGCCATGGTTTTGATTAACAAGGCAGACATCAATCCTGACCTTGTGGCCACCCTGAAAGAGTATTGTCAGGCCAAAGGGATTGCCCTACTAGGCTGTCTGCCCTATGATGCCAGGTTTACCCAGGCTCAGGTACAGGGCAAGAGTATTGTGGAATATGACCCGGACGGTCTTGGCAAGCTCTTTCCGCCCATGTGGGATGCCATGCTTGAACATGCTGCAACCACCAGCGATTAACGCAGTAGATAGTAGAAGCAAATGATGAGTAGGGAAGAAAGCGTTCTGTAAGATATATTTATGTCATTAACCCTTGTTGTAGCACGGAGGTATCCATGTCTGAACATTGTTCGTCCTGTCAGAGCGGCGGCAGTTGTGAAAATTGTGGCAACGCTGACGATAAATTGAAGAAAACCCTTGGCCGAATCAAACATAAAATCGTGGTTTTATCCGGCAAGGGCGGGGTTGGTAAAAGCACTGTGGCCACAAATATTGCCGTGGCCCTGTCGCTGGCGGGAAAACGGGTTGGCCTGCTGGATGTGGATGTCCACGGCCCAAGCATTCCTCGTTTATTGAGCCTCAAGGGAGAAAAGCCGCATATAGAAAAGAATTACATGGAGCCAGTGCCGTGGAGTTCTCATCTTTGGGTCATGTCTCTTGGCTTTATGATTCCCAGAGAGCAGGATGCGGTTATCTGGCGCGGCCCGGTGAAGATGGGGCTTATCCGGCAATTTATTGAGGATGTTGCCTGGGGTGATCTGGATTTTCTGGTGGTGGACTGCCCTCCGGGAACCGGTGATGAGCCGTTATCCGCGTTGCAGCTTTTGGGACAGGATGCCCAGGCCGTTATTGTTACTACCCCGCAGGGAGTTGCCATTGACGATGTGCGCCGCTCTGTGAGTTTTTGTGAACAGTTGGGCAACCCAATTCTGGGTATTGTGGAAAATATGGGCGGATTTGTCTGTCCCAAATGCGGTGATGTTGTGCATATTTTTCCCACGGGCGGCGGTGAGGCTCTGGCAAAGGAAATGAACGTCAACTTTTTGGGCAGTATTCCCCTTGACCCTGAAGTCGTCCGGGCCGGGGACGAAGGATATGCCTATATAAAAACTCACCACGAAAGCGAGGCTGCCACAGCCATTAGCCGCATGGTCAAACCCATTCTTGCCATGTCCGGGAGCCTTCAGGAAGGAGCGGACTCCCCCAAAAACATAGTTCCCAATAAAGGAGAAGAAACTGCCATGAAAATCGCTATCCCTTGTGCCAACGGTCTGTTATGTATGCATTTTGGTCATTGTGAAAAATTTGCCATCCTGAACGTTGACCCGCAGGCCAAAACCATTCTTGAAACGGAATTGCTCACACCCCCTCCCCATGAGCCCGGCGTGCTGCCCAAATGGATTGCCGAGCAGGGCGTTAACCTGGTCATTGCCGGAGGTATGGGCGCCAGAGCCCAGAGCCTGTTTACCGATGCAGGCATTAAGGTTCTTGTGGGAGCCAAGGGCGGTTCTCCCGAAGAACTGGCTACCGCCTATATGAACGATTCATTGGTGACTGGCGAGAATGTGTGTGACCATTAGTTTGTAGCTGAACAACCCCATGTGCCAAAACTGGAAGGCCGGAGTCCGGGAGAGTATCCTGGATTCCGGCCTTTTTGATGTATGTTTTTTTTGCTGGCGGGAATATTTTTTTCCCTGATTTTTTTGCCATTCTGCCCCTTGCTGTCTGGTCTGCTCTTTTTTAGGGAGAGATATTCACTCAGGCTTTTTGCTTTTACTGTTATAATCTCACATCTCAGGAAATCCATGTATATTGCCATCACAAAAATATCTCAGGGCTTTCACTACCGCTTGAAGTATTCCATACAGAAAGATGATGTATGGATTGACCGGGATATTCTGGATCTTGGGGACGATCCCGGTCAATATATTGAGTATCCCGGCGGCAATGCCTTTTATATCTCCGAGGATGTGCAGGATCGTGTACAAGAACACTGTGGGGCAATGGATTATGACGAGCTTGAGGATGTGTTCTGGCCCTTTGTGCGCGGGGATATTCGCTTGAAAATCGGGCCCATACGCGGGCGTGAACGCTCGTGGCGCGGGCCGAAAAAACTTCGGTATGATGAGGAGAAAATTATCCTCAAAGACATTCATCCCTTTGACAAACGAAGGCTGCTGTACCTTAAATGCGGCGGGATTGACCTTTCCCGCATTGATGAGGTTCCTTTGAAGATATTTTATCCTCTGCTGCAGATGTCCCGTGATGAACGAGAACAGCGGTTTATGTGGATGGAAAAGGAACTCAATGAAAACGAATACAGGAAATATGTGTACGCATCTCTGAACCTGCAACGGTTTTTCACCAAACCCACGGCCAGATTGCTTCCCCAGACCGTTAATCAGGATGATCTGGACACGGCCTTTATGGAGACCCTTTGCAGGCTCAATCAGGACTCTTTGTTCTGGCAGGGTTTTGAGGTAAGCCCTGGCTTGCAGAAATATCTCATCCGGTTTGCCGTGATGTTTTTTGACTATTCCTTTGACAAGGATTTTCCTGGAGCCAGAGAGGCACGCGCGTTTATCAACAGCCATCGGATACATCGGGAAGCTTCGCGGCCCCGTTCGTCTGTTCCAGAAAAAGAAATGCAGGAACTTTTTGACCTGTCCAAGGAAGAGCTGCTTCGTATGAGCAAAAAAGAGCTGACCCGCTTGTTTCGGGAAAAGGCTCTAATCCATCATCCCGATCGGGGCGGGGACGCAGAAACCTTTATCCGTCTTTTTGCTGCTTATGAATCCTTATTGCTTATCATCTCAGGGACAGACTGATTGCTTGTCTTGCCGTGCCAAAATGGACAGATTTGCTACAAAGAATTTTCTTGTCTCACAGTGTATGACCGGGTAACTTCCAAAATCAGCAACATTTTTTTCTATACTCCAAGGAGACACACGCCATGCACAAAACAGAACTCATTGCCCTGCTTCAGGAAAAGACAGGGGGAACAGCTGAGGAAACTCGCAAAACCGTCAACGCCATGATTGATATTATTATGGAAAGCCTGGCGGAAGGAGAAAAGATTTTGCTGCCGGGCATGGGTTCGCTTAAAGTGGTGGACAGAACCGAACATAAGGGGCGCAACCCCAGAACCGGAGAGGAAATAACTATTCCAGCCCAGAAGGTAGTTCGCTTCAGTCCGGGTAAATTTTTGCGGGAAGCTGTGAAGTCTCTGGATTTTATTACCAAAAATGTGTGATTCCAGCAGCAAGATGTAATGATACATAAGGACAGCAGGGATGGATATTAACTGGTTTCCCGGACACATGCACAAGGCCAGACAGGCCATTGCCCGTGTTATGCCATCCATTGATGTTATCGTGGAGGTGCTTGATGCTCGCTTGCCTTTGGCAAGCCGGAATCCGCTCCTGCGTGAACTGCAGGGGGATAAACCCTGCATACGGGTTCTGAATAAATCAGATTTGGCTGATGATACGGTAACCAGAGCATGGCTGGACTATTTTCAGCGGGAAGAGGGGAGTAAGGCACTGGCCCTATGTGCCAAGAACAAGAAAGAAGCCATGAAGGTTATTGGCTTGAGCAAAAAGATGGTTCCCAAACGGGATTATCTGTTCAAACCTGTGCGTGTCATGATGGCCGGGATTCCCAATGTGGGGAAATCTACCCTTATTAACACCATCGTGGGCAGGGAGATAACCAAGGCTGCCAATCAGGCCGCCATTACCCGCAAGCCCAAGCATATTGATTTAAAAAATGGTGTGGTGCTTTCAGATACGCCGGGCATCCTTTGGCCCAAACTGGAAGACAAGCACGGTGCTTTTTTGCTGGCAGCTTCAGGTGCCATACGGGATACAGCCATGAGTTATCCAGAAGTGGCCTTGTACATGGCCAATCATCTCCTTGGCAGGTATCCCGATTTGCTTAAAAAACGTTACAAACTCAAAATATTACCAGAAGACGGTCTTCAACTTCTTGATACCATAGGCCGAAAACGAGGATGCTTGGTGACCGGGGGAGAAGTGGATCCGTACAAGGTGGCAGAACTCATGCTCAGGGAACTTAAAAATGGTGTTATTGGCAGGATAAGTCTGGAACAGCCTCATTGAAGCCTGGAAATCACCCAAGACAACAAAAAAGATTCATAAAAAAAGCCCTCGTGAAAGAGGGCTTTTTTTGTTGATTGTTGTTATTCCTCCAAAAATGCAGGAAAATTTTTGGATGGCACAAGGCGTATATCCGGCAGAATCCACAGGGCAGAACATTTAGGATAGTTTTGCAAGAGTTTTTGCCCGTCTTTGGGGCCAAGGATGAAAAGGGTTGTGGCCAAGGCATCAGCCAGTTCTGCACTGGGAGCAATGACAGTAACGGCCACGCTTTTGTCCGCAGAGTCCAAAAGACCTGGGTCAATAATATGGTGTTTGCGTTT
>PDWI01010380.1_pt1 | contig 10450 bp, 9 predicted proteins | sample 1430891 | NCBI WGS metagenome assembly PDWI01 (sample SAMN01162508, study PRJNA174530) | Oral metagenome, whole genome shotgun sequencing project. | biome: Marine environment; feature: Marine mammal; material: Swab sample of the gingival sulcus; isolation source: swab sample of gingival sulcus... | reverse complement strand
GGAACAAGTGCCATCGCCTTTGCCGATACCACAGCAATACTTGACCATTTGCAACATATTGCTACCAGAGGTGATGTTATTGCCATCCTCTCCAACGGCGGTTTTGATAATATCCACGAGCGCCTGCTGCAGCGGCTCCATGGCAAACAACCGTGAAACAAGAGATAACAAAAGAGATTGAGAATAAATTCGTTGCCGCTATAGAGCAGCACCAGCTTGTTGATAAAAACGAGCGCATCCTGCTAGGGGTATCTGGCGGTTCGGATTCGATGGCTTTGCTTCATCTCTTTGCTGCAAATTTCGGGAAAACCGAGTTGGTTGCCGTCTATATTGACCACGGGCTGCGTAAAGAAGAGATAAAGAAAGAGTGCTGTGCCGTCAAAGAGATGTGCCGCCAGTTAACCATCCCCTTTTGGAGTAAAAAGGTTAAGGTTGATACCCTTGCCGCACAAGGATTCTCTATTGAAGAGGCGGCACGAATCCTTCGCTATAAGGCTTTTAGAGAGATTGCCCGGCAAAACGACTGCAAAAAAATTGCTGTAGCGCATACTGCAGATGACCAGGTGGAGAACTTTTTTCTTCGTCTTATTCGTGGTGCCGGGGTAAGCGGTGTCAAGGGTATGCGCTATAAAAATGGTGATATTATCCGCCCGCTCCTTGATTTTAGAAAAAAAGAGCTGCAGGAATATTTATTGCAAAAAAAAATCTGCTGGTTTGACGACTCTTCCAATAGCGACCCCGCCTTCCTGCGCAACAGGGTTCGTTTGCAGTTGCTTCCTCTGTTGAAAAAAGATTTTTCTCCAACCATAGAAAAACAGGTTCTGCAGTTTATGCAGATTGTTGGAGAAGAAGATGTTTTTCTTATGCAGGAGGTAGAGAACATTTGGCAGGATTTGATAGAAGAGAAAAAAAAGAATCATCCTCTCTCCATTGAGCTGAAAGCAAAAAAATTTTCTGCGATACATAAGGCTCTGCAACGGCGCATCATTGAAAAATGTATTGTTCAGATGCAGGGGGCACCCTCTTTTCTCCATATCGAACAGATTATCCACCTGGCAGAAAAGGCATTGGAGAGAAACTACCAAAAAAATCAACCAGAAATACACCTTGCAGGTGGCCTGCGGGTAGAGAAAAGAGGGGGGAAAATTATCTTTCACCGGCCTCTACCGCCAGACAAAAAACGGGGTTCTGCAACAAACAATCCTCCTTGCCCCTGCTTTCATATCGAAGTCAACGCTCCGGGCAGCTATCAGCTCCCCGAAAATAGTGGCAGGGTGGAAATTTGTCTTTACCCCAAAAAAAAGGGGGAGATGCTATCTTTGCAAAACACTTCCCGCAAGACAACACTCTATCTGGATGCCGCCAAAGCACCCTTCCCCATGCTACTCCGCCCAACTATCAAGGAAAGTGGAGAACGTTTTTGCCCTTATAAGAGAGCGGGAAGTAAAAAAATTTCCCGCTATTTTTCCGATAAAAAAATACCCCTTGATAAAAGGGGTAGCTGGCCTCTTTTATGCCATAATAATCAGGTTGCAGCCATTGTCGGGCTTGAGATTGATGACAGCTTCAAGATAACGAAGGAGACAAAAGAAATTTTGGTTGTTTCACTATTTCCCTGAAAAAAACAACACGCTTACGCTCTTTTTTTACGGAGAGCCCTGCTGTGTAACACAACACGCTTATGCTCTTTTTTTACGGAGAATTCTGCTATCACCGACCCGCATGGTTATCTTTGCCCGATCAAGGTATTCAAGAATGGGAATGGAAAACTTTCTTGATAGTCCCGTCATCTCCTTAAATGCCTGGGCATCCATCTTTTCATTTTCTGCAAAATATTGCGTAACTTTTTCAAGCAGCGGCGTAAAAACCTCCTCTGCATAGTAGAGCGATTCGCTGATTTTAATCAGGCGACCTTCCCGGAGGCGGACATCCATAACCTCTTTTAACATCTGGGCAGGATAGTCGGCAAAGTGATCCATCGTCTCCTTGATGGTGGGTGTTTTCAGCCCAAAGCGGGTAAACCACTCCTGTAACTCATTCTCAAGTTCCTGTTCATCGGCCTTAAGGGAGACCTCGTGGTCTTTTAGACGCAGTAGCGAGTCGTCTTGTATAATCTCCCCTTTTTTCAGCAATTCGGTAAGGCAATAGTGAAAGACCTTCGCCTCTACCGGGCGGGCCATTCCTGTACGCAGCTCCTCCCGCACAACTCCGGGAACAAGCGGATATCTGGCATGATACGCTTTTAGATCGCACAACAGTATCTTCTTGATCTCCTCTGCTATCGTAGCGATAACATAGCGTTGCACCGCCGAATCAACAACCGATATTTTTTTCGAAGAGACAAGTGGTTGCAGTGCCTTTTTAAGGTTATTTCCAAAAAAACCAATCCTGATGCCAATCTCATCTGCCGTTAATCCCTGCTCACGGCTCTCCTTGAGAAAAAAGAGAATCCTGTCATCAAGGTTTCCCTGTTGCAGAATCTGGTAAATTCTGCTGTTTTCGCTGCGGTCATCATCGTGCAGACGCTTTCGTTTACGCAAGGAGACATTGCCCAGTACCACCCCGCCGCCAATGGTATGCACCGGGGAGTAGCTGCGGATAACAAAACGATCCTGTGGCCAGACAGCAACCTCCTCCTCCAGCAGGATCTGCACAAAAACCTCATCACCCGGGGAGACCTCGTCCCTGTCAAGCAGGGAGATGCGCCCCATTACCTCTGTTGTGCCCAGATGCACCCGCACCCTGCTGCGGTGTTTTAACGACTTTGTATTTGCCGAGAGGTAGTGAAAGCTGGCATCAAGCATATATCCCGGTAAAAGAACACCTGGAGGGGCGGCAACCATTCCCCGGTGAATATCTGCCACCTCTACCCCCTGCAAATTGATGGCGGTACGGTGGCCAGCCTCAACCTCATCAACACTCTCCGAGTGCACCTGAATTCCCCTGATTTTTGCCACCTGCGCAGAGGGGTATAACCGCAACTCTTCTCCAACTTTCACCCGCCCGGAGATACCTGTACCGGTTATCACTGAACCAAAGCCCTTCATAGCAAAAACCCGGTCAACAGAGAGACGAAAAGGGCCAAAAGCCTCACTAAAATTGTGCTTGCGTACAATTGCATCAAGGGTCGTACGCACCTCATCGATCCCCTCCCCCGTTGTTGAAGAGACGGTAATTATTGGCGCATTCTCAAGAAAGGAGCCTTCACAGAACTGGACAACCTCTTCACTCACCATCTCCAGCCACTCTGGCTCTACCATATCTTTTTTGGTAATAATTACCAGCCCTTCCCGCACCCCCATCAGCTTGCAGATCTCGAAATGTTCTATGGTCTGCGGCATAATGCCTTCATCGGCTGCCACAATAAAAGCAAGAATATCGATGCCAGAGACACCGGAGACCATGGTGCGCACAAACTTTTCATGCCCCGGCACATCAACAATCCCCAATCGATGCCCACAAGGCAGATCAAGCCAGGCAAAGCCAAGCTCAATGGTTATGCCCCGCTTTTTCTCCTCTTTTAGCCGATCAGTATCATGGCCGGTAAGAGCCTGAACAAAGCTGGTTTTGCCATGATCAACATGGCCTGCGGTGCCAAGGACTATTTCACGCATAACAAAAGCTTTTTTGGTATCAAGTTAAAGATAGGGGTTGCCAATGCGCTCTGCGCCGATAGTTGAACGATTGCCGCCATAACCATGCCCCGGCCAGACGATAGTCTCCTCCGGTAGAGCAAAAAGTTTACTGTTGATGGAGTGTAGCAGTTCTGTATGGGAGCCTCCTGGAAAATCGGTTCTACCAACGCCACCGGCAAATAGTGTATCGCCGGTAAAGAGATGGGGGGCATTATAAAGACAGATTCCTCCCGGGGTATGCCCGGGGGTATGAATAACCTGCAGCTTTTCCTCGCCAATTTCGATAGTATCGCCACCTGTAACAACCCGGTCAACCGGGGGGGATGCCTCCAGACCCAGCATAGAGAAATATTGCGCTATCTCCGGTTTGGCCATAAACTCTGCCTCCAGCTGATGAGCAACAATCTCTGCTCCGCTTGCCTCTTTTATCTTACGGTTACCGCAAACATGATCGGGATGGGAGTGGGTGAGTAAAATCTGCTTGAGGGTTAATCCCAGTACGTCAATTTTTTGCAGTATCTTCTCTTCATCTCCACCAGGATCAATCACTGCGGCCTCCTTTGTCTTTTCACAACCAAGGATATAGCAGCATACCGCCATCGAGCCAACCACCAACTGTTCAACAATCATAACGCCCTCATTTTATAACAGAAAAAAGGGCCTCTCTTTTTACAGAAAAGCCCTTGCAAGAAAATATCTGCTAGATTTTTGCCATTGGGATTGGCTTTGGATCATATTTGGGCGGTACCCGCAACTCCACAGCCTTAACAAAAGAAGAAAAGGCATCGACTGCCGCCCCGCTCTCCTCTGAAACAAGAAAGGGCTTGCCTTCATCGCCACCGGCAACAACCCGGGGATCCATAGGAATTTTGCCAAGAAATGGCAAATCCAGCTCACGTGCCAGCTCCTCCCCTCCACCGGACTTAAATATATCGACAACTTCATCGCAGTGTGGGCAGATAAAACCAGACATATTCTCCACTACCCCGGCAATCTCAACCTTGACTGTCTTGCAAAAATTTATCGATTTGCGCACATCAGCAAGAGCCATCTTTTGAGGAGTGGTAACAACAACTGCTCGTAAATTGGGAATAGTTTGTGCCACCGTCAATGGCTCATCACCGGTTCCGGGGGGGGCATCAATAATAAGGTAGTCCAGCTCTCCCCAGTCCATATCGGAGATAAACTGACGAATAGCCTGAATTTTCATTGGCCCTCGCCAGATGATAGCCTCATCTCTGTCCCGCATCATGTATTCAAGCGATACAACCTTCAAATTTTCGTTATATTCGAGGGTCGGAACCAGAGCATCTGCCGATTCCGGGGCGGTAATCTCCCCTTTGAGGTCAAGCATTCGTACCACATCAGGGCCATGAATATCGACATCCATCAAACCAACCTTATGCCCTGCCTTTGCAAGACCCAAAGCCAGATTGACAGAGACAGTTGATTTACCAACACCCCCCTTGCCAGACATTACAAGAATCTTTTTCTTGATCTTACCAAGAGACTGCTTGATTGCCACCTCTTGCTGTGCTGCCGCCGCCTGCTGCGCTTCCGGGGTTGTTCCCCCGCCACATCCTGCCATTTTTCCCTCCTTGAAGTTATGGACACCTTTGATAATTACAACTCTTCATTACCAGGGCGTCCTTATATCTGTCTTACAATTTCCCTGTGATGACATATAGAGAGGCAAGTCGTTTTTCACGATTGCCCAAAACAGTATCAAAGTAATGTTATCCTGTAAAATTGCAATCCTTAAAAAGAGAAAATTTCCCGCTATTTTATGCGTTTATAAAAATAAAATTCGCATAGATTAAGATTTCCTGAATGCTCCAGTCTCCTCACCGTTTTTTTATCTGATATTTTTTCATCTTATACTGCAGTAAACTCTTGGTGATTCCCAGCTGTTCCGCTGCTCTTGCCTGCACATAGCCTTTCTCCTCCAACGCCCGTTCCAGCATCGCCTTTTCTACACTATAAAGGACATCGTTGAGCAAGGCGTTTTCTGGAATAATCTGCAGCAAATTCATTTCGTCTTTCATCGCCGAATCACCCTCCCACAGGGTATCCGGCTGCATATCTTCGGCACAAATTTTATCGCCGCTACAAAGGATTGCTGCCCGTTCGATGGTGTTCTCCAGCTCTCGAATATTCCCTTCCCATGGCAGGCGCAGTAAAAGCTGTATCGCTTCCTGGGTGATAGTGAGATCTTTTCGCCCTAGTTCTTCTCGTGCCTTATCAAGAAAAAACTCAACCAAAAGAGGGAGATCATCAAGTCTCTCCCTGAGTGCAGGAAGGTTCATCGGAATAACATTTAAGCGATAAAACAGATCTTCACGAAAACGCCCCTCTGCCACCTCTTCACGCAGATCTTTGTTAGTAGCACTAATAATGCGTACATCGACCTCAAGGGTTTTACTCCCTCCAACCCGCTCAAAGCATTTTTCGTGCAGAACTCGCACCAGTTTCGATTGTAGCAGCAAGGGGATCTCCCCAACTTCATCAAGAAAGATTGTGCCCCCATCTGCCAGTTCAAACCGCCCTTTACGCATTGAACCTGCCCCGGTAAAGGCACCCTGTTCATGACCAAAAAGTTCACTCTCCAGCAGGTTTTCTGAAAGTGCAGCACAGTTGACGGTAATAAAAGGCTTGCCTTCACGCGGACTATTGGCATGGATAGCTCGAGCAACAAGTTCCTTGCCGGTACCGCTCTCTCCACAAATAAGCACTGCAGCCTGGGTGGGGGCGACTTTTTCAATCAGCTGATAAACTTGCTGCATTTTCGAATTTTTCCCCACCATACCATCAAAGCTGCTACGGCTTTTCAAGGTATTGCGCAGACGCATATTCTCCCGAACCAAGGAGTAGTGCTGTACCGCCTTGTTGAGAGTTAAAATCAGCTCTTCATTGGAAAAGGGCTTGGCAAGGTAGTTATGCGCCCCAGCTTTCATTGCGGTAACCGCCTTCTCTACATCGGCAAAGGCGGTGATAACGATAACGGGAAGATCCGGCACAATCTCTTTTATCTTGTGCATAAACTCAAGACCGTTCATCCTCTCCATCTGCATATCGGTAACCACCGCATCAAGATCACTCTCCTTAACGCAGGCCAGCCCCTCAACACCATCAGCTGCGGTAAAGACCTCAAAGCCCTCATCCTTCAATAATTCTGAAAGGACAACACGATAGTTCGGTTCGTCATCAACAATCAAGATTGTCGCCATTATCTCCTCTTCTCTATCTACTATTGCGCACCATCAAGGCACGCTCTTTCACCTTCGTTAAAAGATGTGCCGAAACAAACACATTCTTTCCACCAGCGAGTGCGGCTCTATCGCGACCGTTACCATGATAATCGCTACCACCGGTTTCCAGCAAATTGTGTTTTTCGGCAACAGCACGTAATCTCCGGGTGAAGTTTTTGGTGTGTTTCGGGTAGAAGACCTCAAGCCCGTCCAGCCCCGCTGCCGCCATCTCTGCTACCTCTGCATCAAACTCTTTTTCACTATAGCCAAGGGTAAAAGGATGAGCAACCACTGCCACTCCTCCTGCCTTATGCAACATGGCTGAGGCTGCATCCAGATCCATGCTTCTTCTGGGGACGTAGGCTCTTGCCCCGGCACCAAGGTAACTGCGAAAAGCCTCCTCCATGCTGCGCACCACCCCTTTTTGTATCAGCAGCCGTGCAAAATGCGGGCGGCCAATCAGCCCGGTTGCAGAAGTTTGCTGTAGTTCCTCCATGGTTATCGGACAACCGAGTTCAGCAAGCCGCTCGATAATTTGCCTGTTGCGCAAAACCCTCCCTTCCTGAATCCAGTCAAGCCCTGCCAGCAGCTCTTTATCTGTACAATCAAAACAATACCCCAAAAGATGCGCCGCCCTCCCCTTCCAGTTGACACTTAACTCAACCCCTGATATTACCTCAAGTGGCGTATCCACAGCTGTTTCCTGCGCAACGGCGACACCTGCAACAATGTCGTGATCGGTAATGGCAATGGCGATCAAGTTTTTACGCAGAGCCAACTGCACAATCTCTTGCGGGGAGTTCTCTCCATCGGAGTAATGGGTATGGATATGCAGGTCAATCTTCATTGTTTCAGGGCAGAATATCTGGTACTATTTTTGCATATTGTTTTACAATAAGCGGTCTGTGTCGAAGTGATGACATATAAAGAAGTCATTATTAAAATAGTTCATATAGCACAAAAAAGCTGGAGTTATTTATGCGTTTACCTCTTTTTTCTCCTTCTTACCTTGGAGTTTTTTGCATTTTTATGCTGCTTTGCAGCTGTAATGCCCGTATTCCAGAGCCAATTACCTACCCCTACAGCCAGCAACAAAAATCGCAGGCGGCATGGCATTGGAATGTGCTGGCCAAAGATGTGGCCAACAAAATCAACGAGCAGCTGGTGTTAACCGGAAATTTTGATAAATCGCTCTATGTCGAGTATAACTGCGGCAGTGATGCCGTCCCCTGCAAGCCAAATGAGACGTCGCCCTTTAATGAGGCCTTTCGCGACCTGTTGATAACCAATCTTTACGATCTGCGGGTACCAACCAAGGTACAGCCTGATGAGGCAGCCTTTACTATTGAGTTTAAGGTACAGATTGTGCGGCATATCAGCCGCAGAGTACGAACCATTCATCCGGGAGTTCTTAGTGTACTTTCGGCAGGGATAGCTGTGCTGAGAAATGCTCCGGCAAATCTGATTCTTATGGCATCCGGTGGTGCTCTTGATGCAATAAATACCAGCTATAACCCCCATGGTCATTATGAGATCATTATCACCACCTCTATTGCAGACAAGGGGGAGTATTTCTTCCGCTCTTCCGATATTTACTATATCAACGATCCTGATTTTTGGCACTATATGGAGACCTTTCCCGACGGAGGTTCTCTCAATTTTTCTTCGAGAACACTGCAGCAAAAAACAGAAATAAAACCTCAGAGGATCATCCCGCGGGTCTCCCCTATTCCTCAATCACCAAATGCAAAAGAGTTTGAATCTGTTCAACCACAAAAAGAAGAGATCTGATACAGGAGATATATTATGCAAAAAAAGACAACTGTTTTTCTTCTTTTTTTCCTTTTGATAACAACTGCCAGCTGTTCCGTTATAAGCAGAAAGGTGGGGTGCTCCTATCTGGCAAACGTCCATTTTTTAGGAACGGTTGAAGATCTTAATAATTTCGGTTTTAGAATGGCGGACAATCTTATTCGCCAGGCTCAACCAATACTTATTCAACGCAATCCCAATCTACCAATATTTATAACCACCTTTGTTGATGATAATAATCTTGAGCAGACCAACGCCTTCGGTCGTATTCTACAAAAAGCAGTCAGCAACCGCTTTATTCGTCGGGAATATCCAGTACAGGAGACGATGATGGGTGATACCATCTTTATTGAGCCTCGCCAGGGAGAGACGGTGCTCACTCGTGATCTCAGCCGCCTTGCTTTAGTAAAACACAGCCAGGCGGTTATTGTTGGCACCTGGTCACGGGTGGGGCGTACGCTCTATCTCTCTATCCGGGCGGTAAACCCGTTAAATAATTTTATTATCTCTGCCCAGAGTTATCGCCTCTGTATGGATGATGATATTCTGGAGTTATTTCAGCTGCGCACCAAAAAAAAACGGATTAGAGATGAGATTAGAGAACCTGCGCAACCTGTTTTAAATCGGGTTTTATACCCCCTTGATTATCTTTAGGAAATTCTATGAACCTTGCAGGTAAAACAGCACTTATCCCCGGCGCATCCCGCCCTGTTGGCAGAGCCATTGCCCGCACTTTTGCAAAAAAAGGGGCGCATCTTCTGCTTCCCGTCTATGACTGGCCAGAATCGATTGCCGAAATGGAGGATGAGTTTATAGAAAAAGGGTACTCGGCAGACATCTTTCACCTTGATTTACGAGAAAAAAGTGCCGCAGAAAAGCTGGCAGAGGCTGCCTCCGCAAGAGATGGGCTTGACTATCTGATCAATAATATTGAACGGGGCGGAATGCCGGTGGTGCATGGCAGCTATTTTCTACCGCATAATGAAGGACAGTGGGAAAGAGAGTTTAATACCACCATCAAAGCAAAATGGCTGCTTTTTGAGCACTGTTTCCCTCAAATAAAAAAGGGCGGTGCAGTTATCAATATCTCTTCTATTGCGGCCAGATGCGGGCGTAGCGGCGCAGGAGCACCCTTTTTTAGTGATGGCTATGCTGCTGCCAACTGTGCCATCGCCAGCTTTACCAAAACATGGGCAAAAAAAGCCGCACCCTATATTCGGGTAAATGAGCTTATGCTTGGGATAATCGACCACCGCCACGGCGAAGGAACCCGTGGATGGTCTGCCTTAACAGAGGCCGAAAAAAAAGCAGTGGAACAACAGGTTCTCCTTAAGCGCACCGGCAAGGCGGAAGAAGTTGCCAAAATGGTCTTCTTCCTTGCTGTTGAAGCGAGTTACATGACCGGTTCAATCCTTGAGATGGATGGCGGCTTTACCCTGGGAGGAGCAGACGTTCCTCCCCTGCCGCCAGGAATTTTATAGCAGGAATCAACGACTAAAAAATAAAGGATAGGGCAACGGTAAAAACATTTACCTCTTCTTTATCGTAGCTTTTTCTAATGTCCTTTCGTTCCCAATAGACGTTACGCCCGCCTGATATACGGGTATGATCCCACTGAAACTTCAAGTTAAGATTTTCCCGAATATCCCATTTGGTGCCAAAGGAAATTGTATGATGATCGGCATATACACTACGAACAACCGCCCCCAAAGCCCCTACTACTTGCTGCATTGTCGGATCTGCATTTGCGGGAAG
>PDWI01010379.1_pt1 | contig 10450 bp, 3 predicted proteins | sample 1430891 | NCBI WGS metagenome assembly PDWI01 (sample SAMN01162508, study PRJNA174530) | Oral metagenome, whole genome shotgun sequencing project. | biome: Marine environment; feature: Marine mammal; material: Swab sample of the gingival sulcus; isolation source: swab sample of gingival sulcus... | reverse complement strand
CAAAAAATCTATCGCAATATCCGAAGGACCAATTCCTTCCATTGGCGAAATAATCCCACCCAAAACGTGGTATTTCCCTTTGTATTGCTGCGTATTCTCTATGGAAAGCACATCTTTCACATTCTCCACCACGCAAATAATCTCTCCGGTGCGCTGCGGATTTTCACAAATAGGACAAAGTTCGCCGTCTGCAATGGTGTTGCATTCTTTACAGTAACAAATATTTTGTTTCAAATCATTCAACGCCTCCGTAAATCCAAACACACGCTTGTCTTCTTGCTTCAACAAGTGCAGCACCAGTCGCAAAGCCGTTTTCCTCCCTATACCCGGCAATTGCGCAAACTCATTGACTGCACGCTCCAACAAAACCGACGGAAATTTCTCAGCATACATCTTCTCTATCCTTTTTTTTATAATTAGTTTCCTTTGGCTATTCGTTTCTTCTTCCTCCCGGCAAAAGGTCTGTATTCTTTTTCAATACCCGTAAAATTAAAACGCACACTAAATCCTACGTTAGACACTATCGATGGGAAAGAGCGTGAAACATATGGATTTCTCACCGTTCTGTCGTAAAACAAGCGCACATTCAATCTGTCGCTCAACGCATAATCGGCTGCCAATTTGTACAAAAATGATTCTTGTCCGGCCGTTAGCTGGCTCTCTCCGTCAAACAATTGTCGCAGAATGGTATAATCCTTACGCAAAGTAAATCCTGCCAGAATGCGCAAATCATTCTTAAACTTACGGCTCTTATAACTCTTTCCTACAAATATATTCACATCCTCAAAACGATACCCAAAATCAAATACCCACTCGCTATTGGCACTTTCGTTGAGCATTCCACTACCCACGTTCAACTGCATCAAATGCCCTCTGTTGATGCTCACATTGGTCGTCAAGTTATTTTGCCATTCCATCTTCAACCCCAACAATGGCTCCATTTTTTCATCTATTGTAATCGAATTAACTTCAATCTCCGGTATTAAATCACCCCTACTGTTCAAAACATCTGTCGTACCATCATAATCCAGGTTTGTTGTATACCCGCCCACATTATAGGTACTTCTGTAAGAATGGTCGATATTGATACGTTTAAATATCTTCTTCATTGCCGGCACTGCATTCAAGCCCGAATAGGTTATTTTCCAGTTCGGTAAAACCTGTGAAATATTAGGCAATAATCCTTTTCTCTTTCCTCCGTAAGCCTCGTGAAACGCCCCTACAAGTACATCTTGTGCAGTGGGGCCAAAAGTATCGTAATAGCCTGTTTCGGGGTTGTATTTACTTCGATAAGCATCTCCGTAATGCTTTTTTGCCAATTGCTCCGAAATTCCTTTCCGCGCAGACAAAAACTTATCAAAAGACTTAGAAGCATAAGTACTCCTATCGCTAATATTAAAGAAAGAAGATTTCAAACTCAAGTAAGACATTGATAAGTTTCCGGTTCTGAACAATTTTCCCTTAGAAAATTGACCGTTTTTGTCAAAGCTGTAATATTGACTATTGTTATCAAAATATTTTCTATTAGCCGTCAGAGTAATACGCAATGAGCGGATAGGCTCAATGGTACTACGCAAGGTAAACAGCTCTTCTCTCGTCATCAAGTAAGGTTCGTTTACGATATTGTCCCGTAGCAAATAGTTCTTCTTAACTGCCTCGTCCAAAAATTCTTCATCTTGCTTACCTAAAACGAAACCTAAGCCCGGAGCACCGTTAAAGCTAAAGTCTGTCATTCCAAAATAAGACGGTTCGGGCAAGAATCCGCTCAACATAGAACCTTGCGTACGATTGTACTCAAACTTAATATTACGAATGCCCATCAGTGCCTTCAAAAAGCCTTCTCCTACTCTATTGACAACGGGGCGCTTGGCAGCCACAGTTCCTCGCAATTGAATTTTTGCATTTACAATAGTATCGTAAACCGTAACTCTGATTCTGTTGTTATTTACAATTTTCTTAGAAGCTCTTACCACCCTTCCATTCTCATCCATCACTTTCAAAGAAACCGCATGCGTTCCGAAATTATGTGTAATCAACTTAGAACGTCTTGGTTTGAATACTTTCACCACTTGCTCATAAGTCTTGCGCTCCGTCTTTCCTCGCAGTACTTTTCGTCCGCGCATTTCCTGATTCAACGCACGCAAGTAATTCGATTTCTTATACAGCCTTACCAAATCCAGATTTCCGTCAAAACTAAATGTCCTTTGGTTACTAATTTGATTACCTATATTCAATTCTTCCGTCCCCAAATCGGGACCTGCATTCCAACGATATTCAGCCTTGTACCCCACAGAAGACCTCACCCAATCAAGGTACGGTATCTTATTGATAGGCAATTCGTAATCCATATTGATTCTGTGATTGTAATTAACCGTGCGCCCCCCCTTATGGAAACTGTCCCAAACGACTCCTTTCCATACATCATACAAATCATCCTTATCACGCATATAATCCTCATCTACTCGTGACATATTTGTTGCAGAAATCATCAATTTCAATTTCTTCGTAAGCGGATAATCAATATCATAATAACGATTCCACAAGAAATCACTGTCAAAAGTAGGTCGTATAATAAAATTGCTGTTTATCACATTTCGCCGCAGAATGCTTCGGAAATGTCTGTCCATCTCCGAGCGAATAGAAATTCGCGACGGTAAATAGTAAAAATTAAAGTCTTTTAGTAATTTGTAGTATTTCGTACTCAAAAAACGCGACTTTCTAAAAGGCTCTACCGGCCTAAGATTTATTGTATAATCATAACGTAAAGCAGCTTTGTAATTTTTCTCGAAATCGTGAGAACGAATAGGATTTCGTTGGAATGTTTCGTTTTGAGCATAACTCGCAGTAAAGTTAGACAAACTCCAAGGCATTACTTTTGACTCCTCTTTAGGCTTCACTTTTACGTCCATCAGACTGAAACTCTTCGTCTTCATATAAGTATTCGAAGCCTTTTTGATATTTTCTTTCTCCTGCTCCGACAAAGCATTGTTTATTGCTCTATCCAACTCAACGTCAGCATCTAATTCATTGTATTTGGGCTTTTCATTGTGTTCAGAAAAATTATAATACATCGGTATTTGTAAACGAGCCTTCTCCGGCAGTAATTTTCCCAAATCTAAGGTAGCCGCTACATCATAATGCATAATATCTTGTTGCAAACGCTGATTAAGATGTTCCTCTATAGAACCAAATCCGGAAGTCAGCATCTGACCGGAAAAAGACAGCACACCTAAATCCGAAAGTTGTGTTGTTACATTCAAATTGGCAGCCCAGCCCCCTTTGCTTTCAAAATCAGCCACACGCAGTTCGTTTACCCAAACTTCCACACTCTCATTTCCTCCATTATCCGTCGGATTTCGTACACCAATCAACACTGAACGCAAATTCATCAGATTAGGATTTCCTTTTACGGTAATTCTATCATTAGCATGAACCGGTTCAAAATTCGTCTTTAATTCCGACAAAGTTTTGGAATACGGTGTCATATAATCAATACTTCCCGAAGAGGACAGCTCTTTATTACGCAATAATTTCACTTGCTTCAATACATCCAATGCAAAATCAAACCTATTTGCATCCGGCCAAACTGCACGCCTATCCATATCGCTATCACTGTACATACCCGGAGGCGTGAGTTTCAACGGAATCTCATATTCGTAGTAATTATCCGTGAAGTCTGAACCTATTCGTAAAAATACGGAAGTGGCATCATCAGCTAAAGAAACATTGCGTACCTGTTCGGCGTGTACATCCATAATAAGGCGTTTATAACGACGAATATCTAAACGCAAGTGCTTCAATACAGCTCTTGCATCCCCGTCAGCTAAATTTTCTACTTTCAGCACTAAAGCCTGTTCATTAAGCTCACGTGCTTGACGATGAGAGGGAGCAATAACTCTCTGAATATTAGGAGGCATCACATAATTAATTGGCTGACGTCTTGCATTCTCAATCAAATTGACCGATGCCACATCAAAAACCGTAGAAGCACTTGCCTGTGGCATTCCTTCTTTTCCCTTTTCTAAAGAATATTTATAGCGCTTCCAATTGTCGCGAACTAATTGTAAACGAGCAAAACGCAAAGTAACAGACTCAGCAAAACCTCTCAAATACATACGCATAAAGCGGATAGAACTAAAATCTGAAATATTACCAAAGACAGCCTCAAACTCTTTCAAAGGCACCTTAAATTGGTACCAATTCTCGTGAGAAACAGTACCATCTGCCAGAGGTGCATTTACCGTCATCATATCGGTAATGAAATTACGTCCTACACTTAACTCATCCGGAGAAAGTGAAATACGATACTGGAAATAATCCTCTGCTTCGTTCAAGGTATTATCTTTATTGATATCTTCCACATCAGGAAGAGTTGTGTATGCATTACTAAAATTAGATGCGGAATTATCCGAGCGGGCATTATTTTCCAAGTTGTTATAACTACTATAACGCTCAAATATACTAGCCTGACTCGCATCATATTGCTTACTCCTAAAATGTAAATAATCATCTGCAGCAGGGTCTGCAAATGCTTTACGATATGCGATAGAACTTGCCCCTAAACCCGGCGTATTGGCGATTGTCTCCAAATAGGATTTGAAAAACTCTTTCTCGGCATCAGTGCTCAATCCATCAAGACCTAAATCCTGTTGACTAATATTATTGGCATCAAACGCATTCACAACAGATTGTAATTTAGAAACGCGTCCCCAAGCCGTAGTATCTACCTTATAATCATTTTCAGAGGTTGGCAAACCATTTTCAAAGGCTTTTCGAGAATCTTTCAAAATATCCTCCGAAATCTCTCCAAAATTAAAATATAAATCCCCTCCCTTACTATTCCGATTACCAATGAATGGATCTAAGAGCCAAAATTCTACGTACTCTACATTAGAAGCCTCAAAATCTGTTACGGGCATTTGACGCATAATCCCTCCCCATCGAGATTTAGGCTTCTTCAATTTTCCTTCAGCATCAATACCTGCAGATACCGCAGAAGGCTTTACATCAAAATTGTACTGTCCTCTTTCCGTAGGATCGAAATGCAAAGTCAATACCTGAGCTATTTGTGAGGCTCCTGCCTCCAACTGCTGATTAGGGAATAACTCTCGTTCCAGTACCTTACGTATATAAGGATTAGAACGCTGTCGAACAGACACAGGAGCACCCGAACTCTGAAATAAAGGATCTACTACAAACCAAGACAACCGCGCTCTATTGTATCCATATTGCAAATCTCCGTATTTATCTGCCTCGGGAAATAGATTAGGCTGCTTCCCCGGAGTACTTGCCAAAAACCAAAGTCGAGAAGCTCTCAAATCTATAATCTGCTTACTTCCCTCAAAATTATCAATATATGCATTCCCTTCTTCTCCAATAAGTTTATTGTGTCCGGGTAATAATTGTGCAAATTCTCCTTTTACATCTACAGTAACTTTCTCGCGTGTACCGTAGAAAGGCAGTTTATTCAACATCCGAGTTAAGAAATTAGACTCCGTATGATAACCTCCGTGGAATCCCCACATAAAATTAGCAACCGGTTCATCACCAATATTCACTTTAGAGTGTAAAGCTTGCTCTTTGTAGTACATTGCCGTAGCCCCCAAATATGCCTTATCATTAAATTTATAAGTCATATCCGTACCGATAAGAGTCTTTGTCGCTAAATCAAAAAGTGAATTATTTTGCGTTTCAATACGCACAGGTGCAGAAGATTCCAACAATGCCGGATTGATAACCTTAACCTTTCCGGTCATATAATCCACAATATAATCATAGCCTTCTTGAAGCAATCTTGCTCCGGCATACACTTTTACACCCCCTTTAGGAATATTAAATGAGCCCAGATTTATATCACCACCTTCTCCTCCCGTAAATGCTACTAAGAGTTGAAATTTATCCATAGAAGGACGTTGTACCAATTTTGCTCTACTCTGTGTGTAAATATCCTCAAAAACGTATTTATCTGCAATGGCATCATCACCAATGGCTTTACGCAAAGCCGCACCAAAAGGCTCTACAACGGGGAAGATAACTAAACCCCGTTCCGGGATAAAGGTCGTTCCCTGAATAAGATCAAACATCCCGTCAGGATGACGATCCTGTTGGCTATTGAGTCTGTCCAATCCCAACACCTCTAATAAAGGTTTTCCCGCAATATCTCCGGCATCAATATAATTAAGTGGCAGACCGCCTGCTTTATCATTTTTATAGGCAACTTCTAAGTCAAAGTCTGAAATGGAAATACCACTTGCACCAATGCTATAGATATTTTTCATCATCAAATCCCAAGTGGGTAAATTAGGTGATGTTGCAGTCCCCTTCAATAATTTTAGGTATAAAGTCTCCGGAGCAGCAGGTCCTGAATTAGTAAATTCTCCCACTCTGTAAGACTCGCCCCCTTTAATGTACTCGTAAGCCACCGCTACAACTTCGTTATTCCGTAAAGGCATTCTCAAAGAAAGATATCCTAACTTAGGATGAAAAGTGTATTCCGTATCTTTCAGCCTTCGTGCCGTTTCCAATTTGACATAATCTGTCCCCTCTGTAAAATTAGGAATAGTTGCCAAAGTTGAATTTACGGTATTGATATCGCGTGCTCCATCAAACTTGGAGTTCATTAAATTATATAAATTATTCGTCTCATTAGACGGTGCTGTAAAACTACCTGTTTGCGAAAAGTAAGGATTCGAAATATTTTTTTGATTTTCTCCAATATCTACAAATCCCACCAAATTACGCAACTCTTCTCGCTCATAGTTTACCGTAATATTTGTTATCCAAACTTCTACCTTTACGATATTTATATCTGTATTAAAAACAGGTAAGTGTGCAGCCGTTTTGTCATAATTGTCTCTAAAGTATTTTGATAAGAAAAAGTGTCTGTTCTCATCATAATCAACGGCATCAATTTCAAGTTCTCTTCTCTGCGATCCATTACGTAAGTTCAAGGTTTTCATTTGTCCTTTTTGTTGCGAAAAAACCGTAGTCATATACAATTTCCCAAACTGCATATCAGCCTTTACTCCAAACAAATCCTTCCCTCCTCTTATCAAGCTATTTTGTAAATCCAAAGAGACATTTCCTGCCTCTACTTTTTGAATAATATCGTCTTCGTTACCATCATAAGCTAATTTAGCTTTATTGGAAAAATCAAAAGTAGCTTCAGTATCATAATTGATATCTATTTTCATAATATCACCGATGGAACCCGAAATAGAAGCTTGAAATTTAGGATCCAAAAAGAAACTGGTGTGTTTACGATAACGCTCAGGCACGGCGGGATTATCTATGCGGCTAAAACGCAACCCCATTTTAATATCTGTAGATCCTTGTGCTTTGAGTGACAACTTACCATCTCCAAAGAGTTTTTTGATAAAATCTTCTTTCTCTATCTTGACGTTTGGCAACAGACGATATTGATACTGCTGACGCTCATCTCTTGCCCTACGAAACCAAAAATCCTCTTTAGACTTCTCTAAATCATAACGTAAATATTCTTCGAAAGTCAACGCACGCGGACGTTTGTACCAACGCTCTCCCACTTTTTGCATCAAGTAATAACTCTTGGTCTCAGGGGCATAAACAACTTTCGTTACGATATTCTCCGGAGTATTCAGATAAAGCGGCGACTTCCGAATTGTTTTTACCGTTTTGTTTTCGTCGTCATCATCAAAACTATAAGGTAGTGTCTTATCTTTAGCATTTTCATTCACTTTGGAATAAAAAGGCGACTTCCTATTTACGGGAAGAGTATCATTCTGTTGTGCCGACGACAAGATCGGCAAATAACACAAACAAACTATTAGTATGAAAAACTGTCTGTTCACTTACAATTGTTTTAACGCTAATTTTATAATATCCTCAACAGAACCAGCCGAATCTGCTTTCACTATCTTGGCAACAACCTTCTCTACTGCAGGTTTCTTAAAGCCTAACATCTGCAGGGCAGACACCGCCTCTTCTTTATCCTTAGTTACAGAACTTGCAACCACTTCTGAAGCAAAGTCATCACCTTCCATTTTAAGAATTTTATCTTTTAAATCCAAAATAATACGTTGGGCTGTTTTCGCTCCAATACCTTTTATACTTTGCAACACACTCACATTTCCTGTAGCAATTGCCTCTTTAATATCTTTACTGCCCATTGCGGAAAGCATTACCTGAGCCGTCGCAGCCCCCACTCCGGACACGGAAATGAGCAGTACAAACAGACTACGTTCTGCCTTATCCGAAAAACCAAACAGTTCGTTACTATCTTCCTTTACTACCTGATGCACAAATACCTTTGCCTCCTTTTTATTTTGCAAAGCGGTAAATGTATTCAGAGAGATATGCATCCTATAGCCTATCCCCGCAGTTTCTACCACCAAATAAGTGGGAGTAATCGCGCTTATATTTCCGACAAAATACTCGTACATTTTTAACTTATTTTGGGACGATAAGACCTACGTTGCGGACGTTCTGACACCTCAAGAACGTTCTCTGTCAAAGCATCATGTTCGCAACGAGTCTTATGAATACTTATAGCTTCATAGACAGCTTCCTTAAAAGAAGTCTCAGAAACTGTTCCTCTTCCCACTAAATCATAGGCAGTACCATGTGCCGGCGAAGTACGAACAACCGGCAAACCCGCCGTAAAATTAACACCTGCTTTACTTGCCAATGTCTTGAAAGGAATCAATCCCTGATCATGATACATTGCCAAAATAGCATCAAACTTCTTAAAATTACCACTTCCAAAGAAACCGTCAGCAGCATAAACTCCCATAGCTAAAATACCTTCGGCTCTCGCCTTTTCCAGCACAGGCAGCAATACATCTTGCTCCTCTTTTCCCAAAAAACCATTATCTCCGGCGTGAGGATTCAGTCCCAACACTGCAATTTTCGGTTTAGGAATACCAAAGTCATATCGCATCGCTTCATGCAAAGTTTCCAGTTTCCCATACACTTGCTCTTGGGTAATCTGGGCAGCAACCTCGCCTAGCGGCATATGACCGGTAACGACAGCAACACGAAGATTATCCTGCACCATTAACATAATAACCTCTTTCGTCCCCCAACGTTCTGCTAAATATTCTGTATGACCGGAAAAAGCAAACTGTTCAGACTGTATGGTTTCCTTATTGATAGGCGCAGTAACGAGTACAGACAACAAACCGTCTTTCAAATCATTCACTGCTCGCTCCAAAGCCTCAAAGGCCGCAACTCCAGCCTCCTTAGTAGGTTGCCCTAATTCTACCTTGACATTATCATCATTACAAGCTATAACATTGAGTTGATTTGCCTTAGCCTCGCTGACGTGCCGAATGGTATTATGTTGTAGCTGTTCTAATTTCAATACTTTTTTATAGTAGCCCAATACTTTAGGAGAACCATAAAGTATCGGAATGCAAAAATTATAAAGGTATTTATCTTGAAATGATTTCAATATAATCTCATAACCAACGCCGTTTATATCTCCTTGCGTTATCGCAATTTTAATACGCTCTTTCATAATTTATTTCTTCTTTAATTAGCAGTTTTTCCACCTAAAAAGCCGAATACCCGTCAAAGATACAAAGAATATAACTTTATTGACGCAATATTTAGGTAGGTTTCCTTCTACACGGTATAACTCTCACCCTATCCTCATACTATCATAACGATTTATCTGTATGCAAAAATACTGCCTTTACATTCTAATCTTTCCTATTTTAACATCTAAAAGCAATAAAATGATAAATGGAGAACATCATTGCCAATTTGTTTTTGTATCTTAGTAACCTAAAAAGTAAAAAACAAACAATATGACAACAACAAATAAGGAATCTTACCAATCTGGGTATATTGATGTAACAGACGGACACTCGCTGTACTATGAGCTATATGGCAATCCAAAAGGAATTCCGGTGCTATTTCTACACGGAGGTCCCGGAGCAGGCTTCTCTGACACAGACAAACAGTTCTTTGATGCCAATCGATACAATGTACTGTTTTTTGACCAACGAGGGGCATCAAGAAGTAAACCTTTCGGAAGTATCAAGCACAATACGACACAACATCTACTGCAAGATATTGACTACATTTTAGACGAACTAAACTTTGACAAAGTCTATGTTTTTGGTGGTTCATGGGGAAGTTCGTTAGCTCTGGTTTATGCAATTCATAATCCTAAAAGAGTTCTTGGTCTAATAATTCGAGGTATTTGGTTGGCAAATAAATATGGCTTAGACCACTATATGAATGGAGGTATCAACGAGTTTTTTCCTGATGTTTGGCAGCGCTTTAAGAGTTTGGTACCGGAAGGAGAGAATCCCGTTAGCTATTATCTAAATAAAATGCTTTCTGACAATCAAGAAGAAAGCAACAAATATGCCTACGAATGGGCTTACTACGAACTCTCATTTTACACTATAAACAAGATAGAAGATCCGGCAGAGTTGCTAAAAGGATTCTCTTACAAATCACT
>PDWI01010378.1_pt1 | contig 10450 bp, 7 predicted proteins | sample 1430891 | NCBI WGS metagenome assembly PDWI01 (sample SAMN01162508, study PRJNA174530) | Oral metagenome, whole genome shotgun sequencing project. | biome: Marine environment; feature: Marine mammal; material: Swab sample of the gingival sulcus; isolation source: swab sample of gingival sulcus... | reverse complement strand
TTGGCAAATCCGTTAACAAGTCCGGGTTGACCCGCAGTTATTTCTATGATTTTATCCTTAACTTTATTTTCAAAAACTTGTAAAGTTTCTTGTTCATGCTGACCTAAAAGTTGATAAACTTCTTCATTGGTAAAATATGGAACATTTAGATTATCTGTGATATTAAAAGGACTGGCATTATCGCTGACGGTTCCCACAATATTAGAAACTCCCACCAAAATTACCGATTTTAAACAATGCTCTTCTCTCGAATGATAAGCATTCCGGATAGAATGCAAAAAATCTCCAAAATATTCTTCGTTAATTCCCTCAACTTCATCTATTATCAAAACGCATTTATCTTTTGTCTGAGAAATCAATTTGAAAATTTTAGAAAGATCAGATTCTTTTGTAAAATTTAGACCCCAGTATTTATTTAGATCTGAAGTTAAAGTATATAAAAAGCTTTCTAAAGGTGACTTCTTATAATTCTCAAAATTAATATGAGCAACCTTGTAACCTTGCTCTTCTAATTTAACCGCAAGCTGCCTAAAATAGGTTGATTTACCTGTTTGGCGAGGAGCCCAAATTGTAAAATAACGCTTATTGGCAACTAAATTTATTCCCTTTTCAATTAAATTGGTTCTTTCAATTGTATAATGCTCTTTTTCTATATTGGGTCCTGATGTATTGAAATATCTCATTCTTTTGTCCATTAAATTTTAATTTTGTCCTAGTTTAACAATATACAATATTTTTCGTGAAAAAGGAAAAAAATATTATTATCTGATGACTCGTTTTAATAATTAGCCAATCCTAAAAAAATCATAATTCCGCGTTATTTTACAGAGATTACAAGTCGAAAGCCGCTGTAAAAGAAGCTAAAGAATCATTAATAAAAACTTCCGAAGTAACCGACATTCCTTTTATTATTTCTTCATCTCCGCAGGTTTCAATTTTATTCTTTATTTCGGGAGCAGAGTTCCTTTCTCTAATAGTAGCTTCTATTTTGATAACTGTTTTTTGAGTAGAAAATAGAAGAGAAAATAAAACTAATATTAAAATAGATGTTTTTTTCACAAATAAGGTCTTTCTTTAAAATCTATTTTTTCTAAAACTTTGAGATCTTCTCAATAAACAAAGCCGCAGCCACCGACACATTCAAAGATTCAACTTTAGAACTAATTGGAATATATAAGAGTTGATCGCATTTACTCTTAGTAAGTCTTTTTATACCCTTACCCTCAGAGCCCATAACTAAAGCAAGATCTCCACTAAAATCATAATTTTCATAAGAAATTGCCTCTTCTGATTTATCTGCTCCAAGCACCATAAAACCATCATTCTTTAAAAATTCAACCGTATTATTTAAATTTTTAACCATTACCACTTTAGCATCAAAAGCTGTTCCACTAGAAGTTTTAACAACTGTTTCATTAACAGAGCAGCTATCTCTATCTTTAATAACCACAGCATCTATTTCAAAAGCAACACAGGATCTTAGAATAGAACCAAAATTATGAGGATCAGTTATACTATCCAAAATTAGAATTTTACGATTTCCTTTGGGAAGTGTTTTAGTGATATAATCCAAATTCTGATACTCAAAATCAGAAAGATAAGCAAAAATATTTTGATGATTTCCATCTCTAGTCAGAGTTGACACTCTAGCCTTAGGAATAAAATCAAACCTAATATTATGCTTTTTTGCCAAATTGATCATATTGCGAATGCGGTAATTTTTCTGGGCTTCACGAACCACAACAACCCTTAAAACTTTATCAGGAGATTTTTTTAAAGCCTCCAAAACAGGGTTTATTCCATAAATAAGTTGTTCCATTTTAATCTTTTTCATTATAATTTTTATTATTTGTTATCAGGTAAATACAAAAAGAGGCTAACCCAAAAGGGCAGCCCCTCATATCATCCTTCACTCAGCTGCAAGCCTACTCACTTTTATAATTCTATTTCAAGTTTTCAAGTGCTTTTTTAATTCTTTCAATACCTTCAATAAAATCTTCTTCAGAGCAAGCAAAAGAAAATCTAATGTCTTTGGTAGTTCCAAAAGCAGAGCCACTAACTACAGCAACCTCATATTCTTCCAAGAAATATTTTGCTAAATCATCATTATTGTTGATCACAAAATCTTTAGCTTTCTTACCGAAATAATGAGAAAAATCTGCATAGAAATAGAAAGCTCCATCAGGCTCAATCACCTTAACATTTTCCAGAGTTTGCAATTTTTCTAATCCTAAATCTCTTCTCTTAGCAAAAACTTTTAGCATTTCTTCCAAAGCTTTTTGGTCGCCTGCAATCGCCTCAACTGCAGCCTTTTGAGCAATTGAATTGGGATTAGAAGACATATGGCTTTGGATTTTATTACAAATTGCAATAATTTCTTTACTTGCTACTGCATAACCAATTCTCCAGCCTGTCATAGCGTGAGATTTACTAACACCATTAATGCTAATTACTTGATCTCTAATGTCATCAATTTGAGTCATTGAAAAATGCTTATTATTTTTGTAAACTAATTTTTCATAGATTTCGTCGAAAATAACATAAATACCGGCTTCTTTGATAATTTTACCAAGCTCTCTAATTTCTGCTTCTGTGTACATAACTCCGGTAGGATTAGAAGGAGAGCATAAAATCAAAAGTTTAGTTTTAGCTGTGATCGCAGCTTTTAAAGATTCAGGAGTTATTTTATAATTGTTATCAGCACCGGCATCTATAAAGATTGGTTTTGCCCCGCTTAGTTTAACAATTTCAGGATAAGAAACCCATGCCGGAACAGGAATTAAAACTTCATCTCCTTCTTCACAAGTCGCCATAATAGCATTGGTTAGAGCCTGTTTAGCACCACTGGAAATAATAATATTACCAGTTTCATAAGAAACACCGAAATCTTTCTTATATTTATCAACAACAGCTTGTTTTAATTCTACAATACCGCTGGCAGCTGTGTATTTTGTAAAATTATTATTGATAGCCTTAAAGGCTGCATCCTTAATGTTTTCAGGAGTTGGAAAATCAGGCTCTCCAACAGTGAACATAATAACATTTTTTCCCTCTGCAATCATAGATTTAGCTTTAGCAGCAATTGCTAAAGTTTTAGATGCAGAAATTTGAGATCCTCTTTTTGCTAATTTTAACATAATAATTCCCTTTAAAAATTATTTAATAAATTTATTAGAGCTTCTTGATATTTTTCCTTGAAGCTCTGTTTTAAATTTTTTTGTAAATTTAACCCCCAAATGACTATAAGGGCAAAGGGCAAGCACAAGACTTGCCCCTGCAATCTTAGAACATAAGTAAAATCTAAAATCAAATTACTCATGTCAAATTTAAATTATTTCAAATATCTAGTTTTTCTAAACCTTAAATTCTCCATTGATAAGCCCAAAACAGTTTCCTAAAAATTAGGGTAAAATCAAAGACTTTAAAAAGTAAAGAAACAAAAACACCCTAATCCTAGTGTTTATAAGCGAGTAGTTCTAGGCGGAGTGAATTTGAGTAGCGGAGCCTACAAATAGTAGGTGAGCAACGGAAAATCTATTTTAACGACAAAATACGCAGTTTAGAAACGCTAGGACATGACGCTACATACTGCCGCCGTGTTCACGATGTCCTCAACACTACACCCTCTTGAGAGATCAAAACAAGGCTTATCTAAACCTTGAACAAAAGGACCTATAGCCTTTGCTCCACCAAGTCTTTGAGCAATCTTATAACCAATATTTCCGGCATTCAAATCAGGGAAAACGAACACATTAGCCTGCCCTGCTACAGGAGAATTAGGAGCTTTAAATTTTCCAACTTCAGGAAGAAGTGCTGCATCAAATTGAAGTTCGCCATCAATCATAAATCCGGAATTTTTAGCTTGAGCTATTTTAGTTGCATTTCTTACCTTAACAACTGAAGGTTGCTCTCCCCCACTTCCCATAGTAGAGAAAGAAAGCATTGCTACTCTTGGCTCTTCACCGGTGATACTCTTAAAAGTTTCGGCAGTGCTAACAGCAATTGAAGCAAGTCCTTCTTCATCAGGATCCGGAACTAGGGCACAATCACTGAACATAAAATTTCTAGCATCAGGCATAACCATTAAAAAAGAAGATGATACTAAGGAAGTACCTTGTTTAACTCCTACAACCTGTAAACAAGCTCTCATCACATCGGCAGTAGTACTAAAAGCGCCACCAACAGAGCCATCAGCTTTACCGGTTTTAACCATTAAATTACCAAAATAGAGGAAATTCTTTGTTTTTTCTCTAGCCTGCTCAATTGTCATTCCCTTTTTCTTTCTTCTCTCATAAAGAACTTGACTAAATTCTTCATGCCACTCACTAGTATTAGGATCAACAATATTCACGCCTGCTAGATCAACATTTTTGCTGGCAGCAATTTCTTTAACTTTAGCTTCTTCTCCAATTAAAGTTACCTTAATAATTTCTTTTTGAGCAAGCTCGCCGGCAGCAATTACCATTCTTTCATCAAATCCCTCAAGAAGTACAATATGTCTTTTTCTATTTTGAGCTTTTTCTATTATTTTTGTCATAATATCAGCCATTAGATCTCCTTTTTATAATATTTAGTTGTATAGTTCATCTTATCTTTCTCTAAGATCTTCTCCCAGAATCTGAGAAAAGTTATCAATTTACGATCCTAAAATCAAGTTATTTTTTTATGATAAATTTATCCTTTAATTCACCTCGTTCTCACTTGATTTTATCATAAGGGGTTTATCAAATAAATTAACTCCACCTTTAACACCAAAATCTAAAGTTGTAATAGAATAAGCAAGAGAAATATCTTCTGCTTCAAATCGTTTCTTGATTCTCATTATGATTTCATCCATCGCAGCTAAATAATCTTCTTGATCAGTATATTTAATCCAAAAACGAACTTCAAAATTATAAGTAGAACTTCCAATACTTGTAAAATAAAAATCAATATTTTCATTTTTTAAGACTAAATCCACTTTAGCGGCTTCCTCTAAAGCAGCCTTTTTTACTAAATCTAAATTATCACCGTAAGAAACACCGCTTTGAAAAACAACTCTTCTCTTACTAAAAGCCGAATAATTTGTAAAAGAATCTTTATAAATAATATTATTTGGAACAAAAACTTTTTGACCGGTAATAGTTTTGATAGTTGTTGTAAAACCCCCAATGGTCAAAACTCTGCCAAAGATCCCATTTATTTCTACCCAGTCTTCAGTTTTAAACGGTCTTTGAATATTTATAAAAAAACCTGCTAAAAAATTTGAAGCAATCTCTTGAAAAGCAAAACCGGCCAATAGGCCAACAATTCCGGCTCCGGCGAGCATTTTACTTAAAATACCTTCTAATCCTAAAATTTCCAAAGATAAAAAAACTCCAAAAAGCAGCACTAGAAAATTAAGTGACGCTGAAACCAATTGTGCTATATCACGATGAGCTCTGAAAACTCTTAAATAAAATTTTAAACTAATTTTTTTTAGAAATTTACCTATAAAATAAGAGACTGTTAAAACTATTATCGCAAACACAATCTTAGGAGCATAACCTAGTAGAGCGTACTCCCATTTTTTCAAAAGTTCTGTCATATATTCCATTTGAGACATTCCTTATATTTTTTGAGCAAAAACCTTTAAGCAAGATAGTCTGCTAAAGACGAAATTGCCTCGTTTAGCTTGCTACTATCCTTACCACCTGCAGTCGCAATATGAGGTGCACCTCCTCCACCTCCTTGAATAAATTTAGCCGCAAATTTAATAATATCTCCAGCCTTATACTGCATCTTTAAATCATCTGTAACAGCACAAACAAGACCACATTTAGCTCCAAAATCTGCTCCTAATAAACAAATCCCGGATTTCATTTTTTCTCTAATTTTTTCGCCCATGAACTTTAGCATCTTACTATCTTCTACTTTTACCAAAGTAGCTAAAACACTAATTCCGTTAAGCTCTTTTTTCTGATCTAAAAGACTAAGAACTTCTAATTCCGATAGTTTTTCTTTCAGCTGAGCAATTTCTTTTTCCAAAGATTTCTTATCTTCTGCTAATTTATCAAATCTTTCAATAATTTGCTTTTCTGTACAGATTAACCTTTCCTTAATGGCAGAAGTTGTATCTTGGTAAAAGCGACCTACTTCCACCGCCCTATTACCACAAACAGCTTCTATTCTTCTAATTCCTGTTGCTAATGAACTTTCTGTTAAAATCTTGAAATAGCCAATATCTCCGGTTCTTTCAACATGAGTTCCTCCACAAAATTCTATCGAAAAATCCCCCATGGAAACAATTCTAACGGCATCTTTATATTTTTCCCCAAATAAGGCAATTGCTTTGGTTTTCTTGGCTTCTTCCAGAGATTTAATTTCTGTTTTAACGAGAGCATTAGCTCTAATATAATCATTAACTCTTGTTTCAATTGCCAGGATTTGCTCAGCAGTTAACTTTTCAAAATAGGAATAATCGAATCTTAAAATCTCATTACTAACAAAGGAACCTGATTGAGCCACATGATCTCCCAAAATAGCCTTCATGGCAGATTGCAAAAGATGAGTTGAACTATGATGAATGCGGCAATCATCCCTGAATTTTTTATCTACTTTTTGAAAAACAATGGTATCTTTATCAAGTCTTGGAACAGCCCCTTTAAATTTTACAGAAAGAATAAAATATTCTCCATCTTTCTTAATTTTTGTAACATCAAAATCTACATCATCAATTGTAATTGTACCTTTATCAGAAACCTGACCTCCGGATTCTGCATAAAAATAAGAATTTTCCAAAACAAGATTTAAACTATCTTTTTCGATATAATATTTTATAATCTTAGCTTCTCCCGTAAGCTCATCATAACCGCAAAAATCAGTCTGAGCTTTACTATTAAGTTCAATCCAATCAATAGTCTCAGCCTGCTTAAACTTTTGATTTTTCTTAGATTGCTCTTTTTGTTTTTGCATTAAAACCAAAAATTCTTCTTCGTTAATATAATAGCCAATTTCTTCAGCCATTTGCTTAGTTAAATCAACCGGAAAACCAAAAGTATCATAGAGTTTAAAAACAGCTGCTCCATCAATAACTTTCTTCCCCAGCTGATCATCTTCCACATATTTATTGAAAAGATCAATTCCTCTACTTAGCGTTCTTAAAAAGGATTCCTCTTCTGATTTAATAATGTTTTGAGTATGTTTTAAATATTTTTTAAGCTCAACAAAATCTTCTCCCATTACTTCGGCAAGAGTTGGAACTAATTTATAAATAAAAGGTTCATCTAAACCAATTTTAGCTCCATATCTTGAAGCTCTTCTTAAAATTCTTCTTAAAACATAACCTCTACCCTCATTTGAAGGAATAGCTCCATCACTAATCGCAAAAGCCAGAGCTCTTAAATGATCAGCGATTACTCTAAAAGGAGTTCCCTCAGGGCCGGCAGAATATTGCTTACCACTAATTTCTTCAATCTCTTTGATTAAATCTCTAAAAATATCAATATGATAATTAGAATCTTCATTTTGAAGAACCATACAAATTCTTTCAAAGCCCATTCCCGTATCAACATGTTTTTGAGGGAGTTCTGTTAAGGAACCATCTTTAGCTCTGTTATATTGCATAAAAACCAGATTCCAGATTTCAATGATTCTATCACAGCTTCCGTTAACCCTGCAAACATGACCATCTTCATCTTTTTTATTACAATATTCCTCGCCTCTATCGTAATGAATTTCGCTACAGGGACCACAAGGCCCTTCATCACCCATCGCCCAAAAATTATCTCTTTCTCCATGCCTTGTAATTTGCTTTGGATCAATATCTGTAACTTCTTTCCATAAATCTTCAGCTTCTTGATCATCAGTATAAACAGAAGCATGAAGTCTTTTTTTATCTAATTTCCAAACCTCGGTTAAAAGTTCCCATGCCCATTGAATTGCTTCTCTTTTATAATAGTCTCCAAATGACCAATTACCCAGCATTTCAAAAAAAGAATGATGATAACTATCCTTACCAACATCGTCTAAATCATTATGCTTACCACCGGCTCTAATACATTTTTGAGAATTAACGGCTCTGGAATATTCTCTTTTTCCTGTTCCCAAGAAAACATCTTTGAATTGATTCATCCCCGCAATCGTAAAAAGAAGAGTTGGATCATCATAAGGGATCACCGGTGCAGAATGCACAAATTCATGCTCTTTATTTTTAAAAAAATTTATAAAATCTTGTCTAATTTCTTTTCCACTTTTCATCTATATCTTCCTTCTAAATAGTAACTTATTTAAATTTCATAAATTGTTAATTTTTTCACCTTGCCACCTCTATAAATTTCGTTTTGTAAAAACCAAAAATCATCAAAAATAGCAACTTCTCTTTCCTTATTGTTGATTATCCTTTGGATTATAACATTATGCTTCTGCCCTATCTGAGAAAAAGAATTCGAAAAACTTAATCCAAAATCCTCTGAAAAAAGAGCTCTATCATGAAGAGGAGTTCCTTGCTGTTTTTTAAATTTAATTATTTTAACTTTGATTTTGGCAAATCTTTCTTTTCGTAGCTCTGCCAGCTTTGCTTCAAATTCTTTTAATTTATTTTGATAAGAACCAATTCCAATCGCATAAGTCAAAATAGAAATCTCAATATCTTTCGGAACCCTTTCTAAAAGTTCTAATTCAGATTTAAAAAAATAAGGATCAACTATCTTAAGATAAGAAAGACTCATCGAATTCATAATTCTAACCAGCATTTCTTTACCCTCTTGAAATCTTAATTTATCAACTGTGAAAGAATCAGGTATTCTGGCATTGATCGTTTTGAATCGGTAATAGAAATTAATTATATTATCAATTATATCTTCAATATTTTCGCTATCTAAATTCTCTATTTTAGGCAGAATAATATTATCTTTAATAATTTCTCTATAAATATTTTTCTCGATTTCAAGCTTATTAGAGTATTCCTCTATTTTATTCTTATAGTCATCATGAATTTTCTTTTTTAAATCAGCAGCAATTTTCCCAGTTTCTTCATCAACTATCTTTTTTACTGCCGGCATTTTTAAAAGCTGATTAATATGAACTGCCTGATCATTTTCTAAATAAATATAATCATTATACATTCCATTTAAAAAATCTAAATTACTTTCCTGAGATAAGGATGCTAAAGCTTCAGGCAGAACATTGTCTAGAAAATCGTGAGCATTGGGATATATATTTTTCAAAAATTCCTTCTTTTGCTTGAGAACTTTACTATAAGTGTTAGGATGCTCGTTACTATTTTTAGCCACATCTTGACGAATTAAATCTATGTACTTAATTAAAAATTCTTCATTAAAAATTTTATGTGAAAAAACTTTGTTATAATAAAAATAAGCAACTGAAGAAAGATCCTTCGATTTCAGGTATTCCTTAGCTCTCTTTAAGACATTAATTTCAATTTTTTCAGATAAATTTCTTAAAAATACTTTTTTAATATTTTTGGTTATATAATCGCCCCAAGAAATACTAAATTTAGCCTTATCGGTCTCCTCTGTTGGAGCATCAATGATTAAATTAATAACAAAGGCAGGGGTACTCCCAATTGAAAGATTTTCGTATTTAAATTTTAAAAGGGATTCCTTCTCCAAAAAAGATTTTGAACCATAAAACACAAGCTCATTTTCTTCTAAAATTAAAATTCCGGGCTTAGAAAAACCGGTGTTGCTAAACTTGTAAATAGTATGATTAATAAAATCTCCATAGATTATTTTAGCATCTTGGTTTAAATTTAAAATTTTTGCTTGCTTATCATAACCAACGAGTTCAATATAATTTATTATTTCATAATCTTTAGACAAAACTAATCCACTTTACTTATTTTTTTCTGATCTTTTTTCTTAATCAAGGAAAGTTTTCTACCTTCCTGTGGAGTTCTTTCCTTGTAATTTTTACTATTATCTCTTTTACTAGGGGCTAAAGAAGTTTTAGTTATTACCTTTTCACTATCTTTATGAACACATTTGAGACATTCTTCGCTATCGCAGCAAAAAGACTGATCACCATTATAGTCTTCTCTTTTAGGTAAAACTATATCTTTGGGATTTAAAGAGCTAAGAAGATCCTGAAAATCTTTTTTAGTATATTTTACCTCTTCACCTTTATCAGAAGTAAGATGAACCACATCATTAAAAACATCTAGAAAAGAAATTGTTGCTAATCCTTTTTTTAATTTCAGAAAAGTACCCACAGGTGGCAAAGATTCTTTATGCTCCAGATAAAAATCATGCTCGTATTTTAAACAACACATGAGTTTACCGCATAATCCGGAAAATTTTTCGGGCTTAACAAAAAGATTTTGATCTCTAGCCATCGAAACATTGATTGACGAAAAATTATTTAAAAATTTAGCACAGCATAGCTCTCTACCGCAATGACCAATCCCTCCAATTCTTTGAGCTTCATCCCTAGCTCCAATTTGTCTAAGTTCAATTCTAGTTCTGTATTCCGA
>PDWI01026458.1_pt1 | contig 10451 bp, 8 predicted proteins | sample 1430891 | NCBI WGS metagenome assembly PDWI01 (sample SAMN01162508, study PRJNA174530) | Oral metagenome, whole genome shotgun sequencing project. | biome: Marine environment; feature: Marine mammal; material: Swab sample of the gingival sulcus; isolation source: swab sample of gingival sulcus... | reverse complement strand
AAGGTAAGTTACGTTACGCATTGCTTTGTTTTTTTCTTCGTGCAATTCGTTTTCTAACTCCGGATTTTCCATACTTTTTTACAATTAACAATTAGTAATGAATAATTAGCAATGAACAATTAGCAATTATGTTATGTGGCTTTATTTACATAGTTGTTCCATTTCATTATCAGTTAACACTCTTTTTTCATCTAATAGATAGTTTTTTCCAACACCTGTACTTTCTGACATAATAGCAATCACATTAGAATTCGTTTCCTCTTTTGTTTTTAACCAACATTCTGATAAAAATTCAGTTAATAACTTAACTTGTATTTCATAAAACTCCAACAATTCAAAATCTTCAAGAAGTTCAAATTCAGAACTCTCATTTTCTTTATTCAACTCCCACCATATTTCATTAAATATTTTAAAAAGTTTTATGTTTTCATCTTTTGTATTTATTTCAAAGCGTGGTTGGTCTTCATATTCAATATTTTCTTCTAAAATTGGGAGAACAAAAATATAGAAATATTGACATAAGTAGTAAAACACTTGAAATTTTGTAATTTCATTTGAGATATTTTTCTGTTTTTCAAATTCTTTTGTTTGAATAGAATTAAATAGATTTATAACATTCTCTTTATATGGTTCTAAAACAAATTTTGGATAAATTTTTTCATACTCTTGTATAAGAAATTCAATGACTTCTTCATATTTTTCAAATTCATCTGTTGCATTTTTTTCAGAACAACAGTTATACTTTTCTTGTGCTTTCTCGAAAATATTACCTATCAAATGCCATTCGTTCTTTAATATTTCAGATTCTATGTTCATAATAATTAGCCCTTTATCATTTCATTTTTTTAAGGTAAATTGTTTTAATGCCACATAATTACTAATTAAAAATTGTCTTTCGACAATTTTACACTTCGTCGCGTTCTACGTGGAGATTATCAATAATAAACTCCTGTCGATCGGTAGTATTTTTGCCCATATAAAATGCGAGCATACCTGCCACCGAATCTTCTTTTTTCATCAATACCGGGTCGAGGCGAATATCTTTACCGATAAAATGGACAAACTCATCGGGCGAAATCTCCCCCAAACCTTTAAATCGGGTGATTTCGGGGTTCGCTCCCAATTTTTTCAAGGCTTTTTCCCGCTCTTCTTCCGAATAACAATACAAGGTTTGTTTTTTATTACGCACTCTAAACAGCGGTGTCTGTAAAATATATAAATGTCCGCCACGTACTAAATCGGGGAAGAATTGCAGGAAGAAAGTAATTAGCAACAAGCGTATATGCATACCGTCCACGTCGGCATCGGTAGCAATTATTACATTGTTGTAACGCAACCCCTCCATTCCGTCTTCAATATTTAAAGCCGCCTGCAGCAGATTAAACTCCTCGTTTTCGTAAACAATTTTTTTTGTTAAACCGTAGCTGTTTAACGGTTTTCCTTTTAAACTAAAAACCGCTTGCGTGTTTACATTTCGCGATTTGGTAATGGAACCGCTTGCCGAATCTCCCTCGGTAATAAATATCGATGTGTCGGATTTTTCTTCGTGTGTTGAGTTGAAATGAATTCGGCAATCACGTAGTTTTTTATTGTGTAAACTTGCTTTTTTTGCACGCTCGCGAGCTATTTTCTTAATTCCCGATATGGCTTTTCGTTCCTTCTCCGATTCCAATATTTTTTTCAATAGGATTTCTGCTACATCAGGATTTTTATGCAGATAATTATCGAGATTAGAAGTTACAAAATCCATAATAAAGTTACGCACCGAAGGACCTCCCGGAGCAATATCTTTAGAACCAAGTTTGGTTTTGGTTTGCGATTCGAAAACCGGCTCTTGAACTTTTATGCTGATTGCAGCAATAATAGATGTTCTGATATCCGATAAATCGAAATCTTTTTTATAAAAATCGCGTACTGTTTTTGCCACCGCCTCACGAAATGCTGCCAAGTGCGTTCCTCCCTGTGTGGTATGCTGTCCGTTTACAAACGAGTAGTACTCTTCGCCATATTGTCGTCCGTGGGTTAGGGCAATTTCAATATCTTCTCCAATCATATGAATGGTATCGTATAGCGGCTCGGAGCTTATATTTTCGTTTAACAAATCGAGTAATCCGTTTTTTGAAAAAAATCGCTGACCGTTAAAATGAATCGACAATCCGGCATTTAGATACACATAGTTTTTAAGCATGGTTTCGATGTACTCGGTAATAAATCGGTACTTCGAAAATATGTTTTCGTTGGTATCAGGGTGAAACGTTATTTTTACACCGTTTGCTTCATCGGAGGGTACTATTTCGGTATCTTCAATTAATTCTCCGCGGGAGAAAATTGCTTTTTTTACTTCGCCTTCGCGAAAAGATGCTATTTCAAATCTATCGGATAAAGCATTTACCGCTTTTATACCAACGCCATTTAAACCTACCGATTTTTTAAATACCGCAGAATCGTATTTTGCTCCGGTATTCATTTTGGAGGCAACATCAATTACTTTTCCCAACGGAATACCGCGACCGTAATCGCGAACAGTAACGGTTCTATCTTCAATGGTAACCTCAATAGATGTTCCCACCCCCATAGCAAACTCGTCGATAGAGTTATCGATAACCTCTTTTATCAAAATATAAATTCCATCGTCGTGAGAAGAGCCGTCGCCCAATTTCCCGATATACATTCCGGGACGGCGGCGGATATGTTCCTTCCAATCTAAGGTTTTTATGGAGTCTTCAGAGTAATTTGTCGTCATAGAAAATTTGATTTTTACAAATATAGAAATTCCCCTATTAGCATCAAAACAAGAGCTAAAAAAAAGTTATCGACACAATATTAATTAGATAATTTGTTAATGTGACAATTGGTTAATGAGACAATTAGACGGAAAACAGAAGACCGAAGTCCGAAGACAGAAGACGGAAGACAAAAAAGCCCCCACAGGCTTTTAAATTGAAAATCGGCGTAAGCCAAACCTATGGGGGCTAGCTATGAAAACAACAGAGTAAATCGTTATCCGTCGGTATTATTTTCTTCTTGCTCTTGTGCTTTACGATATTTTACCAACTGTTTAATTTTTGCTACTTCCACATTTATTCTATCAGCAAGTGTTTTATAGGCATCTTCGCCATCGATAAAAGCATAGGCTTCAATGGTTCTACATAGGTGAGTAAAACGCTCCTGCATTTTTTCACGCTGTTCGCGAGTAAGACCGCTAATAAATGTTGCCTCTTTTTCGCTTCGAGCCAAATACAGGCTATCGAAATTGGCATTTGCTTCCTGCAATTTAGGAATCCATTGCGAAAGTCCTAATTGCGGTAACATACCGGCTATTGGCTCTATTTGTAAATCCTGCAAAATATTTTCGATAACTGCCGATTCTTCTCTTTGAGGTATGCGTTGAATATTTTCACCGTATTTATCGATGAGCATTTTTACCTGCTCTGCCATATCCGATAAATTTTCATCGGGAAAATAAGTCATTCCTTTTACAACATATTTCATACCACAAAGAATACTATCTCGCAAATTATCGGCTTCTACTATTTTTTGAGTAAATCCTGTTTTTTTAGCTTGCAACAAAGCATCGTTTAACTCCTTTAATGTTGCTTTAAATTTTAAAGCCTCATCGTTTAACTTTAGTTCCTCTAAATTTTCTTTATCTAACCATTTAGATATTAACTGCATCACTTGGAAGAAATCCATTAAATGGGCTTCCTGTAAACCGGTAACTTTTATTAATTTTTTCATAAGAAATAAAATTTTTAAATGTTGGTTTCAATTTACAATTCACTAAATATTTACTTTTATTTCTATTTTTCCAGACCTTGCAAGCCTAAAACTTGCAAGGTCTGTCAGTAAACAGACTCGCCTTGTTCAAAAAATATAGGTAAAACATTATAAAAAGACGTTACATTACTTGCGGAAACTGTTTTACCCCTATAATAGTGTTTTACATCACTTGCGGAAACTATTATACTCTCATAAAAGTATTTTACATTACTTGCGGAAGCTATTATACTCCCATAATAACATTTTACATCACTTGCGGAAGCTGTTATGTTCCCATAATAGTGCTTTACATTACTTGCGGAAAACCAATAATGTTTATAACAACTGTAATATATGGGGTTTAAGGTTTGCATAACAAAGAGATAGAAACTTGTCTCGAAGTTAAGCAATTTTAAGCAACCGGAAAAATATTTTTTTATTAGCGGGTATCTTTTTTATAAAAGATACTTCTATAATAAACATCAGCCCCCAAAGGTTTGGCTTACGCCGATTTTCAATTCAAAAACCTTTGGGGGCTAACAATATAAGAAAAGAGAATATTCTTTTTTATATATAATCTAATCTTTTGGGATATCTTCCACCATCAAAAAAAATAATAGTTTGATTTTTAGAAAGGTGTAATTTTAAAATCTATCAATAAAAGTATAAATTTATCCTACATTTTATCCATAAATTTTAGTATTCTACGATAATTGGATTTTTATCAAAATCGGGATTATCTTTTACCAAAATAAAGCTATTTGTACTGCTGCTTGTATTTAAAGAAAAAAGATAACTTAGTTTATTTTCACTGTATTGAACAACTTTTGCTTTTTGCTTTCCATTACGAACCAATACAAATCTTTTACCATTTGATTTAAATTCAATTAATATTCTATTTGAAATTTTCCTTATAGTTCTAATATAGTCGTATTTTCTTAGTTTTCCCAAATAGGCATAATTATATTTACGAAAAAGCTCTAAAAGTTTTTCTTCTGAAATAAATTTCGAATCTTCTACAATTTTTTTCTCTTGAAAAGAGTTATCTTCTGGTGAAAAAACAACACAAGAATTAGAAATTCCTTTTTGAAAAATAATATTAGAACCAAAAGGAATAAATTGCATAGGTTTCATTATTAAAAATGGTATTTCTCTCTTTAAAAACGAACCTATTTCTTGTCCCTTTCCATTTACAAGAGTTATACTATTTTCGTTTAAACCAGCTAATAGAAGTATTTTATTTTTATCGAAAATATGAAATTCATTAACGACATAAGGAAATTCTATATTTTCTTTCTTCTCCCATTTTTCATTTACTAAGGTATATTTTCGTATCGTTTTATAATCACATATCCAAATTTCGAAATTATTATTACCATCTTCTAAAACATCAAAATCTGTAATACTTTCATACTCTCCAGGTCCGTTTCCTCTTTTACTAAGAACTGAAATAAATTTCCCTTTCGAATCGAACTGCATAACTTTTGCATGGGAACAGTTTCTAATTCGATATACTTAGGCTTACTTCCAAATAAATCATTTATGTTTTTAACTTTTACGCTACTGTTAATATCAATATCTGAAATTAATGTTTTGTCTTCTCTATTACAAGATAATAAACTACCAAGAACAACTATTATTATTAATACTCTTTTCATAACGCTTAAATATTTAATATAACAACACTTTCAATAAATAAAAGGGGCGAACTATCGACCCCTTTGTTGTAAAAATACAGTTTGTAATTTAATCAAGACTAAGGTTTTTATGGAGTCTTCAGAGTAATTTGTCGTCATAGAAAATTTGATTTTCACAAATATAGAAATTCCCCTATTAGCTACAAAACAAGAGCAGAAAAAAAGTTATCGACACAATATTAATTAGATAATGTGACAATTTGTTAATGTGATAATTAGACGGAAATCGAAAGAACCAAAAGCTAACAACCAATAGCCAACAAAAGACCAAGTACAAGAGTTAGGAGGTAAGCCCCTACTAAAAATACTATTGATTAAATATTTGAAAACAAAGACAATTTTATTAGAGTAAACCTAAAAAATAAAAATATGCTATACCAGTAACAATAATGGTAAAATTATACGTGCAATGATAAGCTACAGCTAACCCAAAATTCCCTTTAAGTCTCATTAAAACCAAAGCTACTCCGGCAAACAATTGAGGGGCAACTAAAATAGGGAGTTCCAATATATTTTTTTCCAAGCAAAAGGCTTTTTCATATAAAATCAAATGCAGGAAGCCAAAAGTTAGAGCCGATAATACCATTAGTAGTATTTTAATTAACTTATTTGTATAAAAATAATTTGCAATAATTATTCCCATAAAAATAATAATCCCTATGGATAATAGGGGATAACTTAAAGTAGCTAAAACAAAGAAAAATAAAAGAATTAAAGAGACCCAATTATATTTTCCCCTTTTAAGAGGTAAACGAAAAGCTACTTCCTCTATAAAAGGACCTAAAGTTGTTGCGAGTAAAAACCACAATAAAAAAGGAAGTGCAGAGTCTTTAACATCGTCATTATTTTGTGTAATTGATTGAATACTTAAATTTATAATTACATTTATAACCAAGATACTAAAAAAACATACAGTTTTATTATTAAGTATTTTATTAAAGAATACTCTTATAGATTTTGTTTCTGTCTTAAATAAGCTATCCATAAAATTTATCATTAGTGTTCTTTACGCCTCCTTTTTACATTCCGAGAGATTGTCGAATTATTATTCCTATAGAAATCAATTTCTTTTACGGTTTTAATATATGTTTTTAAGATACTATAACTACTGCTTTAATTCATTCTTTTTAATTGTTTTGTAGTATTAAAGCATTAGTCTTTTTATAACCTTAACGTTTAATTCTTGTACGGCAAATTGTTCTAAATTTTTCGTGCCAAAAATAATTTTTAAATGTTTATAAATGGAATTTTTATGTAGTTATTTTATGTATATTCCTTAATTCCGGTGCAATGTATTGTCAATGGTTTGGTTACAGGGAAACAATAACCATACAACTACTAAAGAGTGTTAAAAAAAAGTAAACAACTTTATGATAATCCTAAAGTTTAAACTAAAATAAATATTTTCGCAGGTAAATAAAAAATAACGACTTATTATGTATTTAACTTTTACAAAAATATCAACCATGCGAATTAACAGTTTAATTGTATGTTTACTATTTGCACTTACCTCTTTTGCTCAAAAACAGCCTATTGTTAAAGGTAAGGTTATTGATAAATTAACCGGAAAACCGCTACCCTATACCAACATTACCATACAAGGTACAACACATGGCAGTATAAGTAACGAAGACGGACTATTTTCTATCAACACCCAAGGGTTTAATGGAAAAGACACTCTTGTGGTTAGCTTTATTGGATTTAAAACACAGAAATTTGCCTTAAATCAGATAAAGGATTTTAAAACCGTAATTTTAGAAGAAGATTTGGTAAATTTAAGCGAAACCTTTGTTTTTGGTAAACCTCCCAAGCCCAAAGATATTATCAAAAAAATGATAAAGAATCGAGAAAAGAACTATGCTCCCATATTTAAAAAATCAAAGGTCTTTGTAAGAAAACGAGGAACCGAAGATATCATTCATCTGAATATCGATACAAAGAAAAGTTCCATTAAGGGGTTGGATAAAAATATGATGAAAGAGATAGAAGAGAAAATTCCACGACATAATCTTTCGTACAGCGATTTTTTAGGAGAGGTCTATTTTTCTGACAAATCTGACAAAAAAGAGCGTATGCTAAAACTACAACCTATTCAGTTGATTAAATTACAGGAAAAAAATCAAGAAGTGCTCGATAATATCAATAAAAGTGTTGAAGAGGTATTTAAAGGAACCGCTAAAAACGAATATTGGAAAGTGAGGAGCGGTATAATAGGCAGTAAAGTTGATATTGAAGGGGATAGCGTAACCAACAAAAAAACGACCGCCGATAGCATAGATTTAAAGAATAAAATAAAAACCAATTGGATTTCTTCCGGTATAAGATGGCGGTACCAACGTTTTACCAAGTTGGACGATATTAAGGAATGGGAGTTTTTATATGATTTGGGTGATTATGAATATACGTTTAATTCGGGAACTCGAATTAATGGCGAAGATGTTTTTATTATTGATTTCACCCCAAAGCGTTCGGGTAAGTTTAAAGGGAAACTGTATATTGCAATGAAATCTTATGCTTTAATTCGTGCCGATTTTGCATATGCTCCCGGCAAACATGGTTTCAGTATTCAACTTTTTGGCGTTGGTTACAGAAAAACAGGATTTAAGGGCTCTATTCTATTCGAAAAAATAGGGGAGACCTATCAGGTAAAATACTTTGCATATAGCGAATCAGAACGTATGTCCTTTAAACGACCTATTGTGTTAATGAAAAAACGAAAGCGATTTTTGTTTAATAAAACATTGAGTAAACTTAAAATTAATTTAGATATGGTGGCACAATCAGGAGAAGCCGTAGAAATGTTTTTTCTTGAAAACAAGCCCATAACAGCAAAAGAATGGAACTCGTTTAAGCAAAGTAAATATACTGATGTAAAATATGTTTCGCAATTTTCTGACGAAAACTGGAAAGGCTACTCCATAATAGAACCTACAAAAAAAATGCGTGATTATAAAAAGCGTTCTGAATAAGAGGATTTTTACGAGAAAAATTTTAAATTGTATAAAATATTACTTTTTTTTGTGTCAAAATTCTAAACCTAATGCAATCAACATTTATAAAAAATAGAAGAACCTACGAATTAGCAATAATTATTTTGTGCATTATCCTGTTATTTTTTACGGTAAATGCTAATCTTTCTCGCATATTTACAGCAGGGTTTATTTTGTTAGGTGCGGTTTATTTTTTTCCTGCCAAACGATTTTTTGTAGCAAATAGTGTAAAAGCAGAAAAACAATCAGACCTACTGATAGCTTCTACATTTCTTGTGGTAAATCTATCGTTATACCTATACAACAGATACCTCCTTTTACTGTTTGCCTTGCTTAATTTAGGATTTATGCTTTACGTATTTATGTTTGTATATGATAAAAAAGAATTAACTATTGGAGAATATCGGGTAATAATTCTATTCCATTTTTTAGTCGGCGGAATGTTATCATTTAGTTAAAATACAATTAAATATTTGTTGTTGTATTGATAAAAGCAATCTCTATTCTATTTTTATTTTACTGCTAAAAGTTTCGCATCGAATTAAAAAGTTGTAATTTAGCAGAAATTTAAGTTACAATTGGTATGCAACCTAAAAATAGAAAAAAATGAAAGTAAAAATCGTAAATAAATCGAAACACCCGCTGCCACAATATAGTACTAAGCTATCAGCAGGAATGGATATTAGAGCTAATTTAAAAGAACCGATAATATTAAAATCGTTAGAGAGAAAATTAATTCCTACCGGATTATTTATAGAACTACCTCAAGGGTTCGAGGCACAAATTCGTCCTCGTAGTGGAATGGCTTTGCGTGAAGGACTTACTATTTTAAATTCTCCCGGAACAATTGATGCCGATTATCGAGGAGAAATAGGTATTATTGTGGCAAATCTATCCAATACTTTAGTGGAAATAAAAGATGGCGAACGCATTTGCCAAATGGTAATTGCCAAGCACGAAACCATAAACTGGGAATTGTGCGAAGAGTTGGAAAACACCGAACGCAGTAGTGGAGGATTTGGACACACCGGAAAAGAATAGAAAGGTTATTTTACTTTTTTTATTAAAAACAGAAACATCTACTATTACTTTTTAGGCACACAGTGGCATGATTATTGGTTCGAAAAACCGAGGTTGGAAGTAGAGTAATACTTTGTGAACTTTACGAAGAAAATAACAGTCTTTACGGTTAAATCAAGCTAAAGGTTAATAAATAAAAACCAAAAGCTTACATGAAAATAAACAATGAAATTAAAAACAATAATATTGCTTTTTCTTTTGTGGAATATAAATACATTGGCTTATGCCGATATTTCAGAAATTGCAAAAAACGATAAAAAAGAAAAGAAAAAACCACTTACCGAACAGCAACAAATGGAGTTTAATTTTGCTTTTGCCGAAGCCACAAAATATGTGCTTCTGGGCGAAGTGAAAAAAGGAGTATCTCTGTATGCCACATGTTTACAAATAGATCCTGAGAGTGCTGTGGTACATTACGAATTGGCAAATATTTATTTGGCAGGTAACAAAATTAATGCTGCATTAGAATTATCGCGAAAAGCCGTAGAGTTAGAACCAAGTAATCTGTGGTATCAACTGCAGTTAGCAAATATCTATCAGAAAAAGGGCATGATTGATTCGGCGTGTAATGTTTATAAAAAACTAACCGAAACTTATCCCGAAAGAGCCGATTTTTATTACCTTGAAGCTGGTCTTTATGCTTCGGTCGAAAAATATAAAAAAGCAATTGATGTATATAACCGATTGGAAAAAAAAGAGGGTGTAAAAGAAGCAGTCGGAATGGAAAAGCATCGTCTTTATTTAAAAATGGGGAATAAAAAAATGGCATATTCCGAGTTGAATAAACTAATTAAAAAATTTCCTCACAACGCCAATTTGTATGGTATTCTTGCCGATTTATATCTTACCGATAAAAAAGAAGAAAAAGCATTTGAACAATATCAAAAAATATTAAAAATAGAACCGAATAATGGTTTGGTACATT
>PDWI01010377.1_pt1 | contig 10451 bp, 11 predicted proteins | sample 1430891 | NCBI WGS metagenome assembly PDWI01 (sample SAMN01162508, study PRJNA174530) | Oral metagenome, whole genome shotgun sequencing project. | biome: Marine environment; feature: Marine mammal; material: Swab sample of the gingival sulcus; isolation source: swab sample of gingival sulcus... | reverse complement strand
TTTTTCCAAAATTTTATCATCATAAATATCTATTGAACCGCCATAAGCTCCCAACTTCATTTCATTAAGATATACTGCCATACCAGAAATATAAACCTCATCTTTTACTGCTACACCTAAAACACAAAGTTCATTTTTTTTATCAACTAATGGTTCTACAAAAATTTCTGATGAAATTGTATTTTTTAAAGTTTGTGATAATTCATTAGAATCATTACAAACAAACATATCAATTTTACCTCCTTTATTGGAACTAATAGATTTAGTTATACAAGGATAAGTAATTTGTTTTAATTTTTGTTCTGTATCTTCTTCATTATTACGATTAAATAACACAGCATCTAAGACATTAAAACCTACTTTCTTAGCAAGAGGTTTCATATTCATTTTATCCATATAAAAAGAGGTTATGCCTTTTTGCTTTGCAAGTGGTAAAATACAGTTTTCTTTTAGTTCTTCACTATATTTATCTAATAACTCTGTTACATTGTCAGTACAAGAAAGAATTACAGTTTTTTCTTCTTCCTTCGCATTATTTTTTAAAAAACCTACTAATTGATTAGGCTGAATAAAGATTATTTTTTTTACATATTTTGACCATTTTATAAGTCTTTTCTTTTTACCTACAATAACAACTTCAAAAGAATACCCTGCTTCTCCTAACATACGAACACAACCAAGCGTTCCGAAATGATTATCACCTATTACTATAATCTTTTTCATTATTTATTTTTAAAATATCAGAGAATTATTTTATATACTTTTGTTTATATTTTTAATAATTTCTAGGGTACTGTGTAAAGAGTTTTCTAATTCTTGGCACTGTTCTGGTGTAATCAAAGATAGAGATTTTTTAATATCAGTGGTTGAAATCTCTTTTGTTCTTGGAAGATATACCACTTCACAAAATTCTTTAAGTTCATCAAATTTACCTTCCCAGTCATGCCCCATACCAAAAATATCAGCATTATATTTTTTTATATCATCTGATTTTTGTTCCCAAGTATGTTCAGGGAAAACCTCATCAACATATTTACAAGCAAGTAAAATTTCTTTTCTTTCTTCGTAAGAAAAGAAAGATTTTTTACCTTTTAAAGCATTAAATTCATCACTTGAAACTCCTACAATAAGTCTATCTCCTAAAGCTCTAAGCCTTTTTAAGATTCTTACATGCCCAACGTGAAATAAATCAAACGTACCATATGTTATTACTGTTTTTTTCATTATATACTTTTTTATAAAGATTAACTTTAAGCTATATCATAAATTTTTACAAAGGTAAAAAAATTAAATTATAATTTATTATTATTTTTCAACTTATAAATATTCTTCACTAACAAATCATCTCTTTTTTAATTTTCAAGATACCAAGTAACAGTTTTGGCGATGCCTTCTTCAAATTGGAGTGAGGGTTTCCAGCCTAACTCTCGTTTAAGCTTCGTTGCATCTATGGCGTAACGTAAATCGTGACCTGCCCTATCGGTAACGTAGGTTATCAATTTTTCTGAGGTTCCTTGTTTGCGACCTAATTGTTTATCTACTTCTTTGATAATCAACCTTATTAAATCAATATTTCGCCACTGATTAAGACCACCTATGTTGTAAGTATCTCCTAATTTTCCTTTATGGAAAATCATATCAATGGCTCTTGCGTGGTCTTCAACATAGAGCCAATCACGTACATTTTCGCCCTTTCCGTATACTGGTAATGGTTTATTATTGATGATATTTTTGATAAACAACGGGATTAACTTTTCAGGATATTGGTGCGAACCGTAGTTGTTGGAACAGTTTGAAATCACGATAGGTAAGCCGTAAGTGTCGTGGTAAGCCCTTACGAAATGGTCAGATGACGCCTTAGATGCAGAGTATGGTGAGTGGGGATCGTACTTTGTATCTTCGGTGAATAAACTATTGTCCATTTGTAAAGCCCCATAGACTTCATCAGTGGAAATGTGATAAAAGCGTTTTCCTTTAAAATCGGTTTTCCAATAATCTTTTGTGGCTTGTAGTAGTGATAATGTTCCCATTACATTGGTTTGAGCGAACTCAAATGGGTTTTCAATACTTCTATCTACGTGGCTTTCGGCTGCTAGGTGGATGACATCGGTAATTTTATACTTAAAAATTACTTCCTTAATAAATTGATAATCACAGATATCGCCTTTCACAAACGTGTAATTAGGAGCAGTTTCAACATCTTTTAGATTATCTAAATTTCCTGCGTAAGTGAGTTTATCTAGGTTGATAATTTTGTAATTAGGGTATTTATTTACAAATAAACGTACCACGTGAGAGCCTATAAAGCCTGCACCTCCTGTTATTAATATGTGTTTCATTTTTTTTATCATGGTTTAAAGAGGAAAGTTGAAAGAGGAAATAGGAAAGTAATAAAATCTCTCTTTCCTCTTTTATCTTTCTATCAACTTCAAAAGATACTGCCCGTACTGATTATTTTTCATAGGCTGGGCTAATTGTTTGATCTTTTGAGCATCTATCCAGCCTTGTTTGAAAGCAATTTCTTCCAAAGCGGCGATTTTAAGTCCTTGTCGTTTTTCTATGACCTCCACGAAGGTGGAAGCCTCTGCGAGAGAGTCGTGCGTACCTGTATCAAGCCACGCAAATCCACGACCTAAAAGCTGTACATTCAACTCTTTACGCTCTAAATACGTTTGATTTACAGTGGTTATCTCTAACTCACCTCTATCTGATGGTTTGACTTGTTTAGCAATTTCTATCACTGAATTTGGGTAAAAATATAGACCTACTACGGCGTAATTAGATTTGGGGTGTTTTGGTTTTTCTTCAATATTTAGAGCCATACCATTGTTATCAAACTCTACAACTCCATAACGCTCAGGACAACTGACATAATAGCCAAATATGGTTGCTTTTTTGTGTTGTTTTAGTGATTTAACGCTCTGTTTTAACATCTCTCTAAACCCTTGACCATAAAAGATATTATCACCTAGAATTAAGCATACATCATCTTGCCCTATAAACTCTTGCCCTATGATAAAGGCTTGTGCTAAGCCATCAGGAGTAGGTTGCTCGGCATAAGAAAATTGTAAACCATAGTCAGAACCATCGCCTAAAAGTCGTTTAAAACTTGGCAAGTCCTGAGGTGTTGAAATGATTAATATCTCACGAATTCCTGCTAACATCAGTACAGAAATAGGGTAGTAAATCATTGGTTTATCGTAAATCGGTAGCAACTGCTTTGACACCCCTTTGGTAATTGGGTAAAGTCTTGTACCTGAGCCACCTGCTAAAACTATTCCTTTCATTTATCTATTTATTATATTACTGTTTTAAAGGTCTATTTTTATTTTTTTAGTTATTGATTAATCACGCCAAGTACGTAATCGGCAATGGCTAGTGATGATGTTGCCCCCGGAGAAGGTGCATTTAGTACGTGAACTTGTCGTCCTTGTTGTTCTATACGGAAATCCATTACCAGAGTTCCGTTAGTGTCCATTGCTTGAGCCCTTACGCCTGCGACACCTTTTTCTACCATATGTAACTCTACCTCAGGAATTAACTTTTTAGCCTTATTAATAAAGGATTTTGCACATAATGAACTGGCAAACTCGCCCATAGCAAAGGTAAAATTCTTCATCAAAAACTTATGAAATCCTTTGTAGAATATGCTGTCTGAGAGTTCTGAAAATGAGATGTCTGTATTGGTGTACCCCTCACGTTTTAGGGCAAATACGGCGTTGGGACCTAGTTCTTTTGTACCACTAATCATACGGGTGAAATGTACGCCTAAGAAAGGGTACTTTGGATTTGGCACAGGATAGACCAAATGGTTTACTAAATGCTCATAATCAGGCTTTAACTTCATATATTCTCCACGGAAAGGGACTATACGCAAAGGTCGTTTTTGCCCCGTTAGGTTTTGATAGGTGATGTCAGAATATAGCCCGGTGCAGTTAATTAGTAGGTCAAAAGAATGTTCTTTATTATTTGATAGGACTACGATTTCAGTTGGTAACTCCTTAACTTTTTGTATTTTAGAGTTGAACTGTATCGTGTTACCTCCTTCTTTAATTAACTGTACTAGTTTGTGCATTACGCCCTTGTAATCAATGATACCTTCCTCGGGAACGAATAGTGCTTTGTCGGCTTTTACGAAAGGTTCACGGTGTTTTAACTCTGTTGGTGTTAGATATTTAAGCCCTTGTAAGCCATTAAGTTCACCTTTTTTAGCGACTTGTTCAAGTAATTTAATTTCTTCATCGCCATTAGCGACCATTACTTTTCCGCAGATGTCGTAATTTACGGCATACTTCTGACAGAACTCTTTCATTTGCTTGGTACCATCGTGTGCTAATTTTGCTTTTAGGGAGTTTGGCTCGTAACTCAATCCGCAATGAATTACGCCACTATTTCTACCTGATTGGTGTAGCCCTTCACGATTTTCTTTTTCAAAGACAGTGACTTTGTTACCTTTAAGTGTTAGTTTATAGGCTACCGCTAGACCGACTAGCCCCCCTCCTATGATTGCTATATTTTTCATTTTTTCGGTTTTAATTGGTATATACGCTCAATGATATCAACGACTTTTAGACCTTCAAGAGCATTGGTTGTTATGGTTCCGTTGGCTTTAAGGACTTGAACAATATTTTCATATATGTAGTGGTGATTTGCAGCCGAGCCTTTATATTGCCCGTAATCATTTGGTGGATTACTTGGCTGTAACTTAGGCATTTGGTAATCTTTAATATGGCAATATTCTACCTCATTCATATACTGCCCACCTACTTTTAGAGAGCCGTTTTCGGCTACGACAGTTATGGAACTTTCTAAATTTTTATCCCACACAGCAGTTGAGTAATTTAGTGAACCGATACCACCATCAAGGAAATCAAAATTGACAAATCCTGAGTCTTCAAAAGCAGTTGTTTTTTGGTGGTTAAAGTCGTTAAACCTTGCTTTGATGTTCGTTATATCTCCGAAGTACCAATACATTAGGTCAATGAAATGGGAGAATTGGGTGAATAGTGTACCACCATCTAAATCGGCAGTTCCGTGCCAAGTTGTTGGGTTTCCGTTGGAGTCGGGTTTGTAATAGCGGTCATCACGATTCCAGTAGCAGTTGATTTGTACCATAAAAATACGCCCTAATTTGTTGGAATTTAGGAGTTCTTTTAACCATACGGAAGGTGGCGAATATCGGTTTTGCATTACGCAGAAGACTTGTTTGTTTTTTTGTAACGCCTTGAAAATGATACGTTCTGCCCCTGCCTTAGTTAGTGCCATAGGTTTTTCAATAACGATGTGTTTGTGTTTATCCAGAGCCATTAATGCTTGTTTCTCGTGGTGACCATTAGGTGTTGCAATTACGACTACATCATACTCTAAATCAGCGTTTAATAAGTCTTCAATAGATGAGAAAAAGGGTACATCGTAGTCTTGAATACCTAGTTCTTCCTTAGGTTTGATATCACAACAGGCTACTAAGTGACAATTAGGGTTTCCGACAATCATACTGGCGTGGCGTTTTCCGATATGCCCACAACCGACTATTGCAAATTTTATCATATTTTATTTCGCTTTAAGCGTTAGGCTTTATGCTTTATGCGTTAGGCTTTGTTTTTAATTTTTGATTTTTACTTCTCCGTTATCAAATATATACTTTTGTTGGCTTTCAGGACATACTGCAACCCCTTCATTATCAAATTCTAAACGGTGACCATATTGGCTTACCCAAGCAATTTGCTTTGATGGATTTCCGACTACTAATGCGTAAGGCGGTATGTCTTTTGTGACCACAGCCCCCGCACCAATCATCGCATACTCGCCAATGGTATTACCACAAACTATAGTTGCGTTGGCACCAATAGTTGCTCCTTTTTTGACTATGGTTTTTTTATACTCAGCCTTTCGGTTGATGGCACTTCGTGGGTTTATGACATTGGTGAAGACCATTGAAGGCCCTAGGAAGACATCATCCTCGCAAGTTACGCCTGTGTAGATAGATACGTTGTTTTGTACTTTTACATTTTTACCTAGGACTACCTCAGGAGATACTACGACATTCTGACCGATATTGCAATTATCGCCAATAACACAGTTAGACATAATGTGTGAAAAGTGCCAAATTTTGACATTCTTACCTATTTGACAGTTGTCATCAATTACTGCTGTTTGGTGTGCAGAATAGTTTGTTTTTTGGGGTGAATTTATATATTCTGCTTGTGTTATTGGTAAATCTACATCAATATCTACTTCTGAAATATCTTGATTTTTAATTAGTTTTTGTAACTCGTTATATTTTTCTTCTGTAACTTTTATAACTCTCATTTTTATATCTGTTTTTATGACTTGAAAAACTCTTTAACTGCTGTACAGATTAGGTTCATATGCTCTAAATTCATTTGTGTATGTATTGGTAGTGATAACACTTGCTTACATAATTTTTCTGTGACCGGCAGTGTAAAGTCTTTATTAACATAGGTTTTAAATGCTTTTTGTTTGTATAAAGGTAAGGGATAATAGACCATACTCGGTATGCCCTTAGACTTTAAAAAGGCTTGTAACTCATCACGTTTGCCGTTTAAAACTTTTAGAGTGAATTGGTGATATACGTGAGATGAATTGGCTTGTTTTTTAGGTAATTGCAAGTTTTTTATAGTCTGTAATTCTTTGTAATAGACCTCAGCCATAGCATTTCGCCTTTGTGAATATGTTTCTAAATATTTTAATTTTATATCTAAGACTTCTGCTTGAATGGTGTCTAATCTTGAATTACAGCCTAAAACTTCGTGGTGGTATTTTTGTTGTTGCCCGTGGTTTGCTATCATACGTAAACGCTCTGCTAAATCTTGATTATCAGTCATCATTGCACCGCCATCACCAAAACAACCTAAATTTTTAGAGGGGAAGAATGAGGTACAGCCGATATCCCCCATAGTACCTGTTTTCTTTTGCGTTCCGTTTGAGAAGGTGTATACCGCCCCTAAGGCTTGTGCATTGTCTTCAACGACATATAAATTATGATGTTTTGCAAAGTTTAAAATCGGCTCCATATCACAGGACTGACCGTATAGATGTACTGGGACTATTGCCTTAGTTTTTTTAGTTAGTACCTTTTCTAAGCCCTCAATGGTCATATTGAAGGTATCTTTACAGACATCTACCATTATGGGTTTTAAACCTAAAAGAGCAATAACCTCAGCCGTAGCGACATACGTAAATGCAGGACAAATGACTTCATCGCCACGCTCTAAACCGAGAGCCATTAAAGCGATTTGCAGAGCATCCGTACCATTGGCACAAGGCACTACGTGGTTTATACCTTGATACTGAGCAAGATTGTTAGCAAAACGCTCTACTGCCTTACCACCGATAAAACTCGTACTGGCTATACAAGAGTGTATTGCTTGGTCTATTTCCTCTTTTATATCTTGGTACTGACCTTTTAAGTCAACCATAGTGATAGTATTGTTATGTTTCATAACGTTTTTTTACAGCTTAAAGACTTTATCTGATTTGTTGGTAATCATATTACGTAAATCAATGATGAGTTTAGAATGCTCTTCAATAAGTGCTATATCTAAGATTTTATGGTTAGTTGTTAGCACGACACAATCGGCAGATTTTAGCAGTTCTTGGGTTAATTCTACTGAGGTAAACTCACGGTTTTTAGGTGTTTTTACTTTATTAATGTATGGGTCGTGGTATAAAACCTCACCACCTTTGTGAGCCACAGTGTCCATAATTTCTAGCGCTGGTGACTCACGAGGGTCATCAATATCTGGTTTGTAGGCTACTCCTAAAAATAAGACTTTACTGCCATTGACTGCTTTTTTTACGGTGTTAAGAGCCGTTGCAATTTTGATATACATATAATGTGGCATACGCATATTGATATGCCCTGCTGTGTTAATCATCGTAAGGTCAAAATCAAAACGCTTGGCGATGTATTCTAGATAAAACGGGTCTAGGGGTATGCAATGCCCTCCTATTCCTGGCCCCGGATAAAAAGGTTGAAAGCCAAAAGGTTTGGTTTTTGCACCTTCAATAACCTCCCAAATGTCTATATTCATTTTACCTGCTAATAGGGCGATTTCATTAATCATACTGATATTAATAAGCCTATACGTATTTTCTAAAATCTTAACCATTTCAGCAACACGAGGTGAACTTACGGGGTAAATTTCTTGTATTGCCTTACTATATAAAGCCTTACCGACTTCAAGCCCATCATCAGTCATAGCCCCCATAACCTTTGGGGTATTTTTAGTTTGATAGACCTTATTCCCCGGGTCAACACGTTCTGGACTGTAAGCCAGCCAAAAGTCCGTACCGTGTGTTAAACCACTTTCGTGTTCAATAATCGGTAGCATAAAACTCTCGGTAGTTGTTGGGTAAGTGGTACTTTCAAGGCTGATAAACGTTCCTTTTTTCATATGCTTACCGATAGTTTTACAGGCTTCTTGGATGTAACTCATATCGGGTTTTCGGAATTTATCCAATGGTGTTGGTACACAAATAATAAGAGCATCACAATGGTGCATTTGCGAGAAATCGGTAGTGGCACGTAGCGTTCCGTTGGCTACTACTTTTTTAATCAACTCATCATCAATATCTTTTATATAATTCTGCCCTTGATTGATTAAATTTGCTTTGTTTTGAGATTTTTCAAAACCAATTACGGAGATACCCGCATCGGCAAATTCAGAAGCCAAAGGTAAACCGACATAACCCAAGCCGATGATACCTACAACCACCTCATTAGACTTTATTTTATTTAGCATTTGTGTTTTCATTACCAATCATTTTTACGAACAACAAATATACAGTTTTTTATTCAATTAAGAACTTAAAGTTTAAAGAGGAAAGAGGAAAGTTTAAAGTAACAACTGGACTTTAAACTTTAAACTTTTAACTTTAAACTCTCCATTCATAATTAATTAAACACCACTGCCCCAAGCACCACGCCTACTAAGGCATAGTAATATTTTAAGTGATGTTGTTGTTTTAATTTTTTATGTAACTCTAACTGCGTATGTTCTAGGCGTTTTTGTTGCTCTAACTGTAAACTGTCTAAGGTGTTACGCTTAGCGATATAATCTTCTAAGAGTTTTGATTTTTCGGTGTATCGGACTTCTAAACTATCTTTTTTGATTTTTGTTTTAACCAGTTCTAATACAATGTGCTTACCTAAACAAATCGTATCAGTTTGAGAGTAAGTGTTTAAGTTGCTCAATATCAGTATACAGACTATCAATTTTTGTTTCATCTTGTTGCTTTTTTAAATCAATTAATTCAGAGGTATTTAACACACTATCACGTAATTTTTTACCTTTTACTAGTGTTGATTTTACTTCTTTATTAAGCCTATCGGTAGGTAAAGTTGAATGATCAATAATATTATATAGGTATAATAACACTACTACTATCAGTATTAATATAAGGTAATTTATATGTTTCATTTTTTTATTTATAAATATAGAAACGTAACATTATATAATATGTAGAGACGTAACATTATATGATATGTAGAGACGTAACATGTTACGTCTCTACGGGTTACATCTCTATGGGTTACGGTATCTATGGTTATATTATCAATCTTCTATACCCCAAAACTTGTTCTATTTTATAAGGAGCGATACACACCATATCCGACTGGTTACCACCTAAGATATAGACTTTATCACCACGTTCAGCGATGAAAAACCCCACGTGACCTTTCCAACTTTGCTTGTCCTCACGCCATAAAATCACGATATCCCCTAATTTAGGGAGAACTACTGGCTTACCGATTTTAAGCCAACTTTTAGCAACTAAACTATTGGTATGTGGTAAGTTGGCTTGTTTACACACCCAATTAACAAAAGCACTACACCAACTAATTTGGTCGTGTGGGTTGGCGAGTGCTGTACCTTCAAAGTATTTTAACACCTCTAAATTATCAGCAGTGCCGTTATCTTCTTTAATGCCTATTTGTTGTAAGGCGATATTTATGTGGTTCATAGGAGTTATGGTTAAAAGTTGAAAGTTGAAAGTTAAAAGTTGAAAGTTGAAAGAGGAAAGGCATAAAACTTAAATCTTTAATTTTTGTTTGAGTTTTTCAAAGACATTCCAGTTTGTGATTATCAGAGCGTTATCAAGTATGGAAGCGATAATCGTTCCACTGATAAAATACCCACCTAAATAATAAGTATTAACCACAGTCTGATGATGCACCTTGTCCCACGCAAATAACAAACATAAAATCACTACCGAAAATAACCAACGAGGCATTGTTTTTTGCCAAATCAAACCTGTTTTAAACTGCTTATTTCCTAATTTTCTTGACCTTACATACCCCATAACAACATCCGTAATAAACAATATCGTAATAAACAATATCAAATCGTGTATCGGTAAAAAATAGGCTACTAAGCCCACTACACAAGCATACACTACGTTATAAATACTTAATAACCAATCTTTCA
>PDWI01031105.1_pt1 | contig 10452 bp, 8 predicted proteins | sample 1430891 | NCBI WGS metagenome assembly PDWI01 (sample SAMN01162508, study PRJNA174530) | Oral metagenome, whole genome shotgun sequencing project. | biome: Marine environment; feature: Marine mammal; material: Swab sample of the gingival sulcus; isolation source: swab sample of gingival sulcus... | reverse complement strand
GATCACTGCTCGCCGTTCAGCGACACGACCATCGTCTCCAGCATTTCCTGCGGCGTGACGCCCCACGACCACGTGCGCACGCAGATGCCCTACGCCTTTCTCACGGCCGGGGTGGCCATCGTCACCGGTTTCCTGCCGGCCGGGTTCGGGATGCCCAGTTGGGTGTTGTTGCCCGTCGGCGCGTTGATCCTGGTGGGCATGGGCCGGTTCGCCAACCGCGACCGCGCCGCCAGGGGCTATACCGATTAAAGAAGACGCCAGCCCAGGGCGGTCCCCGCCGCCAGCGGCACCACCTCACCCGAGCCGAAGCCGTAGCTCTGCGGCACGGTCCACTCCTCGCGGGCCAGCGTGACGGTGCCCTCGTTCCGGGGCAACCCGTAGAAATCCGCCCCGAAATGCGACGCGAACCCCGCCAGCGCCTCCAACTTGCCCGCCTTCTCGAAGGCCGTCGCGTAAAGCTCCAGCGCCGCGTGCGCCGTGTAGATGCCCGCACAACCGCAGCCGCTTTCCTTGGCGTCCCGCATGTGCGGCGCGCTGTCCGTGCCCAGGAAGAACTTCCCGCTGCCGCCGGTGGCCGCTTCGACCAACCGCTCCCGATGCCTCTCCCGCTTGAGCACCGGCAGACAATACATGTGCGGATTCAGGCCCCCCACGAAGATGGCGTTGCGGTTGTGCAGCAGATGGTGCGCCGTGATCGTCGCGGCCACGTTCGGCCCCGCCTCTTCCACGAAGGACACGCCATCGGCCGTCGTCAGATGCTCCATGACCACCTTCAGGTCCGGATTGCGCCCCAGCACCGGCTTGAGAACCCTGTCGATGAACACGGCCTCCCGATCGAAGATATCCACCGCCGGGTCCGTCACCTCGCCGTGTACCAGCAGCGGCAAACCCTGCTCCGCCATGGCCGCCAGCACCCGGTCCAGCCCCGGAATGTCCGTGACCCCGGCGGCGGAGTTGGTGGTGGCCCCCGCCGGATACAGCTTGCAGGCGAAGACGGCACCGCTGGCCTTGGCCACGGCGATTTCCTCGGGCGTGGTGCGATCCGTGAGATAAAGGGTCATGAGGGGCTGGAAGGTGGAGCCCTCGGGCCGGGCGGCCAGGATGCGCTTCCGGTAATCCAGGGCCAGATCGGTGGTGGTTACCGGGGGCTGCAGATTGGGCATGACGATGGCCCGGCCGAAGTGTGGGGCACGACGTCGGGCAAGGCGGCGCCGTCGCGGAGGTGCAGGTGCCAGTCGTCGGGGGTTGGGAGGGTCAGGTTGGGCATGGGCTTCTCCGGGGGTTGGGGGCGGCCTGATCTGACCTATATAATCCACCAAAAATCGACTCATCCCAAATGAAATCCTGGAGGAGCCGGGTTCTCAGTCCCGCGCTCTTTGGGTGTGCCTTTGGAAATTCAGTGTTTGGGATTTCTGTGAATCAGAGAAGGCTTTTTGATATAGCCCGGTGATGAAATGTGAGTCTGGTTGCGTTTTTGCTGGTGATCCACCACCCACAACTTAACGGAATCCACCCATCAACATGAGACCCCAACCCCGCCCCCAACCCCCCAACACACCCTTTGTCACCAAGCCCCCCAAAGACTAAATTCCAGCAGCCCCCAATCACCCCAACCCCAATCACCCCAACTCAGGCGCCCCAATGAACACCCCCTTCCCCCACTTCGGCGAAATCATGGCCCTTCTGGCCGCCACCATCTTCGCGTGGATCAGCATCCTGTTCACCACCGCCGGCCAACGCCTGGGCGTCACCCTGGTGAATATGCTACGGCTTCCCGGCGCCGTTATCTGCCTGGGCCTCAGCCACCTGGCGCTCACCGGCCACATCTATCCCCAGGGTGTCCCCTTCTCCGACCAGCTGTGGATCGGAATCAGCGGTATCGTGGGCCTGGCCATCGGCGATTCGGCGCTGTTCCGGGCCTTCATCACCATCGGCCCGCGGCGCAGCATGACGATGATGGCTCTGGCGCCCATCTTCACCGTGAGTATCGCCTGGGGCGCTCTCGGAGAAGAACTGGGGCCGTGGACCCTTGTGGGTATTGCGATGGTGATTGCCGGCGTGATCGTGGCCACGCGCGGGCGTGAAAGCGGGGGACATTTCGCCAACCTGGAAACCGCCGTGCTGACCCGGGGGTTGCTGCTGGCGCTGGTGGCGTCGGTGGGGCAGGGGCTGGGCAGCGTCTTTGCCAAGATGGGCATGACCGGCACCAGCGCCGCCAGCGTGGGCGTGGACCCGCTGGGGGCCACCCTCATCCGGCTGGTGTGGGCGGCGGGGGCCTATGGGCTGGTGGTGCTGCCGCGGCAGAATCTGCGCACCTTTTTTCTGCCCTTGCGGGACCGGGTCGGAGCGGCGGCCATCGGAGTGGCCATCCTCATGGGGCCCTTCATCTCGGTGTGGATCTCTCTGGTCGCCATCAAGAATACCGAGGCCGGCATCGCCCAGGTGCTGCTGGGGACGATGCCCCTCCTCGTGATCCTGCCCTCGTGGCTGGTCTACAAGGACCGGCCCACGCCCAAGATGCTGGTCGGCGTGATCATGGCCGTGGCCGGCAGCGGGCTGATCTTCCTGCGCTGAAGCAGCCCCTCTAGGCCCGCCCGTCCCATCTAGACCGATCCATCATTTCAACAAAGTCAGCGCCTGGGTCGCCACGTGGCGGCCGGCCCGCAGGCGCGTGCAGTACACCCCCGCGGCCACCGCCCGGCCCCAGTCGTCGCGACCGCGCCACACGGCCTGGTGCCGCCCCGCTTCCTTTGGCCCATCCACCAGGGTGCGCACGTGACGCCCGGCCATGTCGTACACCTCCAGCCGCACCGGCCCGCTCAGCGGCACGCTGTAGGCGATGGTGGTGGCCGGATTGAAGGGATTGGGGAAGGCCGGCTCCAACCGGAACGGTTTCAGATCGAAAGCAACCGCCGAAGGGTCCTCCCCTTCCTCTTGCTCCACCATGACCAGCAGTTGATCGGCCGCCACCTGCCGCGCCGTCAGGGGCACGCCGCCGGGCCAGCTGACCTTGACCGAGTCCACGGCCGTGCGAGCGCCCAGTCCGAAGTGGATGACCGGATCATCGTGGCTGCGCCAGCCCCCGCCCCCGCCGACTTCCCGGATCTGGCGGTGGCTGCCATCCGTGTACACGGTCACCCGGGCGCCCGGGCTCTGGTAGCGGCCCTGCAGGCTGCGCAGGTCCAGCTTCAGCCAGTGGTGGCCGTTGTTGTTGTCGTTGCGCAGGATGCGGTTGCCGGCGCCGCGCACCGCGCAGACCAGATCCAGATCGCCGTCGCCGTCCAGATCCGTGAAGGCCGCCCCTTCGGTGCTGTCCGCGGCGGCAAAAACGCTGTCGGCCGTGTCGTGGAAGATGCCGCCGTCGTTGCGCAGCAGGTGGTCCGCCGCCCCGCAGTTGGTCACGAAAAGGTCCAGATCACCGTCGTTGTCCCAATCGCCCCAGATGCCGCTGCGGCTGGGGCCCGCGTCATCCAGCGGGCCGGCGGTCAGGACGGTGAAGGCATCGTTCCCGTTATTCCGGTACAGACGGTTGCCCCCGTCGGAAACGGCCAGGAAAAGATCCATGTCCCCGTCGTTGTCGTGATCGCCCCAGGCGGCCCCACGCCCGGAATTAGCTTGACCCGCGCCAGCTTGACCGATGACATCCTCCGCCACCTGGACCCAGCCGCCGTCCTGTTCGAGAAGACGATCCGGCTGACCGTCCTGGACCAGGAACAGGTCCTGGTCGCCGTCGTTGTCGTAGTCGCAGAAGGTGGCGCTCACCACCGCGCCGGTGGTGGCCAGGTCACCCGTCGTGCTGTCGTGGTAGCCGCCGTCCTGTTCGCCCGTCATCAGCACGGTGCTGCCGTCCGGGGCGGCGATGAGCAGGTCGGGCAGACCGTCGCCGTTGTGGTCGCCCCAACGGGAGGTGGCGTCCGGCCCCTCTTGCTGCAGGCTGTCCGCTTCCGTCACGCTGAAGGCCCCGCCGTCGTTCAGGCCCAGGCGGTTGGGTAGGCCTTCCAGATCCAGGTAGACATCCAGATCGCCGTCGGCATCCCAGTCCATGAACGCGGCCCCGCGCGCGTGGTTGGGCCAGCACAGGATATCGGGCGCGTGTGGGGTGAAGTTCCAGGCGCCATCGCCCAGGAGGGCCTCGTTCTGGTCGTCCTCGTTGAGGAAAAGCAGGTCCGGATGGCCGTCGTCATTCCAGTCGGCCACGCTGACGCCCACCGAGAGCCGGTTCTGCGCCGGCAGCCGGGACGACATGTCCGTGAACAGGGAGGGCGCCGCGCACCCCACCGGCTGGTTCCCCATGCGCGTGCCGTTCGGGGCGTTCAGCGCGGTGCAGGGCGAATCGGCGCGCAGGGTGTAGTCGCCGCCGTCCGGGTCGCAGAACAACGGGTCGGCGCTGATGTTGCCGTTCGATCCGTTCTGGCCCGCCACCGGACCGGAATAGTTGCTGCCGTTGCCCCACAGGTTGCAACCGCTGATGCTGACCGAACCCTCATCGTACTCGCCGAAGGCGTGATGGTTGCCGCCGGTCACGATGCAGTCGCTGATGCTGACGGTGGAGTTGCCGTTCAAGCCGATGGTGGCCCGGTCGTTGGCGTTGGCGTTGCCCACCAGGGTGCAGCCGCTGATGGTCACCTGGGACGAATCCGGCAGGAAGAAGGCCGCCCCCATGTAGCCCCAGTTGGCGCTCAGGAAGCAATCGCTGACCTCGGCCCGGCTGCCCAGGAAACCGATGCCGCCGGCCCGCTCGCGGCCCTCGTTCCCGGTGAACACGCAGCCGCGGATCCGGGGCGAGCCCCCGTCGCAGAAGATGGCCCCGCCCCGGGCGGCATGGTTGTCCCAGAAACGCACGTTGCGGATCAGCGGCGAAGAGGCGCACCAGATGGCCCCGCCGTCCCCGCCCACGTTGCCGTTGGTGATGCCGATATCCTGCACCACCGAGGTCACATTTTCCCCGTTCTGGAAGACGAACGCCCGGTGTGGCTGGGCCAGGCTGCCGCCGCAATCGATGATCGCCAGTTCCGGATCTCCGCTCTGCCCCAGCAGGGTGACGGCCTTGCCCAGAAAGTCCAGATCACGATTCCCGTCACCGGTGAAGGTGCCGTCGGCCAGGGCGATGGTGTCCCCCGTGGCCGCCATGTTCAGCGCTGCCTGGATGGTGGGCAGCGCCCCCGTGCCGTCCGGCCTGATCACGTAGGTGGCGCTGCCGGTGCCGCAACCCACGCCGTAGTAACCGATCTGCCCGCAATCGCCCGCGTTTTCCGCCGCGCAGGGCGAGACGGCGTACAGCGTCAGCTGCCCGAAGAGCGGGTTGCAGAAGAGCGGGTCCTCGGAGATGTTCCCGTGCTGCCCCAGCTGCCCCGCGATGAATTCCCCGTAGTCCACCAGGTTGCCCCAGAAATTGTTGCAGTTCATGACAGGATCGGGATCGCCGGCGTTGTTCCGGAGCAGGGACTCGGCGTCGCCCTCGGCGATGAGGCAGTTCTCGATGGTGATGGCCCCGGACGCGTAATGCAAAGCCGCCCCCCGGCTGGCCCAGATGGTGCAACCGGTGATGGTGGTCGGCGAATTGCTGACCTGCACCGCGGCGCCCAGGCCGTCGGTCCGGTTGCCCGTGAAGACGCAGTCCTCCACCGTCAGCTGCCCGTAACCCGCGGAGACGGCCCCGCCCCCGAAGTCGGCGTAGTTGCTGTCGAACACACAGTTGCGGAATACCGGGTTGCTGAACATGGCGAACACCGCGCCGCCCTTGCCCAGGGGAGAGAAAGCGCGGCCGCGCCGCATGGTGATGCCCTCTATAGAGAAGGCTTCGGTGTTGTTGCGGATCTCGAAGCAGCGGCCCACGTAACGGCGCCGTTGCTGTAGGTCGTGCAATCGGTGTAGGTTCCGGGCTGGATGACCACCACATCGCCGGTGACGCAGCTGTCCATGGCCGCGGCGATGGAGGGTGCCTCGTCGGGCACGATCCAGTCGCGGGCCATGGCGGGCAGCGGAAGCAGTAGCGATAGCGAGATGACGAGAATCCCGATGAGGATGGCCCGGGAAACGGCCAGGGAGGGGGCATGGGGCATTCTGGTGGTTCTCCTGACATGGGGCGCGCGTGGCGGGGGTTTCAAACCTTCTGCGTCACCAAAGCCGCCCAAGCCTTATCATCCTTGAGGATGTGATTGGTCAACCAATATTTCAGGAACTCCCGCACATCAGGGGTGATGCGCCGGTGCTTCTGGTGGAACTCGAACTGCAAACGCTCCACCCTTTGCAGAAGCTGGCGATGCTGGCTCTGATGCATCTTCAGCTTGGGATAACCCAGCTCCTCCATGACCTTCTCTTCATGGGAAAAATGCTCCGCCGTGTAGCCGATGAGATCGTTCAGGATCTCGCCCATGATCCGCGATCCCTTGCCCCGCTTGGCCGCTTCCTCGAACTTGTTGACGATGTCCACCAACTGCCGATGCTGGTTGTCCACGCTCTCCACGCCCGTCACGAAATCCTCGGTCCAATCGATGAAAGCCATCCTCAAACGCCTCCTTCATGCCCGGAAATGGGCGCTGTTGACATCCTTGCCTGGTCATCGGTAGCCCCACGGATCCATTGATCTTTTTTTCCGCGCCCAGGCCGGAAGCCGGCGCCCGACACGGGATCCCAAAGCCGGAAAATGCCGAAAAGATGAAACCTGCCCCCGCTTGCGGCGTATACCCGAGACGGGCCATGCCTCCCCCGCGCATCGGCACGCGTGCATCGCCGGAAAGGAAAACCCATGTTGAACCCGACCCACAAGCGCCAATGGGCGGCCTTCGCGGCCACCGCTCTGTTCCTGTTCCTGTTCAGCCTGCCTGCCGTCGCCAAGGAAGGCAAGCGCGGCTGGCTCGGCATCACCTGCCGGGATATCGATTCGGAAATGGCCCAGGAACGGAACCTGAAAAGCCGTGACGGGGTCCTCATCGAAAAGGTCCGCCCCGAAAGTCCCGCCGCTGAAGCGGGCCTGCGCGAAGGGGACATCATCATCGAATTCGCCGGGCAAAAGATCCTGGACGACAAAGCCCTGACCAAGGCCGTGCGTCGGGCCGCGCCCGGAAGAAAAATCGCCGTGAGAGTGCTGCGTGACGGCAAGAAAAAGAAATTCGACGTAGTGCTGGGTGAGCGCCCCGGCAAATCCTGGTCCTTTGGCAACGGGCAAGGCAAGAAAATCAAGATCACAAGCTGGAAGCGGGACCGCGGCTTCCTGGGCGTGGAGCTGGACAATCTGAACGACCAGATGGGCGACTACTTCGAGGTCAAGGACGGCAAGGGCGCCCTCATCGCCAAGGTCATCCAGGATTCCGCCGCGGACAAGGCGGGCCTCAAGGCCGGCGACGTGATCGTGCGCATGGACGACCAGGACATCGCTTCCTCCAACGACGTGCACAGCGTCCTGGCCGACACCAAGCCCGAAGACCGGATCCGCATCCAGGTCATCCGCAAAGGCAAGACCAAGAAGATCGACCTGACGTTGGGTTCTCTGCCCGAGGACCTGGGTTTCGGCAACATCGAGTTCTTCGGCGATGACGGCAGATTCCCCACGCCCTCGTCCCAGGGATTTTCCCACGGCGATGGCCACTTCCCCCACATCGGGCGCGAGATCACCATCAGCGACAGCGATCGGGAAGAGCTGGAGGAACTGAAAGACGAACTGGAAGAGCTGAAGGAAGAGTTGCAGAAGCTGAAGGACGAGCTGAAAAAGTAGGCTTCGGCAAATTTTTCCAGGCAAGGGCGCCCAGGGATGGGGCGCCCTTCTTCATACCGGACGATCAGCACACCGGACGCTCAGCATATCCCGCCAATCAGCACATCCCGTCAACCAGGCAGAAGATACGGCACGAAAATGATCAGCCCCGCCCCGGCCGCGCCGATGGCCGCCATCAGCACCGCCCCGGCTAGGATGTCCTTGACCCGGCCGTAGCGCGGATCGTGCTCCGGGCTCAGAATGTCCACCAGCTTCTCGCCCGCGGTGTTCATCAGTTCCAGCCCCATGACCAGGCCGCAGGCCACCAGCACCACACCCCACTCGGCGCGGCTGATGCCCAGCCGCCAGCCCAGGCCGCAGGCGGCCACCGCCCCGGCCAGCATCACCTTGATGTTGGTCTGCCCACTCCAGGCCGCCGCCATGCCGCGCCCCGCGTACACGAAACCCATCAGGAAGCGTTTCATTCCGTCACAACCTCCTCCAAACGGCCCTGCCCGCCGGGCAACTCCGGATCCGTGAACAGCAACCAGGTGCGGATGGCGCGCCCCGGGAACAGGGGAGCCACCGCCTCCCGATAGGCCCGCAGCTGCGGCTGGTAGTGGCGGCAAAGCTCGGGCAGCCGCCCCGCATCACCACCGGTCCGGTTGGTCTTGTAATCGATGATATCCACCCTGTCCGGCCACACCACCAGCCGATCGATGCTGCCGGTGACCCGCGTCTCCAACTCCCCCGCGCGCCGCCCCAGTCGGCGCAGGATGACGGGCGCCTCGCACAGCCCGCGTCCGCCCCGGGCCTCGGGCCGGAAGACCTCGTCATGGGCGGTGAAGACCGCCGCCGCTTCCCGGTGCGCGTCCGAATCGCCCAAGATGGCCTGCCCCCCCTGGGCCGCCAACTGCAACAGCAGGTGGACGCGCGTGCCACGCTCCATGGCGCGGGCGCGGGACTCGTCCCCTCCCGCGGTCGGCGTGGCCAAAGACTGCCCCCCGGTCTCGGACGGGGCTTCCAGCCGATAGCGCTGGCCCATGGTCGGCACGCGCCACCAGGCGGGCATGGTCACCGTGGCCGCCGTCGGTCCGGCGGCGGAAGAAGCCGGTTCCGGCGCCTCCGGTGGGAGCGGTGGGCGAGACACCTCCGGCGGGTCCTCCAGTTCCAGGAACGGGCACCCCTCGGCTTGGGCCGCATCGCGCACCTGCTGCAGCATGCTGCCCTCGATCCTGTTCGGCGTCTTGCTGCCGCCCAGCAGATAAAGCCGCTCCTCGGCCCGGGTCATGGCCACGTACAGCAGGTTGGCCGACTCCGCGTCGGCTTGGGCGGCCGCCCGGGCGCCCGCCTGCCGGATGGGGTGCTCCGGAAGCTCAGGCCCGAACTTGAGATCGTATCCCTCGATAGCGGATTTATCGGCCATGAACAGCAGCGGCGAGTCCGGCTCCTGGTTGGTCCGCAACACGTCGTCGCGCCGGCGGGGCAGGCTGGCCGCGTCGGCCAACAGCACCACCGGCGCCTGCAGTCCCTTGGCCCCGTGGATGGTCATGAAGAGCACCCGGCCTTCTTCCCCGCTGGCGGGGGTGTCGGCCTCCTCCTCGGTGCCGCGGCGGGCGGCGCGCTCGATCGCGTCGACCAGCTGGCGGATGGTGGGCGTGGCCGCCACCTCCGGCGCCAGCGACAGATCGAAAAGGCGCAGCAGATTCTGCCGGGCCTGGGCACCAAGAGCCGCCTCGTACCGCTCCAGCACGAAGCCCTCCTGGAAGATGCGGCGCAGCAGGGCGTGGGCGTCTTCCTGACCCACACGGGCCCGCCAGCCGCGCAACAGATCGGTGACCGGATCCTGATCGCTGCGCAGGGTATCCCACAGATTCCGCGGCGGCAGGTAGCGCCCCTCGGCCGTCCGGCGCCGCAGCCCGCGGGCCGCCAGCATTTCCTGCAAACGCGCCTCCGACAGACGGAAAATGGGCGAGCGCAAGACCGTGCACAGGGCCACCTCGTCCGCGGGGTAGGCCAGCCAGCGCAGCAACGCCAGGATATCCTGCACCTCGCGACTGGCCGCCAGCATGCCGCGTCCCGCCGGGGTCAGGGGAATGCCGAAGCGACGGAAAACCTTCTCGTAGGTGGCGATGTGGGTGCGGGTGCGGCACAGAACCCGCACGTCTCCGTAGTTCAGGGGCCGGGTGGTGGGCACGCCGTTTTCCATGCCGTGAACCAGGGCCCCACCCTGGACCAACCCCTGGATCAGCCGGGCCGCCGCCGAGGCCGCCAGCTGATCGGCGGAGCGCTCGTCAGCAGGCAACTCCTCGAACAGGGGCAGGGCCCGAGCCTGGCCGCGCGGCTGGGTGCGGAAAACCTCCTGCCGGGCCGATTCCCGTTGCTCCGGCGTGTAGTGCCCCGCCAAAGGCGGCTGATTGAAGACACAGCCCACGCTGTCCACCACCGCCCGCAGGCTGCGGAAGTTGGTGGGCAGCGACAGCGTCAGCCCCCCCATGTGCCGAAGCTGTCGCTCCACCTGCCCGAAAAGGGCCGGCTCCGCGGCGCGGAACCCGTAGATGGATTGCTTCACGTCCCCCACCACGAAAACGCTCTTGCGCGTCCCGTCCCCGGCATCCCCGCTCAGGAAATCATCCACCAGGTGCCGCATCAGATCCCACTGGTTGAAGTTGGTGTCCTGGAATTCATCCAGCAGAATGTGGTGCAGGCTGTCATCCAGACGATGCAGCAGGCTCAGGGCCCGCCCCTTATCATCCATC
>PDWI01014835.1_pt1 | contig 10453 bp, 11 predicted proteins | sample 1430891 | NCBI WGS metagenome assembly PDWI01 (sample SAMN01162508, study PRJNA174530) | Oral metagenome, whole genome shotgun sequencing project. | biome: Marine environment; feature: Marine mammal; material: Swab sample of the gingival sulcus; isolation source: swab sample of gingival sulcus... | reverse complement strand
TGGAATCGCTTCCAGTAGATACTTAAAATAATCATAGGGCCTCAACTGATTGGCCTTGGCCGTTTCAACAAGGCTATACAGCATCGCACTGCTGTTTGCACCGCTTGTCGATTCATCCCTTGCTGCGTTTGATCAGGCTTACTAAGCGCTGTTAGTGGCACCTTGGCAAACTGCGTTGTTAAAGCTGAAGATTCGGGAGATTGAGAAACGTGCTGTGCCGTTTCAGCCTGGTGCGCTGCGATGGCTGCACGCACCTGTTTCAAGTGATACTTAAAGGTATGTAGGTTGACTTGATGAAGCTGGCACCATTCTTTCTGGGTTAGACCACTGTTTTTCCAATCGGCCATGTCGTTTGCCCCGCGCTTTACGTTGATGGTTTTTGGTATCGTTTGTGCCATAGGTCCTCCTTGTCGTCTGGTCGTATAAAAAAGACTAAGCGAAAGTAAAAAAGTGCAAAAAAGAACATATGCTTTTTTAGCCTTTTTTTACCTGCTTAGTCTAGTTTACATTTTTTGACGGCGAATAAAAGCCACCAGTCTTTTACCACGTACTTTATAACAACCTATTCTCTAAAATTCATCATAAAAAATCACTTCAGCTAATCACTTAAAAAGCTAAAATGATTAATGTTTATCAATTTCTCAGAAAGTCACTCATCTATTCAAACTCTTCTTTTTCAAGTGTTCAAATGATCTTAAACGCTCTGAAATACAGCTTTCTATTTTTATTTGTAATGGGTAATCCATATAATTATAGCTCGTTTTTAGATTGTTTTACCCGTCCCAGTACCAGTTCCAGATGAAATTGTCTTTATAATCATATTATTTAAATGACCAAAAGCATCTAACCACTAACAAAAATAAAATTATACCAAACGTTAGAATTTGAATTCTTCCAAGTTCTGGTCTACTTATAATTAATTCAAATTTACTCTCAGCATCTGATTCTGATTCAAATAGAATTTTATCTTTATATATCTGTTTAACTACATCATATTCTTTTTGCAAAGATTTTATCTCAGAAATATATGCTATAAATATAAAAATCAACGCTAATATAAACATTGCTATAACAACGCCTTTTTTTGAACCTTGAGAAAACAAAAGATACCTTAGTATATCATTACCATCATATTCAGTAATTATATTAAGTAATTGCACCCCCAATGAACCCAGCCATGCAAAAAAAGTTATATCTAATGTCCTTAAAGTATTATTTGCATTTTTTGACAGGATAAGAAAATCGTCTTTCAAATTATTAAGTTGCTCAAAATAATCATCAGTTTTTCTTGATATTATTCTTTTATATACTAATTTACTATCTTCTAATATTTCATCAATATATTTCAAAGTTTTTTTATTTGTTATTACCTGCCTAACAATCTGAAGTTTTACTTTGTATGAATCTTTATATTCATAGGAATTGATAATCCAATCATAAATAGGAAATAGGTGTAATGGTTCATCATCTATATTAAGATTTATTCTGTAAATTTTATCATCAGTTCTAAATTCACATTCTATTTCTTCAGCATAATAAGTTATTTTTGTTGATAACGCAACTAAAATAAAAAAATCTACAATCAATTCTGATTTAGGATTCTTCTGTCCTAATACTTCATTTAAAACATTAACAGATATAGGAAATTTTCTAGTATTTCCGTTAATTATATTATCTTCAATTATATCCTCATAAATTACTTCATCAGCTGAATTAGATTCTATTGATTGAAAGTCCTTATTAGTTGGTAAATATATTTCTCCTGTTTTATTATAATTTTTTTGAGAAAGTTTTGTTATTACTAAATTCAAGTTCCTTGTATTTTCTATAAAACTATCTTCATAAATAAAGTAATTTTTTTGATTTTCTAGAAAATGTATATTTTGTTCCTGTTCCAGTCTCAAATCTATTCCTTTGTCATTTATTAGCTTTATAAAATTAGCATCTAATTCATTATTAGACTCAAGTTTTAAGGATGTGCCATCCCACACTAATTTATCACTCATTACCCAATAACTCCCTAACCTTTGATAAGTATTCCTCATCTATTACAATTCTAATTTCCTTATTTCTTTCATCAAAACGGATTTTATTATCTCTTATACTTTTTAAATAATTTTTTGTGGTTATAGTAATGTTTTTTGAGGTTTGTATTTTTCTTTGATAATGTTTATTTAACACTTTATCTGAAATGTCAAAATCAGAATCTATTTGTTTAGATTCATCAGAATATAACTCATCTTCGTTGTTCAACTCTAAAAGATTACTACTATTTAATTCATCAAATAAATCAGACTTATCAAATTTCTTTTTGTCAAATAAATAAAATTCTATATATCTTTTTATTTCATTATAATTTTCTCTACTTATAACATCTTTCGTAAAAAGTTTGTCTTGTTCTATAAGATTTAAAATATCTTGAGTATTATCATCTGAATTTCTTTTTCTTTCTAGTCCCAGGAATTTTTGATACCAATATTTTGCCGCCGTTTTATTTTTATCTATTATCTTAATATCATTGTATTCGCCATCAAAAATACCGACCTTAAAATAATCTTTCTCTTTACCTAATTGACTTTTTATCTCATAAGAATCCTTATCAATAACCTCTAACTTTTCTAACTTCATTATAATTATAGATGTATTATTAGATTTTATAAATAATAAGCCTTCTCTAATTGTACTATTTCTAGTACCATCAATTTTACATTCTGCTTTTAATAAATCATCTGCAATGCGTTTATAATCAAAATCATCTTTATTTTTACTTTCCTTAAAATAATATATAGGGCTTGTTTCATTTCCTCCAGATTTCACATCTAAATAGCAGTTTATAATTAAATGAGTTTCCTTAGTTAATTCTTCAAATATTTTTAATATATTTTGTTTTTGTAGTTCATCGAGTTGATTTTCATTAACAGTATCGCCAACGTCAAAAACTTTAATACTCATAAAAGCCATTCCTCTCTAAAATCATCAATCCTATCACTATATGGCAAACTTTTTATATAATTTCCCATCCAGTTCCAATCAGGTATAAATCCGTCATCAGAATACTTTTTTCTTTGTCTATAATGTATTCATTTTCAAGTCATTAATACCGGTAATTTTAATGCAAAATCTTTTCTAATAATATGAATTCAACTCTCTTCCAATAGCCTGATATTTTATTTTACATTCATTCCTTATAAGTTTAGCTATAAAAAGTTTTATATGAATACTTAAAAATTCTTTCTCCTGTAATATTCGCAAATAAAATTCTCCCCATTTTTCTGTTTCCAAGATTTTATTCGTATTTTTATTTATAGTTAACTTGCTACCTATTACAGAACCCTCTAAAATACTACAACCTCTTTTTATATAATAATTTTATACCCATTATACTATTTTTAGCTCAAAATACTTCATGTCTTCGTCTAGTCAGTCTTTTAGATACTAAATTATAATTGTCACTATAATCATTAAATTCTATCTTGTAAATAGGCATATTTAAATTATTTGAAATTTCAAATAATATCCTCCTCGTTAAAATGACCTTTTTTAAATACTAGAAATCTTTTAAATCGTTTCACAATCAAACAACTTTTAAATATAATAATTTTAAAAATTAATTATCTAAGTATTATTATATAAATCATTTAAGCATAAATCATCATTGATTTTTAATACTATAATTATTATCAATTTGATTATTGAATAGTAGTCTCTTTCATATTGAGTTTCATCATTACTATTAGTTCCATGTAAGTATTTATTCCTTATATCATATCCATTGGTAAACTTTGATTTATTCATATAAAAATCAAAATAATCTTGTTCATTTTTTGTGAATAACGAAGATTCAAACCTAACAATTTGACGTCCCTCCAATGAATCTATTTTTCTTCTTAATTTAACTCCATAACGAAAATAATTTAAAACATCCTCGTAATATAACTCTTTTAGTATAAAAATAATCTCTAAGTCAACAACTTTTATAAATCCATCTTCATTTTCAATAATTAAATTATGTTCAAATAACCACTCCATTCTTTGCAATTGAAATTCTTCAAAATCATTTTTAAATACATTTTCTCCAACAATTAATTCCATAAAATTATTATATTTCTCTTCTTTTCCTGGAATATAAAAAATACCACTTTGGTCTGAAAATAATAAATAACTTGCTGTATAATACCATTCACTATTAGAATATACATATTTTTTAGAAATAAATGATTTCACTTCATTTATCTTTAAACTAGAAGAAGATATTTGTACTAAATCTTGGTCAATATTGCCATCTTCAATCAACAAATTATATTGTTTGAAAATTCTATCTATTTCAGGTAAAATAGTTCTACACTTTTCAAAATGCGAAGATGATTCTAAAGGTAATTTTACTATAAAATCATTTATAGAAAATTCATATCTCAAATAATCACTAAAAAACCATTCAATCATACTTTTAATACTTATATTAAAGGTATTCAGCACATTAATGTAGCTGTATATTTGTGCATTTGCCATCATTTCCACATTCTGAAACATAATTGTATCTCTATACAGATAATCTCCACTTTGACTAAATATATCTTCAAAAATTCCACCCGCATTCTTTTTAGATACTAAAGTTAATCTAAAATTACTATCTACAATCCCAAATAAATATATATAATTATTCCAAAGTGTTGGATAATCAGTATTTTCTTCAATCCAATCTCTACTAATCTCAAATGATATTTTTCTTGCTCCGCCCTGTGTTTTAATTTTTATAGGTTCATCAAGTCCTTTTACATATGTTATAGAAACACTTGATTCAATCCCTGCACTGCGACTAAATATTTTTTCTACCTCTTCTTTTTCTCTTCTAACGGCCTTTAACTTTATTTTATCAGTAATTCTAATTCCCAAATAATTTGGAAAATGTATAATACTTCTGAGTACATTTATATTTATGTTTTCACTATCAACACTAATATATTCACTTATTAAAGTCAAAACATCTTGCTCTGTTAGTGAATTTGGTAAGTATAAATTATTATTATCGATATATTTTGAAATTACTATTTCAGCATTCAAAGGGTTGCTCATAATTTTATTTTTCAAATTATTATCAAAATGTTTAACAATTTTTTTGAATTTTAGAATAGTACGAAGTTGAACCTTTTCCTTACTCAAAAAATCTTCAAACTGCTTATTAGATATACATTTATAAATACCATATTTATCGATTAGCTCAAAGAAATCTCTTACTTCACCAAAATTAAGAACATCAAACTCTTTTATAATATTATCTTTTTTGTTGTCTAAGTATTTTCCAATCTTACATTTAATCTTTCTTACATACTCTACATCATTAAAATTCACCTTATCATTAATATAATTACGGAAATCCTCTATACTTAAATACTTTAAGATATTATAAAATTCAATAACATCATTTATGTTCCATTCTTTATCAATTGATTTTTCATTAATTCTACCAATTATTTTATTAATTTCCCAACTACAAGCCATATCAGTTTCAGAATAAAATTTTATCCTATGCATTCTTCTTTAACACTCCTCAATAAATATCTAACTGTTTAATTAGATATTTCGCAATAACTATGATTACCTATTTCCATTTATTTAGCTTTCATATAGTTTTTAACCGCTCTATAATCATTTTTTTACCCTCACTAACTGGGAGCATATTTTTTTCTAGCCATACGTTCATTATTAAAGTTAGAAGCATTACGATTTTTTCTTTCTGGTGAATATCATCTTCTTTAAAAACAAATAGTGGTGATATTACCAACTTTATTATTTGAACATAGTCCATTCGCATTCTCCTACATTTTCCACAATCAAAATCTACAAAATTGTTAAATTAAAGTTTTGTATCAAATCAACAAATCATTCCCCATATCACAATCAAAAGTACACTCTACTTTACCCCTTACTATCTCACGTTCTACTATATTATTAATATAATAGGCATTAATTTTAATTTCATTTTCAAATTTTCTTTTCATATCTTTGCCCAAGTCAATTATATAATCATCATTTGATTTATATTCAAATAAACTTATCAACTCTATTGCAATATTTGAAAGTGTATAATTTGTGTACCTAATTTCGATGTTATCATCGGTATTTGATTTTAAAAATAAACCTATATTCTTATTATATATGCAATAATTAACATCATTCAGATTAGCTATTCGACTATCAAGTCTAATAGGACTAATTAAACCTAATTCTCCTAGTAAAAGAAAGTTTTCTCCATATAAACCATGTTTTTCATTTATCGTATTATCGTAGTCATCAAATAAAAAAAACAAAGCTCCATCTATATCTTTTAAAATGTACTGTGTTAAATTTTCAAATGTTTTTGCTTCTTTCGAAGACATATTTCTCATTACTTCAATTGTTCTTAATGAAAATGAACCTGGATTTTCGATTTCACCTGAAAGAACTTTAGCCCAAAGGAATTTCATATCTTTATTACTAATATAACTTGCCGATTCAAAGAATCTTAAAAACCAATCAAAATCAAAGTCATAATTAGTATTTTCACTCGAATTTTTCTCCTTAATATTAATATCAATATCATCTAAAGATACTTTTTTCGACATATGTTCATCAGCTAACTTTGCAATTTCTAAAAAATTATTGAAACGATAATAATCATAATGTGTCATATATCCATTGTCGATCAAGTCTTTAGCTACTTCTTCAAAGTGACCAGCTTTAACCTTCTCATATTCTTTAATTTTAACACCTTTTCTAAGAAATAGGGTGCCAAATAAAACGCCAACAACTGTACTTATTGCAGTTTGCGTAATTGGTAATGCTATTTTTAAAACTTCTAAAATTTCATTCATATATCTTTTCCTCTTGCAAAGCAATATATAATAAATTCACATAAATTATCTACATTAAAAATTTTTATAATATATTATATAGTTTTTGTGCTATAATTAAAATAGTTTCGTATATTTTTTTAAATATTTTTGCGCGCTTTTTATATTTTGACGAAAGCCAAGTCTGATAAAGAAACAGTATGGCTTAATAGACAACAATTCTCTGAACTGTTTAATAGAGATATTAAAACAAATGGGAAAACTTTTTAATGAAGAAGAATACGAAGACTGGAAAGCTAACTGGCCGGATAGCCTTAGCGAAGATTATGTATTGGATAAAAAGCACTCTAAACATACAACTTATAAGCAGTATATTGACAGAGTCCAAAAGCAAGATGATTTAATACCTCTACAAGAAGCTAAAAAAGATGAAGAACGGAAATTAAAGAAGAAAAAATAAGCATAAAAAAGGCACATAGGTCTAGTTTTTAAACTAAAATCTATGTGCTTTTATCTGAATCTCTTTATATTCTAAAATACAACAAATTAATATTAAATACCTATTTAATTTTTAGTTATTTCATTAACTTTTAAATGTATCTCATATTCAGATTTTTTATCATTTTTATCTACAGTTTCAAGTTTAAAATATAGGTTATTTTTAAAGTCTTCTAAGGTTATATTATTATACATAAAATTAGAAATAGAACCAACTTCTCCTTCAATTTCTTCTTTTGAAAAAGTTCCATTTTTGATTTCTGAAGCATTTGACATTAATGATGACTTTTCCGTTTTTACATATAATTTTACATTATAATATTTTATATCTTTAAACTTATCTGTCTTTAATATTAACTCTCCACCATTTAGTATATCATCATCTTTACCAAATATAGCAACTCCATTTATGAGAGAAATATCATCATTTTCACCGCTAAAGGAATATACACTTATTTCGCCATTTGGTTTATTAGCTTCATTCCCACAAGCTGTGAATATTAACATAACTAATATTATCAAACTATAATATACAAAATAATGTTTTTTCATTGTAAACACCTTCCTTTCGCATAATTATAACCTAAAAATATACAATTTCAACAACTCATTTTAAAAGGTGCTTTTCTTAAGTTTTAGTATCAAAACAGTATCAATAATTCCCCATACATATTTGTTTCTCTAATTTATATATAGATACTAATTTGTTTCTGTTTTTAGGCGTTTTTATATCTATTTTATCTAGTTTGCAAACTTTTTAGTATCAAAACAGTATCAGGAGTGATACTATAACCTATAATCTTTCGTTTGCTCTCCAAATTTTATCCATATTATACATATACTAAACCTCACCTTTTTATTTTTAATATTGTAAACAAACTGTCTATGCACGCTATCTATCAAACCGAATTCATTTTACACTTTTTTGTTTTCGCTATAAATTTTATTCATATAAGTTAAAATAATTATATATTATTAGGCTATTTTATCTAATTTACATCTTTTAATTTAGCAATATCTTCTTCAGATAATTCAACCGTTAAATCAGGTAAGAACGGAACATCTTTCACCGTAAAGTAAGGATAATTTTCATATAAATAAAAATTTATCTTCACTTTCATAAAATCTTCTTTTTGTATATATTCATATCGATATTCCACCCTAGCATCTTCTGGAATTTCCTTAAATTCATTTATCGTTTTTCCTTCTCTACCTTTTTCAACTGCTTTTTGCATTATTTCAGATATTTCATCTACATTTTTTTGACCAAAAATCTCTTTTATTTTTTTATCATCTTTGTCATAAATAACAATACTATATTCGGTATTATTATCATCAGATTCTGAAATAACATCATTTGTATTTTCCTCAATTACTACATCATCAGTTGGATTTTGTAATAATTCATTATCTTTTTCAGATAACTCCCAAGTTAATGGCGTAATTATAGGTATGCCTTTCAAAGTTATATATGGATAATTTTCATACACACAAAAATCAACTTTATCTTCATCATTATTTTGTTTTTTATGTATCATTGTGTATCTATAACTTATCACTGCATCTTTAGGTACAGATTTGTATAATGTACTAGCATTTTCATTATCAATATTTTCAACACTATTTCCTATTAACTCAGAAAAATACTCTATTTTTGACTGTTCACTTGTTTTTAGAATTTCATTACCATTATTATCATAAACAATAATTGTATCTGTTTCACTATGAACTACATTTTCTATGTTATCTTTTGTTTCTGTTTTGTTTGTACCCAAATTAGCATCAATTTTTGAGTCACAAGCTGTAAGCAATATTATCATAAAACTTAAATTAAAAAATAAAAATAAATTCTTTTGTTTCATAATGTTCTCCTCCTGATTTTCATATTTTTCAAATTTATATAAATCTAATGATTCATTTATAAATTTCCATCGTTAAACCCTTTACTACAATCATAGTAACTCTGTTCTAATATCATTTAATATCAACTTCATTCTAGCACCAACATACTACTTTTTCAATATCTCAAATCATTAATATTTTATTAATTGCTAAAATTAGGGATGCAGTATTATAACTACATCCCATAATGTCTAAATATCTATTCCAATATACTTTTTCCTTGTTCTAGCACATCTACTCGCCAGATTTCTATTTGCTTTTATTTGCTCTATAATACTCTGCTTTTCATCTTCCTTAACCTTTGCTACAAGTTCATCATTCCAATCTTTATACTTTCTAGGTAAGCCTAGCATAACATTATAGCCAAGATGAGCACAGTGATCAGCCATTTTCGAACACCAAGTGATGAGCACATATAGCTTTATAAAGGTTTCGTCAAGTTTACTTGTAAGTAATATTTTATAAAGCTATATGTATTGAGCACGACAGTGCGAACGACCGACAGGACGAAGTCCGTAAGGGAGTTTCTCATCACGATACACATATAAACTTCTCAAAAACTGCTACATTGTCTGATTTTGGATTGTATCTAGGACTAGGTGCAAAGGCTTTATTACTGCCCTCTACTTCGCCTTTAAACTTATAATTAGGGTTAGTGCCTACCTTTAGTGCATATCTTGGATTACCTACTATATCATAGCCTACGAACACACAATTATTTCTATTATCTTGATATAATTTATTTTCAGCTATCATTCTATCGACTAGCTCTTTTTTGATTTTCCTAATATCACAAAGATAATGATAAACTTTACTGGTATCATCTACTTTTGGTGGCAAAACAAACTCTTTTTCTTTTTTAATAACCTTATTATCTTGTTTATTAAAAGAAGAATACTGACTGCCATTTCCTATGATTTTGTCCATAGCTGACTTAGTGTTTGCCAGATCCTTGTTAATACTTAACATTAATAGTATAATTATTTATAACATAATATTATATTACTTCATCATTTTTGCTTGAAATTATGATAACAAAAATGATGAAAATAAAAAAAATTATAATTGATGATTTTATTTCTAGTTCTGAACAATTGATAAAATAAGGAGATAAAGTAAATGGAAAAAAATTTAACTAGCTCAAGAATAGATAGACAAAACATTTTAAATAATAATATTGCTATAAAAGAAATACAATCCAAATCTGGAGTAGAAGGAATAAT
>PDWI01010374.1_pt1 | contig 10453 bp, 12 predicted proteins | sample 1430891 | NCBI WGS metagenome assembly PDWI01 (sample SAMN01162508, study PRJNA174530) | Oral metagenome, whole genome shotgun sequencing project. | biome: Marine environment; feature: Marine mammal; material: Swab sample of the gingival sulcus; isolation source: swab sample of gingival sulcus... | reverse complement strand
GCGGTCGTAGTCGGACTTCTTTCCGATACTATCTTACATATGTCTTTATACGCTGCGACCCGCCATTTTGCTTGCGCCTCGAACTAGAACATTTTCTACAGTCTGGAGATTATCGACTTTGTCGACACTCTCAAGTCGCCATTAGGCGACTTTTTTGTCAAGGATAACAAATCCCAGATTATAGTAACAACAATCTAGAGGTGCGTATGAATTTACAAAGATTGACAATTGGACAAATGGCGTCACTCAATCGCGTAACCACGCAAACGCTGCGCTATTACGATCGCAAGGGACTATTAAAACCGTATTGCACAGATCGGGAAAACGGCTACCGCTATTATCATATCAATCAGTGTGCCAGACTCGATATGATAAAGTACTTACAGTCGACCGGCGCCTCGTTGGCAGATATAAAAACTATATTGAAAGGCGTGCACAATACCGATTTATTACTCAAATTATTATCTGATCGCCTGGCGATGATTGAACTCGATATCGCGCGCGCCCATCAAAAAAAAGAGGCGGTTACAAAATTAATCGCCAATTATCAGAAATATCAAAAGATGACTTTTGATGATGACCTGTTTTTAGAATATCAGCCCAAACGCAATATATATAGCTATCGCACTGCATTTAACTACTTTGAACAGGGCGTGACCGGCTACGAGATGATGATGAGTGAACTGCGCCGACTGTTTGATAGCGAGCATTTGCCGATTTGCTATTTTTGCAATGTCGGTACGATTATGCGCAAAAAATATATCGATCAAAATCAACTATTTTCCGATGAAGTCTTCTTCTTTGCCGACGAAGCCTTTTCAAACCGCGTCAACAGGGAGGAAATTGCCGAGAACTGGTATCTTTGCGTTTGCAGTGAAGATTTTGCCAAGGAAGGCGAATTAGCCTTAAAGTTAATTGCCAATGCCGGCGAGCGGGGCTATCAAATCATCGGCGATTATCTCTGCGAAGTCATTTTAGAATTTCCCGATTTTAATGAAAAACCGCGCAATTTATACTATAAATTACAGATTCCCGTTAGTCGCGCTTGACTTTATTGTTACTATAAGCTTTATAATTATGTCGTAGGAATAGGTTATAGTTATAAGGAGGGATTATATGGCAGAAAAATTAAAAGTTGCTCAGTACGGTTGCGGCAAAATGAGTCATTATTTAATGCGCTATCTGTTGGAAAAAGGCGCTGAAATCGTAGCGGCCTTTGACAAAAATCCGGCCTTAATCGGTCAAGACGTCGGTGAGTTTTTGGGCGGTGAAAAAATCGGCGTCACGATTAGCGATGCCGACGGGGCCGAAGAGATATTAAAGGCCACCGCGCCTGCGGCTTGTGTCGTCGCCACGATGAGTACCGTCGAAGACATCAAGGGTGCCTTTATGGCCTGTGCTAAAAGTGGCGTCAACGCCATTGCGACTTGTGAAGAAGCGCTCTATCCTTGGAATTCTAACCCTAAATTGACGGCTGAACTGGACGCGTTGGCCAAACAAAATGGGATTACGTTGGCGGGCAGTGGCTACCCCGATATGTTCTGGGGCGTATTGATTGACGTCTTGGCTGGTTCACTGCACAAAATCACTAAAATTAAGGGCGTCAGCAGCTATAACGTAGAGGACTACGGCATTGCCTTGGCACATGGTCACGGCGCTGGCTTGACGCAAGCGGAGTTTATGGAGCAAATTGGCAATTACAATCATCTCAGCTCAGATGAACAAAAGAAATTGGTCGAAAGCGGCGAATACGTTCCCAGCTACATGTGGAATCAAAACGGCTGGCTTTGCAGTAGAATGGGGCTTACGCCAATATCGCAAGTTCAAACCTGCATGCCGACGACGCACACTGAAGACCTACACAGTGAAACGCTGGGCATGACTATCAAAGCCGGTGAGCCGACCGGTATGTCAGCAGTCGTAACGACGGAAACGGCCGAGGGCATTACGATCGAAACAGAGTGCATTGGCAACGTCTATGCACCTGGTGAATTTGATCGCAACGATTGGTCGTTCTTTGGCGAGCCGGATATGACTATTAAAGTCGACCGCCCGGCTACAGTCGAATTGACCTGCGCCAACTTAATCGGCAGAATACCGGCGCTGATCAAGAGCGTACCGGGCTATGTCACAACTGAAAAATTGCCCAACAACAAATATTTAGTTAAAGAAATCGGCGAATACATCTAGTTGACTGGCTTTTTAGTTAAGTGAAACGGCGTCTTTTAGAGGCGCTGTTTTTTTTGCAATTATTAAAGCGCGATTAAAAAATATAAAATTATTTAACTTTACATATTTAGCGATTGGGTTTAATATTGGACTTAATTAATCGTAACTATTCTGCAAGAACTGTCATTTCGACGTTACCGGGATTATCCGGTCGCGCACGTGTGAGCGGTGTTTATGAAGTAAACACAAGTAAACACAATGCAGTGGTAGAAAAATCTCAGTTTTTAAAAGCGAGATCTTTCCATTTTGCTACGCTACAGTCGAGATGACACTACCTTATGCTTTTCGACTGAACAGTTACAATTAATCTTTAAAATTAAGGAGCTGAAAATGATAAAAACGTTGAATTTTATTATCACAGTTTTCATTTTTATGATACTGCAAGAAAAGACGTTTTGGAAAGTAAAGGCGTTGTCTAAAAAAAATAGAATTGCCGAGAGAGATCAATTGTTAGAGCAAACCGCCAAATCCTTTGCCGCTGTCGTGTTGTCGGCAGCGGGGATAGAATTAGACGTAGAAGGTGCCGAAAATTTACCGCCTAAGGGTACGCCGGTTTTGTTCACGCCCAATCATGCCTCCTTTTTTGACATTCCGATTATGATTGCGGCCGTTCCAGGCATTGTCGGCTTTGTTTCAAAGCCGGAAAATGCAAAGATTCCCTTTATTGGCAAATGGATTAAGGAGAGTTATAGCGTCTATATCGACAGAAGCTCTGCGGCCAATGCTAAAGAGGGGCTGCTGGCAGCCGCTGAAATCTTAAAACGAGGGCACTGTCAAGTAATCTTTCCGGAGGGGACGCGTTCGCGCGACGGCAAAATAAAGACCTTTAAAGCGGGCAGCTACAAATTGGCTAAAATGGCCAATAGCTCGGTTGTCCCAGTGGCAATTAGCGGTGCTCGGCAAATTGTCCGAAAGGGTAAAATCAAATCTTTAAACGTGCGCGTCAAATTTTTTAAGCCACTCGATACGACGCTCAACACCATTCAAATGGCCAAAACCTCGCAGGCCGCAATTGAAGATTATATAGAAAAACACATAAAATAATTGAATATTTTAATTGACAACGGTTAAAATTTAGGTATAATAGTCCTTAAATAGTTAAATAGATTTATATAAAACATTGGAGGTTACTATGTCATTTGAAAAATTAAAAGAGATTATTGTCGAAAACTTAGGTATTGAAGGTGATACGATTACTCTAGAGTCGCATTTGCAAGACGATTTGGGTATTGACTCGCTCGACGCCGTTGAATTGGCATTGCAAATTGAAGAAGAGCTCGGCGTAAAAATTCCCGATGACGTCTTTGCAAAAATGGAAACTGTTGGCGATTTAGTCGCTTACGAGGGATAGTACTTTTAGGAACGACGATGATATTAAATAAATTATTGAGTATCAAATATCCGATTATACAAGGCGCGATGGCACATATTGCCACCGGCGAGTTTGCAGCGGCGGTTTCAAATGCCGGTGGACTCGGCGTAATCAGCTCAGCAGTTTATACTGCAGATGAATTGAGGCGCGAAATAGCGGTTTGTAAGGCGCGTACCGACCAGCCCTTTGCAGTCAACTTGTTGTTGTTGCATCGCCAAATAGATGAAATCGTCGACGTCGTATTGCGTGAAGACGTAAAAATTGTCACTACGGGCGCCGGCAATCCGGCGAAATATATGACCGATTTTAAGGCCAATGACGTAAAGGTAATGCCCGTCGTCAGCAGTGTGGCACTGGCAAAAAAATTGGCTGCTGAAGGCGCCTTTGCAATTATTGCCGAGGGCTGCGAGGCCGGTGGGCACGTCGGCGACTTGTCTACCATGGCGCTGTTGCCTCAGGTTTGCGATGCGGTTGATATTCCGGTGATTGCGGCCGGCGGCATTGCCACTGGTCGTCAATTATTGGCGGCTAAGGTGTTGGGCGCTTGTGGCGCGCAAATTGGCACTGCCTTATTGGCGACGGAAGAGTGCCCAATTCACGAAAATTATCAAAAGAGCGTCGTTTCGGCGCGCTCATCGCGCGTCGTCGTAATCGGTGGACTCAATGGCTATAAGACGCAAGTGATTAAAAACAATATGACCAGGCAGTACATTGCGGCCGAAAGAGCCGGCAAGTCGAAAGAGGAATTGGAGCTTTACACGATGGGCGCTCTGGCGCGAGCGGTTAGGCAGGGCGATGTCATCAATGGTTCAATCATGGTCGGTCAAGTCGTTGGTCAGGTCAATGAAAAAACAGATTTGACAAAGGTTTTTAAAGATTTGATGTGCGATTACGAAAGTGTTAAAAGGCAACTATGAATGCGCTCAAATTGAGAGATAAGGCATTGCAGCTGCCGCTTATTCAAGGCGGTATGGGCGTAGGGGTGTCGCTTTCTTCACTGGCTGGAGCAGTCGCTCAGTGCGGCGGCATGGGCGTTATTAGCGCCGCAAATGTCGGATTTGAAAGTCGGCTTGAACTCTTGTCGGACTTAGCTACCGACCGGCGCAGACTGGCTTATCACATCGACAGAGCGCGCCAAATTGCAGCTGGTCAGGGGCTGATTGGCGTCAATGTTATGGTCGCCATGACGGCTTATCGCGAAATGGTTGCATGCGCTGCAAAGGCCGGTGCCGACGCCGTTATCTGCGGTGCCGGTTTACCGCTTGATTTGCCAGAATTGGTCGGCGACAAAATGTTGTTTGCACCAATTGTGTCAAGTTTAAAGGCGCTGCAAGTGCTCGTCAAGATTTGGCAAAAACGCTACGGCAGGATAATGGATTTTGTCGTCATCGAAGGTGCCGATGCCGGTGGACACCTCGGCGTGGCGCGCGAGCAACTGGCCGATTATTCGCTTTCCGAAGTCGTCGCTCAAATTCGCAGCTATGTCGATCAACTCAATCGAAGATTAAATCTTGACGTCAAGTTGTTTGCTGCTGGCGGAATCAGAAACAAGGCCGATGTGGCACAGATGATCGCGAGCGGTGCGGACGGAGTACAAGTTGCAACGCCGTTTATAGCGACTGTCGAATGCGATGCATGCGATGCATTTAAGCAGACCATTGTCGCGGCGTCGGATGAAGATTTGGAAATTATCAATTCGCCGGTTGGCATGATTGGCAGAGCAGTTAAAAATGACTTTATTAAAAAAATAGCAAAACAGCGAATTACGCCACAGAAGTGTATTAATTGCATCAAAACCTGTAATCCGGCAACTACCGCTTACTGCATAAGCGAAGCGCTTACATCGTCTGTTCGAAATGGGAACGGCTTGATTTTTAGCGGCAATAAAATCAATGCGATAGATCGCATTAAAACAGTTAAGAGAGTAATAGAGGAACTAATTGAATGAAACTGGCTTTTGTATACGGTGGGCAAGGCGCCCAAGTCGTCGGCATGGGAAAAGATTTTTATCAAAATGATGACGACGCTAAGAAATTTTACGATCAATTACAATTGGATACAGATGTAAAAAAGTATGCCTTTGAGGGCAGCTTGGAAGAAATAACTCAGACGGATATTACGCAAGTTGTCATCGTCGCGCATCAGCTGATGGTGACAAATTTGCTGCGCCGACAGGGTGTTGTCCCGGCGGCGACACTGGGTCTCAGCATTGGCGAGTACAGCGCGCTCTATGTCGCCGGTATTCTATCGCAACAAGACACCATGAAGGCAGCTGAAATGCGCGGTCGCTACATGGCGCAGGTCAATGCCGACACGGCGATGTACGCCATTTTAAAAGCGGATCAGCAGGCGGTCGAGGCGGCGCTCGCGGAGGCCAATCGGGACAGGTCTTTACACGCTTACATCGCCAATTTCAACTGTCCCGGACAAATTGTCATTTCGGGCGATCGTCAGGCATGTCAAAGTGCTGCCGAGATATTGGAAAACTCCAAAAAGCGCGCAATTAAACTCAACGTGTCTAGTGCCTTTCACACGCCCTTTATGGATCCTGCTGCCGAAAAGTTTAAACAATTCTTGAAACAAGTCACTTTTCGTCAGGCCAATATTCCACTGTTCAACAATTTGACCGGTGAAAATAGAGTTGTCAACGCCGCAGTGATGGTCGATCAGATGAGGCGACCCGTTCAATTGGAAAAGGGCATTCGCAATATGCTAAACGGTGGCGTCGACACAATTGTCGAAATTGGCTACAACGACACGTTGAAAAATTTTATAAAGCGAATTGATCGCCAGGTGAAAGTGATTACAATTTCTGATTATGACAGTTTTAAGACTTTTTTAGAGGACTTCTAAATGGCAGCTAAAAATGTATTTATAACGGGTGCAAGTCGCGGTATAGGCAAGGCGATTGCCCTCAAGTTCGCCGCCTTGGGTTATGATGTAATCGCCAATAGCAGAAGTGAGGCAGCGCTCTTGCCGTTGCAAAGAGAAATCGAAAAATACCCGGTAAAGTTTGTTAAGTTATCTGGCGACGTGTCGTCTTCAGAGGACTGTGCGGCGATGTTTGCGGCGATTAAAGCGCAGTTTGGATCGCTCGACGTACTCGTCAACAATGCCGGAATTACGCGCGACCAACTGACTGTGCGCATGTCTGAGGAAGATTTCAGAGCCGTAATTGACGTAAACGCGCTGGGTACGTTCCTTTGCATGAAAGCTGCTTTTAAAATGATGATGCGTCAACGGCGCGGTAAAATTGTGTCAATTACATCGGTCGTCGGCATGCACGGCAACAGCGGACAAATTAATTACGCCGCCTCCAAAGCCGCGGTTATCGCAATGACTAAGACGTTGGCGAGAGAGGGTGCGGCGCGAAACATTAATGTCAATGCCGTAGCCCCCGGTTTTATTGAAACCGATATGACCGCTGCGTTGGGCGAAACTGTCGTCGCCGCAGCAAGACAAAAAATTGCATTAAATCGACTCGGCAAGGCGTCAGACGTTGCCGAAGCCGTTTATTTTCTGGCAAGTGAACAGGCTGACTATATCACTGGTCAAGTTCTGGTTGTGGATGGAGGTATGAATATATGAATCGCGTAGTAGTAACGGGCATTGGCATCGTTTCGCCGATAGGCAATGATTTGGAAACAGTCGTCGACAATTTAAAGGGTGGTTTTAACGGTATATCTGAAATTGAATTGTTTGACACGACGGATTTTAAAGTGAAAGTGGCGGCGGAGTGCAAGAGTTATAGCGCCGATGATTTCTTTCCCAAAAAGGAATCGCGCCGCATGGACAGATCTAATCAATTTGCCATCGTAGCGGCGCGCAAAGCGCGTCAAGATGCCAATTTGGATATTCCCAAATCGACGCGTGTCGGTTGCATTATGTCTAGCGGCATAGGTGGACTGAATACGATCGACAGCGAAATTACGCAGGCGCAGACGCGCGGTTACGATAGAATGAGTCCGTTTTTTATATCGAAATCAATCGCCAATATGTCGGCTGGACAAATCGCCATCGATTTGGGGATTCACGGCTATGTTTCGAGCAGTGTAACGGCATGTGCTTCTGGCTCAAATGCCATAATGGACGCCTACGATTTAATTCGCAATGGCAGACAGGACATCGTCTTTGCGGGTGGTTGTGAAGCCAGCATTAATCCGTCTGGCATAGGTGGTTTTACGTCTATGAAGGCGCTCAGCGACAGCAATGATGTCAACCGCGCATCGATTCCCTTCGACAGCGAACGCTCCGGTTTTGTAATGGGTGAAGGCGCCGCTTGTCTGGTGCTGGAAAATTATCAAAGCGCAGTGCAGAGGGGTGCTAAAATATATGGCGAAATCGTCGCAGCCGAGATGACTTGCGACGGACATCACATTACATCCCCTCACAAGGACGGCAAATATCAAATTGAAGTCATGCAGCAGGCGATGCGCGCGGCCAATATTCAACCGCAGCAACTCGATTACATCAATGCGCACGGCACATCGACTGTATTAAACGATCAAATTGAAAGTCATTCCATAAAAAGCGTCTTAGGTCAACACAACAAGAGCGTCGCCGTGTCCAGTACCAAGTCGATGACCGGTCACTTGTTGGGGGCGGCCGGCGCACTGGAAAGTGCCATTTGCCTGTTGGCAATTGAGCACAATTTTATACCGCCGACGATTAATCTTAAGAATTGCGAAAAAGAAATTGAACTCGATATCGTCGCCAATCAAGTCCGAAATAGTCAAGTCAACTATGCGCTCAACAATTCCTTCGGCTTTGGCGGACACAACGTGGCAATAATATTTAAGGGCATGACAAATGAAGTATGATTCCAATCAATTGCAAAAAATTTTACCACATCGGCATCCCTTTTTATTAATCGACAAAATACTCGAAAGCGAACCGGGCAAATCGGCAACGGGTTTAAAGAATATATCGGTTGTCGATCCGGTGTTCCAAGGGCATTTTCCCGAATTTCACGTTTATCCGGCAGTTTTGCAACTTGAAGCGATGGCGCAAGTGGGGGCAATAGCACTCTTGGAAAAACCTGAAAACAAAGGCAAAATAGCACTTTTCGCAGGCCTTAAAGAGGCCAAATTCAAAAAAACTGTAAAACCCGGCGATACTTTAATCATTAAAACTGAGTTAATTAAAGTAAGAATGGGTATAGGGATTGCGAAGGCCCGAGTTGAAGTTGATAACGCTGTTGTTTCAACTGCAACTTTAATGTTCGCGATAAAATAGGAGTATTGAACGCCATGTTGGAAAGAGTATTTAACGAGATATACGATAAGTTTAAATTGAATTTTTACAGAAACATCTTTCGCAATTTTTCCGATAGAGAATCTAGTTTGACTGCATCTGAAACATTTTGCACGGAAGTCGTCAAGGGCTTAAATAGGCCGACGATTAACGAGTTAGGTGAATTTTTGAGAATCTCACAACCGAATACGGCGTATAAAGTCGCCAATCTGGTCAAAAAAGGTTATTTGACTAAAACGCAATCCACAGAGGATAGACGCGTTTTTTTCCTCGATGTTACCGACAAATATATTCATTATGAAAATGTCAAGTACGAGTATATTAATTTAGTGTTATCGCGCACGCGAGAGCGATTTAGCGAAGAAGACATAGAAAAATTTACAGAAATGTTGACGGTTATATCAAATGAATTAATGCCGGAAATATCTGAGTTTCTGGAAACTAGACAGAAGTAGGCCGCATGGTGGTTGGCGTAGCACTATTTATCTTTAGAGATGGCGTCAATCCAGTAGGCGCATAATTGTCTTGGATTAATTATACTTATCTGCCTTGCAAAGTCGCCACTGGCAGAACAAACAGCGAGTTTGTAGTGGTGGTCTATTTCGTATTGCTTTAAAAAGTAATAATCATCTGTTTTAAAGAGCCGACCAGATCGGCTTTTTTTGATTGCAAAACTGTTAAATGGCATAGTTAAACCAGTGCCGATTGCCTTGCTATAACTTTCCTTTAAAGCCCACATCGCGTAGAATAAATCTATTTTGGCGACTTCGTCTCTATTCATCAGGGAGGCGTATTCGTCCTTTGTCGTAATGCGTCGCGCCACTGCCGGACGCCATTTGTCGACACTTTGGATGTCAATGCCCACGTTGCAGTCGTCTACGACGCAGACAATCCACTGATTGGAATGAGAAATGTTAAAAAAGACTCGCTCGTCAGCGAGCCCCGGCTTACCGTATTCATTATATACAAATGATATTTTTTGATTTGGATAGTGGTAATATTGGCACAGCATATAGCGCAATAAAAGTCTACCCCACAAGAATTGGCGGGCGACCGATTCGTTCTTATAGCGGCTGTAGCGCATCAAATCGTCGTCGTCGAGCGCATCTAATAGAGTAGTTAATTCTGCTGTATTATGCTGTAGATAATTTTTGATACCGCAAATAATCATTTCTAACCCGCCGTTTAGTAATTTGCTTATACTTATAGATAGCATATCACAATAGTTCTGTCGCGACAAACCCAAAGCTAAGACGATATATTGAAATTCATTATAATTTGCCGATATTCTTAAATTTATCGCGCTTTCTCATTGATTATCATTTGGTAAAGGACTATAATGCAAGTGTCAATAACAATTCGATCGAATTGCTTGAGATGTGCCAAAGGCGATGGCGCATTGTTAGGGGCGATGAGATTAAATTATAAGTTTATATCTATTTTGGGAGGGTTATTATGGCTTTTGTAATCAAGGAAACGTGTGTTAGTTGTGGCGCTTGCGAACCGGAATGTCCGAATGGCTGCATTACTCAAGGCGATGGCATCTATGTAATCGACGAAGCAACTTGCATCGACTGCGGTGCATGTGCAAACGTATGT
>PDWI01010373.1_pt1 | contig 10454 bp, 8 predicted proteins | sample 1430891 | NCBI WGS metagenome assembly PDWI01 (sample SAMN01162508, study PRJNA174530) | Oral metagenome, whole genome shotgun sequencing project. | biome: Marine environment; feature: Marine mammal; material: Swab sample of the gingival sulcus; isolation source: swab sample of gingival sulcus... | reverse complement strand
CATAAAAGTCCATAAGGAGGAAATCATGCGAAGGTATGAAACGATCTTTATTCTCCGACCCAATATCGGGGAAGAGGAGATCAACAAGGTTATTGACTATACCACAGAAATTATCAAGAATGCTGGAGGTGTTATCATCGACCTCAAGCGTTGGGGCGCAAAGAAGCTCGCCTACCTTATCAAAAAAGAGAGCATTGGCTATTATGTGTTTTGCGACTATGCAGGCCTTCCTGCCAGTGTTGCCGAAATAGAGCGCCGTTTTCGGATTGACGACTCTGTAATGAAGTATATGACAATCAAAACGGCTGATAATCTTGACGATGAAGCCGTTCAGCAAGCAATTGCCGAGGTTGCCGAAAAAGCCGCTGCCGAGGAAGCAGCTGAAGCTAAAGAAGAGTCTGGCGAAGACGTAGAGCAGACTGAAGAAAACAAGGCAGCAGCTGAATAAATTTGATTATCTTTGATAAGGAGTATAACCATGGCACAACCACAAAATAAACTATTTTCCCGCAAGAAATCCTGTCGCTTCTGCGCAGATTCCGAACTGGTTATCAACTATAAGGAAGTAAAGACCCTGCGTAATTTTGTTTCCGAGCGGGGCAAAATTATTCCCCGCAGAATCGTTGGCACTTGTGCAGCGCATCAACGTCAACTCTGCGAAGCAATCAAGCAGGCACGACAGATCGCCCTGTTGCCCTATTCCGGTTCTTCCCATCAGGGCTGATTGTTTTTAAGGATAGAAGATTTTTTAATAACGATAACGATTACAGGAAAATATAATGAAACTCATTCTTAAAGAAAACATCAGTTCCCTTGGTTTTGAGGGGGATGTTGTTACCGTAAAAGATGGTTATGGGCGCAATTATCTTTTGCCACAAGGCAAGGCCGTTGCTGCTACCAGGGAAAACCTGCGGGAAGTAGAAGAAAACAAGGCTGCACTGGAGGCAAAAAGAGCTGCTGAACTGAAGAAAGCGCAAGAAAAAGCCGAAAAACTCGACGGGTTGGAAGTTGTTCTTGAGCAACTTGCCGGCGAAGATGAGCGCCTTTTTGGTTCTGTTACCAGCGCCGATATTTGTAACAAGCTGGCAGAAATGGATATTGAGCTGGATAAACGACAGGTTATCCTTACCAACCCACTGAAGACGCTGGGTGAAACCAGGGTTGGTATTAAGGTTGGCTTTAATGTTACTGCAAATATCATGGTGAAAATTGTTCCGGTAAAAGCATAGCAAACAGCTTCACCACAGTATTCTTAAGAGTACAATATAAAGTGATCCCCTGTAGAAAATTATAGCTGCAGGGGATTTTTGTTTTCTCTATAAAGGTGCATAAAGAACTTATCTTTATAAAGTAATAACGGGGAATTAAAGAAAACATAAATACGAATATTTAAACAATACACAACACTAGTGTCCTGTCAACCCGCTACTGTCGGTAAGAGCTTGTTCTTTTGGCCTCCTGGCTTCGTTCACATTCGGTAACATAGCGCTGCTATGCTTCCTCATGCGTGCCTCGCAGGAAACCAAAATACTTAAGCTCCTTTTCGACAGTTGAAACTTGACATGACACTAGGAAGCCAAAAAACACAAAGAATATGTTAATACTTTTTACATGAGAACTTTGAAAGGATTTGATCGCGTTTACCAACAAACTTTTGTTGATACCTATTCTAAGGTTACTTTCACAAAGCTCTATAGCAGCAAAACACCGATTACAGCAGCCGATCTGCTCAAAGAAAAAGGAGTTTCCTCTTTTAAGAATACTGACAGACCATGGAACAGAATATTGTGGTAAGGTTGAATACCGTGATTTTCAACTTTATCTTGCTGTAAATGATATTGGCATACAAAAACAAAAGCTTGATCCCCGCAAACAAACGGGATATATGAACGATTCCGTAAAACAATCCTTCAGAAATTTTACCAGGTCACGTTCAGAAAAAAAACCTATCCTTCTTTTTCTGAATTACAAAAAGACTTGGATGAATGGATCAAATATTATAAATATGAAAAAACACATCAGGGTAAGATGTGTTGTGGAAGGCCCCAATTGAAGCTCTTGGCGATGGAAAGTAACACAAAATTCTGAACACTACCACCATCACCCCGCAACCCCGCTATACCCATAAATCGCCATTAACAACCCGGTAAAAATTCCCAGACCGAAAAAGATGCGTAATCGACGATCCCATGGTAATTTCTCTCCATCTGCCATATATTGCAGAAAGGAGATAATCACCAGTGCTGCCCCCACAATATATGGCACAGATACCAGCTACCAACCTGTGGCCTTGATTGAGACCGATATCAGCTCCCAGCCGAAGATTGAAAAGAAGATAGAGAAATGCCGAAAGAAAAAGCGTTATTGTATTACGAAGAGATGATTTTTTAGACACAGCCACCACTCCAAGGTAAAAGATAATGAAATATATCCTGTTTCCCTATACCCATTTTTTCCCCGCGTCAGCTGCCGTTTTTTCTACTTGCCCGGTAAATATCCATTTTCCCCCCACAACGAGAAAAATGGAGTCGAACCTCGCTGAATGTTTCATAAAAACCGCGGGATTCTATCCACCATGCACGGGAATTACTCATAAGAGATCTTCAGTTTCCTCCTTCTCTTACTGAATTAGCCAGACAGGTCGGGATGAGCCACACTCGTCTTAATAGGAGATTCAAGAAAATTTTTGGAAACACCGTTTTTGAATATTTAAGAAAAGAACGACTGGCATATGCCAGAAAGTTAATTGAGAAAAATCCGATTGATTTAACCCGGATAGCATTAGAATCAGGATTTTGCAGTTTCAGCCATATGTCAACAAGATTTTTCAAGGAATACGGCATTAAACCTTCTAAATATCGCAAGATTTTTATAAATAACCGGGGGTATCTCTTCGAAAGACAGTACCGTATCAACCACCGATTAGTCTTTTCGTTTACATCTCTTTGCCTTCAAGATTACCAATCTTTTAGCAGGATAAAATCTTTTCTCCATTTAACCGGAAAAAACTGCTAGCAGACAAAAAAGAAATCATAAATCATTACCAGAAAAGACCCAATCTTCAACCCGCAATCCATCAATCGCTTCCCTATCCAGGAAAGAATCTCAATTTGACTCCAAGAGAATATGATCCTGCAGAACCTATTCTTAATGAGTATTTTGGCGTTTAAGCTCTCCTGTAATATATGGGAATTTTGAACATATTCTCAAAATTCCCATAAAAGTACCAGAACTTTGAACAATCTCTACGGTGCCAGCCGCTGCGGCTGCTCCCAGCCCTCTCCCTTCCTTACATAAAGAAAACGATCATGCAGGCGGTTTGCTCGCCCCTGCCAAAACTCAATCTCTTGCGGCACAACACGAAAACCGCCCCAGAAATCAGGAATGGGAACTTTTCCCTCCCCAATTTTTCGCTTTATTTCATCCAGTTTTTGCAATAATGCCTGGCGGGAGGAGAGAGGTTTACTCTGGCTGGAAACCCAGGCAGACAACTGGCTCTCTTTAGGTCGGCTCATAATATATTGCGCCGACTCCATAGCACTCACCTTTTCTGCCATACCGCCAATCCGCACCTGCCTCTCCAGCTCCAGCCAGACAAAAAGCATGCTGACCTGGGGATTTCCAGTAATCTCGGTTGCTTTTCTGCTTCCATAATTGGTGTAAAAGACAAAACCATTATGATCGTAAAATTTCAACAGTACCGTCCGCTGAGAAGGAATCCCGGACGCACCAACAGTAGCAAGCACCACCGCAGTAGGATCAGGCATCACCACCTCTCCAGAGGCAGCAACTTTCCTTGCCTGAGAAAACCAGCGATCAAACTGCTCCACAGGGTCTGGCAAGAGATCCTGCCTGCCAAGCCCGCCACGCACATAATCTCGACGGAAACTGGAAAGATCCATCACAGCCTACTCAATGCCTTCCAGTCGCCAATCTTCTGTGCCAACAGGTCTTGCCCAGGTCCACTCTTCGGAAAATTTCACTGGAGTATTCATATCACCTTCGACCAATTCTCCACTGGTATCACTTACCGTATAATCAAGCAGGTTGGCAGTAAAGCGAACAGTAACAAAATCTTCCCAACCATCACTGCCAGCAGCAACCACATCGACACCACGAATAGCAATGGATTCCAGCTTGTTGATAACGCCTCTTGCTTTCATATCGGCAAAATGTTTTGCATATTCTGCGGCAAGTTGATCACCCAGTAGATGCCGATATGAAGAGAGCTCCCGCCGCATCCAGCCAGCCTGTACCTGAAAAAAGACATCGGATGCCACTTCCTTGAAATAATTGGCATCAAAATCCCGGTCATGTTGCTGAATCTCGGCCAAACCAGCATCCACAGAAACTGCTCCTGCCGAAGATTGTGGAGGCGGTGGCGGCGGAGTCCCCATATTGCCAAATCCCTGTCTTGCTCCAGAAGCCCTGTTCTCTCCAGGCATCGGAGGAGGTTGCATCCCGCCAGGCTGCTGAGGCGGAAAATTCCACTGCCCGCCGCCATTACCACCAAAGCCTCCATTTCCACTGAAAGGCGGCCTTCCGCCTCGCCCGCCGCCATTCATCCTTTTCCAGATAAACCAGGCAACGCCACCAAGTAACAATAGAGGAAGAAGTCCCATTCCTTGTCCACCCATACCGAAAAGGGAACCAAACAGCATGGAACCAAGAGCGCCACCAAGCAGTCCGCCCATCAAGCCCCGGCTAAAGCTCCCCCGCTGATTATTCATGCGACTGGCAGAATGATTTGTTTTCTTAAATGCGGGACGAGACTTAAATGATCGCCCACCCTTGAAAGATCGGGCATAAGCTGTTTCTGTTCCCACCGTAAATTCAACGGCGGAAAAACAGAACAGCGCAGACATCATCACAGTAAACAGCAGTAAAAATTGTTTCATGGTAATTTCATATGTTATGGTGGATAAAACAAAGGAGAAAACCCTTGTGCTATAGTTTTCCCTGATAATTATTCAATACATTCGCATCGGTATTATAATACTTGTTACCCATATTGCTACAAGGAAACCATGTCAACAGCAAATACAATGATTCTCGTTATCAATCCCGGATCAACCTCCACCAAACTGGCTCTTTATGCAGAAGAAAAAGAACTGTATAGCGCAAATATAGAACACTCTACAAAAGAATTGGCTCCCTTTGCCTCAATTAACGAACAGCTTCCCTTGCGCAAAAAAACGGTGCTGAATTTTCTTGAGCAATGCAGCGTTTCCCTGACGGATCTTGCCGCCATTGCCACCCGCGGCGGCGTTGTCGGTAAACTGGAGAATGGAGCATATCAGATCAACTCTGCTCTGGCGGAAGCCTCCCGTAACTCGCCTGCTCCTCACCCGGCCAATCTTGCCCCGGTTATCGGCTATCAATTGGCAGAGGGGGCCGCAAATGGAATATATGCTTATATATATGATGCGGTTTGCGGCGGCGGCAATCCCGACAAGCTCTTTCTCTATTCGGGCATACCCGAACTTGAGCGAGTCTTTCTCACTCATCTACTCAATAGCCGGGCGGTGGCAATGGAGCAGGCAAAAAGGGATAATAAAAGCCTTGCCAATTGCACCTATATCGTTGTCCATATGGGCGGCGGGATTACCACCAATCTTTTAAAGGGAGGCAAGATTGTTGATCTGGTGGCAGATGATGAAGGAACTTTCTCACCGGAACGTTCAGGAGGAGTCCCCTGCCGCAAGCTGGTAAAACTCTGCTATTCCGGGAAATATACAGAAAAAGAGATGCAGAAACTGCTGAAAGGCAGCGGCGGTTTACTAGCATATCTGAAAACCAACGATCTCCAGGAGGTGGAAAGGCGCATTGATGCAGGCGATAAAAAGGCGGAACTTGCCCTTGAGGCAATGGCATTGCAGATTGCCAAGGATATAGGTTCACTGACTCCGGTTATGGCGGGAGAAATTGATAAGATTATTCTTACCGGGGGACTGGCATTCTCTGAAAAACTGGTCGGCCAAATCAAGGCCAGAGTAAGTTTTCTGGCGGAGGTGGCAGTAATTCCCGGATCATTTGAGATGAAAGCTCTGGCGCAAGGAGTATTAAGGGTTTTACAAGGAAAAGAGCAGGCAAGGGTATGGAGTGCGCCTTAAAGAAGGCGCCCCACAAGTACAATGCTCACTCAACCTTATGCAGGATAACCAGCGGTAGCATCTTTTTCTCTTCCTTGATAATAGTGGTGCCAAGCAGCAGCCGATCCTTATCTATACCATATTGCTCTATAAAATACTGCTGGATATTTTTTGCCCGGCTCTGCCCCAGTTCATCAAGTTGCTGCCGTATTTCAGGAGATAAATCTACAACAGGCACACTTTTCCCGGAAATGGCCTGAATCTCTTTTTTGCCCATCAACTCCCATGAAGCGACAACGGGGTGAATCTGCATATCCTTTTTCTCTTTTTGCAGCGTTTTCCCAAGCGGCTCAAGCGTTTTTTTCTGCTGGGCAACAAGCACGGCATCCCCCGGCATAAAGATCAATGGCAGGTCTTTCTCTTTCAGCAAATCCTCCCCCAACTTCATTCCGGCATAGGCAAGTGCGCCATAAGGCCCCAGCGCATAAATTGCATAACCCGTCAATGCCGGAACTACTGCTTTTTCAAGAGCGGTAACAATCACTTCTTCCAGCCCCACATGCAAATCGTCCAGCTTGCCGTTAAGTGGCACAGATAATTTTATATTACCATTATCATCCCTCAACAGGAAAAGTGCGGTATCGAATGGCACTGGCAGCTTATTATCCAGTTCTGCGGCAAGTTTTTTGGAAATCGTCTCTGTCTCAAGACTTCTCAACAACAGAGTATTTGCGTTCTTCAACTTCTTTTTTTCCAGTAACACAGAACTTTCCACCCGCAGCTCGCCGCTGGCAAGCCCCACGCCTATGCTTTGGATGGTATAGGGCGCGAGATTTTTCAGCGGATAGTTTTTCAGATTTATCGACAGATCAAGCCCAATATCCTCCAGAAAGGGCTGGATATTCCCCGCCACAGTGAGCGGTGCGCGCCCCTCCAGCGTTGCCGACAATTTAAACGGGCTTTTATTCTGCGGTCTGCTGGAATCCAGCTCTGTTAGGGACAATTCATCAATTGCCAAATTGGTCGTATACGGAACTTTAAGGGTGTGGTCCTGAAAACCAATATGGCTGTCTCCCGAGATATGCACCCGCCCCAGCCGTACGGGGAAAGCGGCCTTAGGCTCTTTTTTCGATGCCTTCTTCTGCGACTTAGCTGTTTTTTCGACATTTCTCATATTATCCATACCATTAACATCGCCGCTTTTCCGCATGGCGGCGAGTTGGCGGGCAAGGTTTATCTCTCCCTTATCATCTCGAATAATAGCGGAAGAAAAACCAATAAAATCAAGATAATCTCCGCGAAAGCCCTCTTTTGGCGACAAATGAATACCTTTCAATTTTGCCTGTTTAAGGCTGGCTCCGCTCTGCCCTGCCGCTCCCCTCAAAAAAGAAAGATTATCAAAAGCCAGGCTTTTTACCGCCATAGCTCCGCCGCCTGCTACACCAGTATCCACCGCTATATCAGCAAAGGCAATATCATCAATTGCCAGCAGCTCTTTTTCATTATACAGGGCAACAATCCTTGGTTCTTTCAATGCAAGGGCTGAAAAAGTAAAATTCTCCAGATTGGAAGAGGAAAACGACTGCAGGCGAATATCGGGAACGGTGATATCAAGCGGTAAATCGCCCTCCGTCCTCACTGCAAGTTTTTTGGCGATAAGGCTTTGCGCAGCAATCTTTTTACCACCAAGCCCGGCAAGTTTATTGATGACAAGGCTTTCCAGCGCAACCATCGGCTCCTTTTCCCCCAGCTTGCCAAGGGTAAATCTGCCTGCTGTAAGAGAGGAATCGCCGTTTACATCAAGCATATCGCCAAAATGCAGTCTGGTTTTTGAAGAAAGTTTCAGACTCTCTTCGCTGATAGAGAGATTTTCACCGTACAATTTCACCTTTGTGTCGTCTCCCGACAAAACACCGTCCGTCTCCAAAGCGGCATCACCCTTATCTGGCTGGGAAAAAGAGACTGCCCCCCTCCAGCCTAGTGCCTTCGCCAAAGCAGAAATCCTCTCTGCCCCGGTACCGCTCTCTACAGCAAGGGAACCAAGGGCCAACTCCCCTTTTGTATCCACTTGATGTGCCTCGGTCATCTGATAGCGAACATCTCCGTTCCATACAAAGGAATCCTCCATTATCTGCAAATTGGGCAGGGCAAAGGCGATGGTGTTAATAATCAGCTTGCCGGAATGCTCCACCAAAAGTTTATCACCAATGTCAACCGTTGTTTTGCCGGAGAGTTCGACCAGCTTTTCGCTGGTATCCAGCTCTGCCCCCGCCACCTGAAGGCTATAGCCATCTGCCTGAAGTACACCGTCGGTGATAATTTTCATCGCCGCATTTGCTGGCATCGCATAATGTACCGCTCCCTGCCAGCCAAGGCTGTCTGCTCTGGTACGAAAAGAATCTGCCCCAACATCAGCCTTGGCAACAGTAATACTGCCATTATATTTGACATCCATACCACTGTCTGCAATGGAAAAATCCATATCACCGGAAAGGGAGGCATTACCGCCCCAAAAGGGCAGGCTATCATGCAGCAGAGTATCAAGGGAATCAAGCTCAAAACTGCTTACCTCTATTTTGCCAGCCAGCCGCAGAGTTGGCGCAATCGTCACCTTTTCAAGATTGATGGTAACAGGTTTGCCATTTACCTTGCCCTGCAAAACAAAAGTTCCGGCAGGGCTTTTCTCGCGGGTGGAAAGACGTTTTAACTCCGCGGAATCAATATGGAGGGTAAAGTCAAAAACCGGAGTTTTATAACGGATACGACAATCTTTTATTGAGACATTATCGGCAAGAAATGCCCACGCATCACTTACCTGCTGACGAGCCTTTTTGCCATCACCCTGGGCAACAATCTCTTTTGTTTCGGCATCTTTCGCCTTGCCCATCGCTTTACCCGCCATATTGTCTGCGTCCGCCTTTTTCTCTGCTGAGGAGGGGATTATCAGAGAAGCAACCAGCCAACTGCCATCCTCTTTCTGCTCCACCTCCAGCACAAGCCCTGAATAGCTTGCAGAAGAGAGGGCAATATCCTTGCTGAAAAGGGAGGTGTAGCTAACGTTGATATCAAGAGAGCCCTGCTCCATCACCGTCTGCCCGTTATGGGCAAGATTTACCCCGTCAAGCCAGAGCCGCCCGGTAAAAGGGTTCCAGCCAAACCGCTTAACCACCGCCTGTTCAATACCATTTTTCTTTAACCAGTCGATGGCATACTGCTTTGCTCCAAATGGCAGGGCAAAAGTGAGTAGCAGCAGAAAAACCGTAACTCCGGCACCAAGCCAGAACCACCACCGTTTCAACAGAGGTTTGTCCGCCTTTTTTTTCGTTATACTCTCTCTACCGGCTTCTGTTGCAATATTATGTGGCACGGTCTTTTCTTTTTTATGTTTCATTTTTTTCTTTATTTTTTATCAGTTACTCTTGAAAATCCAAAAAATCACCCTTTTTTAAGAAAAAACAGAAATTTTCCTCAGGGATTTTATATATGGTTTCGCACCAAATGGAGCAGGAATCCTCTCTTATGAGATTTCAGGAACCCCGAAACAGCTACTATAATAACAACTCTCCATATTACCATAAGGATTCAGCCATCCTGTCTTCCATCCTGATTGCCCTCCCTCCATCTTCAAGGCTTGCGAGTCTCCAATATCACTTATTTTTTTGCCGGATCACTCCATAAAGAGAGTTACAAGGTTTTCGATATAAATCTTGATATCCATCTCTGTCTGATAACCAGGCGTAACCACCTTTGCTCTTATCGGCTGACTGAGAAAAATTTTTTCGGCGGTAAAAATTATAATTAGTAGCGGCAGGATGATTGCCATTTTCCAGGTGAGGAGGAAAAAAGATGATACGAATATCGGAGAAAGTGTAGTTCAACGAATTTTTTTTATTCCCAGAACATTCAGGAATTTAAATCTGAATGTATCTTATAAAAAAATGATTACCAAAAACAAGTAAATATAAGAGAAATAATCAAGCATCTTGAAAGAAGGCTCTTTATATCGCGTCTTTTTCCCTTGAGAACCAACTCCTTTTATAATTCCGGCCTCTGTTAAATCATCTGCGAGACGAGATGACATATAGAGTAAAGGAATGATAAAATTTTTCGTTGTCTGGAAAGGTTTTATCAAGAAATCCCAATATCCGTTATAAATATTTCTTGCCCTCATTGCTTTCTTTAAATTTGCAAAATCCTCAACCAGGGTCGGGAAAAATCGGAACATAACAAAAAAGACTATCACCAGGTTATGAGGAATTTTCATTTTCTCAAGACTACCTAAAAGAGAACCCCGCACTATTGAATAGTGCGCATATTTGCCCGCCATTATCACCAATAAAAAACGTCTACAAATATAAAAAA
>PDWI01010372.1_pt1 | contig 10455 bp, 9 predicted proteins | sample 1430891 | NCBI WGS metagenome assembly PDWI01 (sample SAMN01162508, study PRJNA174530) | Oral metagenome, whole genome shotgun sequencing project. | biome: Marine environment; feature: Marine mammal; material: Swab sample of the gingival sulcus; isolation source: swab sample of gingival sulcus... | reverse complement strand
ATCAGGTCTCCCATGCCAATGACAATTACAAGAGCCGTGTCTTTCACCAGGTTGATTGCCTCGTTACATGTGGGAGGAATGGTTCTCCGCACCACCTGAGGGAGTATTATTCTCCGAATAGTCTGAGGATAGGTCATGCTAAGAGCCTTGGCTGCTTCATACTGCCCCTTATCAATGGAAAGAATACCCGCTCGGTATATTTCCGTAAGATAGGCGGCATAGTTTATAACAAAGGTAAGTGCCGCAGCCGTAAATGGCTGGAGCGAAATGCCTATTATGGCAAGCCCATAGTATGTGAAAAAAAGCTGCAAGAGAAGTGGAGTACCACGAAAAACCCATGTATAAATCTCAATGGCATATTGTAGCGACCTGTACTTGGATATTTTCAAAAGGGCAAAGAGTACCCCAAGGGGAATCGACAAAAAAATTGTTACCCCATATAGCTGAAAAGTAAGGAGGCTTCCCTTTAATATAAATAGTGAAACATCTGCAATGTATGACAAGGGACGCCTCCTGAGGCTGATTTATTTAAGAATATCAGCACCGAACCATTTCTTTGAGATTTTTGCTCCGGTACCGTCTTTTTTCATTTCCGTAAGAGCCTTGTTCACAGCATCAATAAAAGTCTTGTCTTCCTTACGAAATCCAATACCATATTGCTCTCTACCAAAATCACCTTTCAGTACCTTGTAGGTTTTGCCCTTCTTGGCAATATAGTAACGACCCACAATTTCATCAACAACTACGGCATCAACTCTTCCTGCTGCAAGGTCAAGCAAAGCGAGAACATTGTTGGAGTATTTTTTAACCTCTTTCAAAGACTTGGCAACCTTGGAGTCGCTGTTCAAGGCCTTTTCACTACTGGAACCAAGCTGAAGTCCCACAATTTTTCCCTTGAGGTCGCTCTTTGAAGCGATGGAGGAATTCTTCTTCACAACAATAATCTGCTTATTATCGAGATAGGGCTTAGAGAATCCAATCTGTTTCTCTCTTTCGGGAGTAATTGTCAGACCATTCCAGATGAGGTCAATATCTCCCTTTTTGAGGCTGAGAACAACTCCCTTCCATTCAACGGGTTTAATCTCCACCTTAACACCAAGTCTTTTGGCAACTTCCTTTGCCAAGTCAATGTCAAATCCCACAACTTCATTGGAACCCTTCTCACGAAATCCCATGGGAGGGAACTGGTCATCCAGACCAAGAACGAAGAAGCCCTTCTTCTTCACATCGGCAAGGGAGGTGTCTTTCCCCTTATCCTTTCCACAACTTGTCATGATAAAGGTGACAAGAACCAGAGCAATAATGGATATCCTTTTCATGTTTTTAGTTCTCCTTTACTTTTTTAAAAAATTTCTTAATAAGCTTTTGATTTTATTTTATTTACCGTTTAGGCGTCAAGATATTTTTTTTAAATATTAAGGGTATTTTATAAAAAATTTACCTATTGGCAAAGGAGTAATCCGTATATCCTTTCGCTCCATCGGAATAGAAAGTATCTTCATGGGGTTTATTCAAGGGAATCCCATTGAGAAATCTGTAAACCAAATCGGGATTGGCAATGGCAGGTTTCCCAAAGGCAATAAGGTCTGCCGGCCCATTGAAGAGCTCCTCCTCGGCACTTTCAAGATTATAACCTCCGCAGAGTATTATCTTCTTCTTAAAGACCTTCCGCATTCTCTCCAAAGTAGTCATGGGAGTCTTTCTCCCTCCATTCGAGTCATCATTGGAAATATGGAGATAGACAATTCCAAGCTGATTGAGCTTTTCAGCAAGATATATAAACTGGTCATCCCTTTCTCCGAAGGGTTCAACTCCATTCTTGCTACCATAGGGAGAAATACGCACTGCTGTTTTCTCACCACCTATGGAATTGGCCAGAGCCTCAACTATCCCCAAAAGAAAACGACACCTGTTTATAATAGTCCCTCCATATACATCTCTTCGTGAATTGGAGCAGGGTTGCAAAAACTGGTCTATTAAATAACCATGAGCTGCATGGAGCTCTACTCCGTCAAAGCCGGCGGAAACCGCTCTTTCCGCAGCTCTGACAAACTCTTCCTGAACTCGTCTTATATCGGAAAGACTCATCTCCTCGGGAACGGGACATGGTTTCTCTCCGAAAGTATCGGTATAAATCATTCCAGGTGCGGCAATCGCCGAAGGAGCAATTAAACGAGAGCCCTGTTCCATATTTGCAGGGTGACCAACTCGCCCGGAGTGCATCAACTGCATAAAAAGAACTACATCATCCCTATGCACCCGTTCAGCTATTCTTTTCCACCCCTCCAGATGTTTGCCTAACCAAATACCCGGCATTCGGGCATAGCCGGAACCATCGGGAGAAGGTGCCGTTCCCTCGGTAATTATCATTCCCATTCCGGTTCGTTGGCCATAGTACTGAACCATTAGGTCATTGGGGATACCGCCAATTGCCCTTCCGCGAGTCATGGGAGCCATTACAAACCTATTTTTGACCGTATTAACTCCTATTTTGGTGCTTGAGCACATTATTCTGTTCATATAAGCCCCCCTGATTAATTTAACTCAACATATACCACATGAATTATTAAAACACTAAGTTTAATATGACTATAATAGTTAGGAGCTTTTCAAAAAAATCAATGCTTTTTTTAGTATTTTAAAAAAGGTGTCAGAGATCAGTGTTTATTCCTAAACCCAATTTAACCAAAACAAACTCTATATTTGTGCTTTTAGATACAAAATATAGTCTCTTTTCAAAGGGAACAATTTGCAATTGCTCTTTTATTTGTCTATTTTTATGTTTAGGAATAAACACTGGTCAGAGATAATGGTTTTTAGAGCAAAAAAAATAAATTAAGCATCTAAAATCACGTCTCTGACACCGGTTTACTTACAAAACATCATCCCACACAGGTGTCAGAGTAACTTCATGGTGTCAGAGACAATATTTTTTAGATCAGTTTTGTATATTTTGGCTCTTAAATCTCTTGTCTCTGGCACCTAAAACTCACCTTTCCGGCTATCGAATTATCACATTGGGAAAGAACTCTCTGGCAATGTCACCATATTGATTCATTGTGGCAACATCGGTTTGAGGAATCTCTCGAAGTTTCACATCGGAGAGATTCTCTCTGGGGGAGAACTTCTGTAGAACGAAGGTTTCCACACCGGGAAGTTGGGAACACATTTCCCGAATATGGCTCTCTTCATGTATGCCCGGAATGACGGTGGTTCTCATTTCAAAGGAGACTCCGCTCTCCCGCAGGAGTCTGAGGCTCTCCTTCACTGCCTTTCCATTGACGGGAACTCCCGCAACGATGGAGTATTGGTCAATGGGCATTTTATAGTCCATTGCCACATAGTCACAAAAGGGGAGAGCCTCTTTCAGTGCATTGGGCAGGCTACCCTGGGTGTCCAGTTTTATGTCAAAACCGAGGTTCTTGATAAAGCGGAGGGTTTCCGGGAGTTCCCTCTGCATGGTGGGCTCGCCTCCACTTATGGAAACTCCGTCAACCCAGTTGTTCATACCCCTGCGAAGTACCTCCTCCAGTTCAGTGTAGGTCATGTTTTTCCCTCCCGAAGGAATGAGTTCCGGATTGTGGCAGTAACCGCATCGAAAATTACATCCCTTGGTAAAAAAAAGAAGGGAAATCCGCCCTGAAAAATCAATTGTGGACTCCCTTTCCTGATATGTGAAGAGTGCCGAGACCACAGGCTAACTGAGGGTCATGGCAGCGGAGAGAAGTTCTCCGATTTCGTTACGCCCTATTGCAGGGTCATGGGCGGAATAATCCGTTTCGAGCTGCAAATAGAAGGGCATATTTTTGTAGGAGTTTTCCCCACGGCCTGTCCGGTTTCCCGCTGTGAGGATTTTCTCGTATGCGTCCCTTGCAGCATTGTATTTCATAACCTGCAGAGCGGGGATTCTCTGTCCGTTTACCGTTTCGGCGAGTGCGTATGCCCGCATTCCCTGAATGGTCGAGAGATTCTCATAGCTCATGGCAAAAAGGTCGCCATGTTCCGAGCTTGAGAGAACCTCCTGCACATCCCTCTTGAGCTTATCGCATTTGGGACATCCGTCCTTGCCATAGACAACAATTAAAAAGTCACTCATTTTATAACTCTCCATCATAGCCTACAGGCTCCACCGGCACATTCCATGGCGACCTTCTGGGAAGCAATCTCCTCCTCCTCCCGAAACTCCTCTCCCCCCATGGGTCTATAGGGAGGCACCAAGTCGATTCGCTCAACCTCTCGGCTTCCTGCAATGGCATAGTCTCCAATATGTCGCGACCGCAGTTCTCCCTTCTTGGACTTGTTCCAGTCATGTATTACGCTGAAATAGCCAACAATTCGGGAGATGCCGTCAACATCGTTGCTTCCGCACTTTTCGCAGTTCTCAATGAGTCCGCTCATCTCGTGGTGGCACACATTGCAATATGTGAACTCCGGACTTATGGTGAGCTGTGCCGACTGGGTTCTGAAAAATGTATTCTTAACCAATTTGAAAATTGCCTCCGCCGAGGGTCTCTCCTCCCCGATGAATGCATGAGTTATGGCGCCCGACTCTATGAGGCCATGGAAGAGCCCCTGAATCCGAATTCGCTCAACGAGACCCACGCCCGACTCGGCAGGTATATGAACGGAATTGGTGTAGTAAATAGAATCGTCCTCGTGGCTTCCCTTAACAATATCCTTGGCATAGTGACCGAAATAAACCATGTCGGTCTTGGCAAGCCTTCGGGCGGCACTTTCGGCGGGAGATTCCTCGAGGGTGAATTTAAGACCATACTTTTCGGTATATTCCCTCAGTCTCACATTCATGGATGCCACTATGTTTATGGCATCTTCAATTGCCTCGGGAGACTGGTGCATCTCCTTTCCCGTTATGAACTTCACCGCATCGTTTACACCGATGAGCCCGATGATATAGGTGCTGCTCTCGAGGTCAACATAGCTCTTGCCGTCACAGCTCTCCTTTTCAATCTGCCATAGGGGGCCGCCGGGTTTCATCATCTTGTTCTTAACAAATTCCTTTTTCAAGAGATGTGCCTTAATTGCCAAGTCCATGGACTCATATATTTTTTCAATGAGTCCCTCCATGGTTCTGTTCCCCTCACTTGCCGCAAGATATGCCGCATGGGGAATATTTATGGTAACATTCTGGAATCCGCAGAATCGCATACTCTCTGGATGGAGCAACATATAGTTGTCATCAATGGTTGTGCGAAGCCTGCAACATGCCGAGAGGGTGACCTGGTCTCTGTCAAAGATAAAGTAAACCGAGCCGTTTTTAGCAGCAACCTCCGTTGCCCTTTCAAAGACTGCAAGCTGTTTCGGGTCAGAAAAGGTTTCGTCGCTCACATGGAAATCGCACTTGGGAAACTCAAAGATTCTGCCATTCTTGTCTCCCTCCTCCCATATATCGAGCATATGAACTGCAAATTCTCTGGAAAGCTCTTCATAGTCTCCGTATGTTACGATGCGGTCTCCAGTGGATTCCAAATCAGCCTGAACCGCCGAGTCGTACTCAATGGCTCCCTCACTGTTCAAGACCTCTCGAAGAACCACACGGTCGCCATGTTTCAGAATCATGAGACCATAACCTCCCGAAGAAAACTCATTGGACTGAATCTCTTCAAGGGTAACTCTCTCTCCCTCTGAGTTTTCCATCATATACTTTCCACCGGGACCGATTGCCGGAACCTTTTTCATATATTCGGGAACTCCGGTGTGAATATTAAAATCAAGAAATATACTCTGCCCTCCACGGGAAAAGGCGTTTTGTGAGCCATTAAAAATCAGTTCCTGTGCCCTCTGTCGTTTTTCCTTGGAGGAGAGTCCCTCAAGCATGGGAGCATACATGATATTGATATAGGCAACTCCAAGAGCGCCGGCATAGTATGCCTGCATTGAGGCAAGATAGGTATTCAGATGCCCCGTCAAAACCTGAGCCGAGTTCGCCGGACTTGACTCACTTGTGAGATTAACCAGTCCCTTGAGTCCATACTTCTTGATGTACTCAATGGAATGGGAGGAGCAGTAAACCCTGTCGGGAAATCCCAGATCGTGGATATGGATTCTTCCCGTTGCATGGGCTCTTTCCAACTTGTCTCCGAAGAGTGAGCTCAGTGCATACTGCTTCAACACGATTTCCCCAATGGACTGGGTCACCGCCTCGGGATTGTTGTTCTTAATATTGCTGTTTTCATCGGACTTGGAAAAGAGCAGTCCCTCAAGCACGGGCTTGGCAATGGAAAACTGTGCCATATCTTTCAGGAAGAGATGATGCCCTCGAACTTCAAGTTCATTGTTCACCATCTCTCGAATTAGGGATGTGCTAATCGTGGAGCCCTTCCATGCGAATGCACGGTTTTCCACGGACTTGGCAATGCTTCGTGCTTCGTCATAGTCAAGGGAAGTTTCCTGTCTGAGGGCATCTGTAATGCGAGCCCTGTCCCAGGGACGGGTTACATTTTCGGCGGTGGACTCGACGAGAAGCAGGGCATCGGTGGAGTCGGGATTTCCCTGCTCTAACTTTGTCCTTATGCGAATCTGGTTTCGTGTATTTTCCCTTTTCTTTCTGTATATTTTGTAGGAGGTCATCACATCGTAGAAGCCCTTTCGAGAAAGGACAATTTCAACCAGGTCTTGTACATCCTCTATGCCGGGAATTCGTTTCCCCTCCAACTCCTGAACATAATATGGAGACATGGGGTCGTTGAGTTTAGCAACCACCTCGTGGGCAATTTCATGAAAATCGGGAATGGCAATCTCCTCTCCAAACTCCATGCCGGCCCTTTCGGCAGCTCGCTGAACTGCCGATGCAATTTTCTCAATATCAAAGGGAACAATATGTCCGTCTCGCTTGCGGAAGCCTGAAAATTCTCTTTTCAAAGCTCCTCCCTTCATAAACTCCTGTATAAAACTCAAATTTCCAACTGCCATCTGTTCCGCTCTATTACTCATAATCTATTTCCTCAATATTTTCTTTATTTCTTCTTCAAAGGTTTCCACATCCTGAAAATCCTTATAAACAGAGGCGAAGCGAATATACGCCACCTTGTCCCTCTCCTTCAGCTCCTCAATTATGAGGTTCCCGATATGGTCACTCTCCACTTCCCTGTCAAAGTTCTTTCGTACACCCGATTCCACGGCATCAACCATGAGCTCAATATCCTCGGCACTGACCGGTCTCTTTTCCACTGCCTTGAGAATACCTTTGAGAATCTTCTCTCGAGAGAACTCCTCTCTTTTTCCGTCTTTCTTCACAACCATGAGGGTTGCCATCTCAATTCGCTCATAGGTGGTAAACCTTCTCTCACAGTCCTGACAGACGCGCCTCCTCCGAATGGAATTAGCTCCGAGCTTTTCCCGTTTATCAACGACTCGGTGCATAGTTGAGTTACAATAGGGACATTTCATCTTCACTCTCCAATTCTATTGTCGGAAAGGGGTTTCTAAAAGTCAAATAAAATATACAATATATTGTGTATTAATTCAAAAAAATATCAATATGTTGTGGTTTAGCCCGAAACCACTGTTTCTTCACAGTTTATTGCTTGCTTTTTTTTGATAAAAAATAATAATTTAAACAAAAATATTCTAAATATCATCTTTTAGTGGAGGAAATCATGTCAACAGTGACAATGGAAATCAAAGAAGATGTTGCAGTTCTCAAATTAAACAATGGCTCCACAAATGCCATCAGCTCGGAGCTAATCCAAGACTTAAATAACTCAATGGAAGAAATCAAAAAAAATGCCAAGGCTATGGTTCTCAGGGGAAACGATAAGTTTTTCTCCATAGGCATCAACCTTCCCGAACTCATTAAATTCGACAGGAAGGAGATGGGGGAGTACTGGTTCCAATTCAACAAGCTCACAATAGACCTCTATACAATGCCCGTTCCAACGGTGAGTGCGGTCTGCGGCCATGCAATTGGAGGAGGTTGCATCCTCGCTCTCACAACTGATTTCAGGCATGGGACTTCGGAGAAAAAACAAATCGGACTGAATGAAATCAATCTGGGGGTTCCCGTTCCCTATGTGACTGACCTCATTGCCCGCCAAATCATAGGGGACAGAGCTGCCACTGACTTAATCTACAATGGCAAAACAATGCCCATTGCAGAGGCAAAATCATGGGGACTAATGGACGAAGTAAATGAGGCCGAAAAAATGGAGGAGGAGGCTTTCCAAAGGGCTGCCCATTTGGCAAAGCTATCAGGCACCGCCTTTCAAGCCATTAAGTCAACCAGAGTGGAGGAAATAAAGCTGAGATATGAGGCAAACTACGAAGCTACCAATGAGCTGTTCTTAAACTGCTGGTTCAGTGACTCGGTTCAGTCAATGCTTGTCAAGGCTGCGGAAAAATTTTAATTTTCCCCATCAAGAGCCTGTTCCCCCTGTTTCTCCGTGGAGGACAGGCTCTTAAAAGTTTATACGGAATAACCTCGGGGTGTTATAATCCAATTGCCATCTTTACGACTGGTACTGTTACCAATTAGTACGATACTAAACATGGTAATCTCCTCATTGAGGAAATTATCCAAGTCGGAGATGACAATTGTTTCCTCTTCGCGTCCCACGGCAGTACAGATAGCAACAGGCGTAGAGCCCGGTCTATGCTTCTTAAAAATTGCGGCAGCATCTTCAATTTGAGTAACTCTTTTGGAACTCTTGGGATTGTAAAGGGCAACTGCAAAGTCAGCGGCAGCCGTTGCCTCCAACCTTTTTAAAATGACATCCCATTCCTGTAAAAGGTCGCTGAGACTTATTATGGCAAAGTCGAGCATGAAAGGAGCTCCCACTCTGGCAGCGGCTGCCGTGGCAGCGGTCACTCCCGGAATTAGCTCCACTTCCAAATCATGTTTCTCAACGGAGACAATTTCAAGAATGAGTCCTCCCATTCCATAGACTCCCGCATCTCCCGAGGAAACCACACTCACCACTTCTCCATTAAGTGCTTCCTCCACGGCAGCCTTACATCTGTCCAGCTCCTTTCTCATTCCCGAGGCAATTATCTTTTTGCCTTCCACTAAATCTTTCACATACATAATATATGGGTGGTAACCTGCAACGGCTGAGCTCGCTTCCAATGCCTTAACCGCCCGTGGAGTGAGGTCTAAAGGATTTCCCGTACCAAGACCTACCACATATATTTTTCCCTTATTCTCAGACATATTTTCCTCTTTTCTAATCGGCGTTATTGTTTACTAAAATAATTGAAAGATATTCCTTTTTAGTTATCTTTCCCTTGAGAGAACGGAGGTCCCAAACGACTCTTTGCTCGGGAAGACCGACCTTCACAACGAAGACACTCTTCTCAACGAGGTTGTTCTCCTCCAATATCTCAAGAATTTTCTCAAAGTGGTTCCCCACCTTCATAATGGCAATGGAACAGTTATCTCCCATGGCTCGCTTCAGAGCTCCCATCTCATCATCTGCGGGAATGACCACCACAGGATTCTTTCTGTACCCCAGAGGGAACTCAACCAAAGAAGAAACCGCACTATATGCCGAAATTCCCGGAACGGTATCAATTACCAAATCGGGTAAAATTTTTCTCAGTTCCCAAATCAAATAGATATAGGTGGAGTAAAAAAGAGCATCCCCCAGAGTGACAAAACAAACATCCTCTCCTGTTTGCAAAACCTCGGCAACCTGCTCGGCAACGGAATGCCAGTACCTATCCAATCCTTCACTATCCCTTGTGGCATGGAACACAATCTCATGAACTTCGGCATCTTTGGAAAAATAACCTGCGGAAATAGTATGAGCCACGCTATCCTTTCCCTCATGTCCCCTTGGCACAAATATATGCTTTGCCTCGGAAAGTAAGCGCGCCCCCTTTACTGTCATCAATTCAGGGTCTCCGGGACCAATCCCGATTCCATAGAGTGTTCCTAAGCTCATTTTTTTCTCCTAATTTCAATAATTGTAGTTTACTTATTAAATCTAATATAGTTCTTTATACAGAATAAATTCAATAATTATTTTCTCAATATGGCAATAGGGGCAAATCTTGTCAATTAAAGAAATGTGCAGGAGCAGTAAAGAGTTAATCTTTAGAAAATACAAACACAGAGGAAAAAATGAAGCTCCAAACATCGGTGAACATAGAAAAATCGGACATAAAAATAGACCACAGCTCGAAAATAATGACTGTGGGCTCCTGTTTCTCGGAAAACATGGGCCATAAATTCACATACTATCTCTTGCAAAACCTGTCCAATCCCCATGGAATACTCTACAATCCCAGGTCAATATGTAAATGTTTGGACGATGTTCTTTCCAAAAGAGAGTATTCCATGGGCGACATCTTTGAGTACCGCAACAGATTTCACAGTTTGGCTCATCACGGCTCATTCTCTCAAAGTTCGGGGCAGGCGACACTGGAAAGGATTAACAGTTCAATTGAAATGGCGTGGCGTTTTTTGCAGGAGGCAAACCTTCTAATCATCACGCCCGG
>PDWI01010371.1_pt1 | contig 10455 bp, 7 predicted proteins | sample 1430891 | NCBI WGS metagenome assembly PDWI01 (sample SAMN01162508, study PRJNA174530) | Oral metagenome, whole genome shotgun sequencing project. | biome: Marine environment; feature: Marine mammal; material: Swab sample of the gingival sulcus; isolation source: swab sample of gingival sulcus... | reverse complement strand
TTAATTATAGTACTAAAAAAGAACAAGATGCCAGTTATGATGACTATGTTGCTAAGTTGAGGAAGTTATTTTATTATGATATGGACTTACCTTTGCCAAATGTAAGTTATCCTTATATTCGTACGAAGAAAGAATGGGGAAGAGGGTACTCAGCATTAGCATTATCATCAATGAGCTATGGTTATGGATTGGATTTACCTTCTATTTATATTGTGAACTTATATAATGCGATTGCTAATGGAGGTAAGATGATGAAGCCTTATTTAATTGCTAAGGTTACAAAAAATGATGAAGAGGGTAATGAAGAAGTTGTTGAGGAAACAAAGCCTCAAGTGGTGGCTGAAAGTATTGCGAGTGAAGAGACGATTAAAAACTTACAAGCAATGTTGAAGTCTGTTGTGAGTACAGAACATCAAGCTACAGCAAAGAAAGCTTATTCTAAAGAGGTTAGCCTTAGTGGTAAGACTGCTACAGCTTATGCAATAAACCCTGAGACAGGACATTATTACACGAGAGAAGATCCAGTTCGATACAGAGTTTCGTTTACATCTTACTTCCCTAGTGAAGATCCTCAATATACTTGTTTCTTATTATTGGATAGATGTGACCAAAGATTAGGACTTGCTGTTGGTGGTGGTGCTACAGCTGCTCCTGTTGTGCTTAACATTGCCAAGAAGTTAATGCGTCTAACAAAGAAAGAGACCTTAGAGGGCGAGAAAGTAGAGGATATGGTTGCTAACGTTGAGGTTAAGCAGTCAGACTTAGACTCAAGAATAAAGAAAGATTTAATGCCTAACTTTATCGGACTAAATGCCTCACAAGTGATGTACTTAGCACAGAAGCAAGGTTATGACGTCTCATTTGTTGGTACAGGATTAGTGGAAAGTCAGAGCATTACAGCTGGCAAGTCAGCCAAGAGAGGCTCAAAGGTAAGATTAATATTAAAGTAAGTATAGTGAAATTAAAAGAGATCTTAGACGGAATTAACATAATCGCTAGGAAAGGATTTGCTAATGATTATGAATTAAGAGCTGATGATATTGAACAATATGAAGTTGAAGCAATAACATCTGACTCTAGAAAAGTTAAAAAGAATACCTTATTTGTAGCTCTGAGAGGAACAAGTGTTGATGGACACGCTTATATTGACAAAGCTATAGAGCTAGGAGCAAAGGTCATTGTCTGTGAAAAGTATCCAGAAGAGCTAGCAAAAGATGTAGCTTATGTGAAAGCGAACAACTCTTACGAGATGCAAGGCTATATTGCTTCTGTGTGGAATGACAATCCTACGAAGGATATGAAAGTTGTAGGGGTAACGGGAACTAATGGCAAGACAACAATTGCTACCTTGCTCTACAGAATGTTTCTCTCTGCAGGTTATCAAGTAGGATTGGTAAGTACAGTCTGCAACTATATAGGACGAGAAGCTATTCCGACAAGTCATACGACACCAATGGCACTAGAGTTGCAGTACTTACTAGGACGTATGCGTTCAGCTGGTTGTGAATATGTCTTTATGGAGGTTAGTTCCCATTCTGTTGCTCAACATCGTATCACTGGTATTCACTTCACTGGGGCGATATTTACCAACCTAACACGTGACCATCTAGATTATCACGGCACTTTTGCAGAGTATCTCAAGGCGAAAAAAGGTTTCTTTGACTTATTGCCTAAGGAGGCTTTTGCTTTGACGAACCTAGATGATAAGAACGGTCAAGTGATGCTTCAGAACTGTCAAGCTCGTAAGTATTCGTATGCTCTGAGACAATTAGCTGACTATAGAGCTGAAATCCTAGAGATGCAGAACGATTTCACACTGCTTTCTCTTGCTCAGCGAGAAGTTATCGTGCGACTAGTTGGTGAGTTTAACATCTATAATCTTTTAGCTGTCTATGGAACGGCGAGATTACTAGGCCTTGAGGAAGATGAAGCTCTTAATATTTTGTCAGAACTAAGGTCTGTTGACGGTCGTCTAGAGACATTCCGCTCAGAAAAGAGGAAATATACAGCTTTTGTTGACTACGCTCATACACCAGACGCCTTGGTTAATGTCTTGGAGACCTTAGATACTTTGAGGACAAGCTCACAAGGGCAGAAGTCTAAGATTATTTGTGTCGTAGGTTGTGGTGGGGATAGAGACAAAGGCAAGCGACCTCTTATGGCTTCTGAGGCTGTAAGGCTGAGTGACCAAGTTATCATTACATCGGACAATCCTAGAACTGAAGATCCCGAAGCTATCATTATGGATATGAAAGCTGGTGTGCCTGCAGGAGCTGAGGGCAAAGTGCTGTCTATTGTCAATAGATCTGAGGCAATACGTACTGCGTGTATGCTAGCTAGAGAAGGCGACCTAGTTCTTGTAGCTGGTAAAGGGCACGAAACTTACCAAGAAATCAATGGCGTGAAGTACGACTTTGATGATAGAGAAGTAATTAAAGAACAATTTAAGCAAGAGTAATATAATGTTTTACCATTTATTTAAGTATTTAGACCAGCACTATACTTTTTGGGGGCACAATCTTTACGCCTACACTTCTTTTAGGGTAGCTCTAACGATTGTATTGTCAATCATTCTTACGACAATCTTAGGACGAAAGATTATCTATTTCTTACAAAAGAAGCAAGTTGGCGAGGAAATTAGGGACTTAGGGCTCGCTGGTCAGATAGAAAAGAAAGGAACACCTACTATGGGTGGGCTGATTATCATTATGTCTATCCTTGTACCAATCTTATTATTCTCCGATTTGACTAATATCTATATTATCTTGATGATTATTACGACAGTCCTAATGGGAGGATTAGGTTTTTTGGACGACTATCTCAAGAAGAAATATAAGAATAAAGATGGACTTAATGGCTGGTTTAAGATTCTGGGGCAGGTTACTCTAGGTATCATTGTTGGATTAACGCTCTGGCTAAGTCCTCAAGCGAAGATCAAAGACCAAGTGTCTGACCCTGCTAAGCTAGAAGAGACTTTAGACGTAACTGAGAGCTTGAATACAACTGTGCCATTCATCAAGTCGCACAACTTAGATTATATGGATATTCTGCCTCTTGATGGCGAAGTAGGTAAGGCAGCAGGTATTTTGCTATTCATCTTTGTTACCACATTTCTTGTTACGCTGACATCAAATGCAGTGAACTTGACCGATGGGTTGGACGGATTGGCGGCAGGCTCTACGGCAATTGTCGGAGCGGTACTAGGTGTTTTTGCCTACGTCTCGTCTCATATAGGTATGGCATCCTATCTGAATGTAATGTTTATCCCTGGAGCTGAAGAATTGACAATCTTTGCTGCTGCTTTGGTTGGTGCTACTCTGGGCTTTCTTTGGTATAATAGTTTTCCTGCACAAGTTTTTATGGGCGACACAGGTAGTCTTTGTCTAGGAGGTATCATTGGTGTGATGGCTATTCTCATCAGAAAGGAGCTATTGCTCTTTCTATTGTGTGGCGTATTCTTTATGGAGGCTCTCTCGGTAGTGATACAGGTAGCATACTTCAAGTACACGAAGAGAAAGTATGGTGAGGGGCGTAGAGTCTTTAGGATGTCGCCACTACATCATCACTATCAGAAAGACTCTAAGAACTTCAAATGTTTATTTAATAAGCCTAAGAATCCATTGCACGAGGCTAAGATTACTATGCGTTTCTTCCTCATTGGGATTATCTTAGCAGTGCTTACGTTGATTACGATGAAGATTCGTTAGGCACTGAGCTTAGCAGTAAATAAAAATAGGGAATGACTTAAAAGTCATTCCCTATTTTTGTTTTATTTAACTTCTTCAAAATCTACATAGTCATCTTTCTTTGCCTCTTTGAAGCGTTTGGCTTCGATGTCATCAAGGTCAATTTTCTCGTGATGAGCGTGTGTTCTATTACTCTTTTGAGATTGCTCCTTGTTTTCTTCTTTGTAAGTCTGCTGTTGGGAGTTCATTTTCCGTTGAGCTTTCTTCTGCAAGTGCTGTATGAAGAGTAGTAAGACACCCGCTCTGAAGCGACTAGAGAAGATGAATAGGAGTACAAATATGAGGATACTCCAGAATATTAGTTTTAATAATGCTATAATCATTTTTCTTTACTTAGGTTACTTTCTATAACTGATAGCAAGATGTATGCCAATATGCTTATAGCTAACCCAAAATAGGACAAAATGACAATTGAACTAATAGAGATGATAATTAGTAGAAGCTGAAATTTAAGATTTCCCAAGCTTAGCTTCTTAACTTTGAATGAGAACATTGGCAAGTCTGAAATCATCAAATAGCCAATGACCAAGATAAGTGCATAAGTTAGGTAGAACGTAGGCATCAACCCAAGCATTTCCTTCAATTCTGTCAGGTATAAGGTATAACCTATCCAAAAGATTGCGTTTGCTGGTACTGGCAAGCCAAGGAATGAGGATGTCTGTCTCGTGTCATTGTTGAACTTAGCTAGACGATAGCAAGCAAATGCTCCAATAAGGATAGCTAATCCACCACTCCAAGGACAATTGCTTAGCATCCATAGTCCTTTGAATAGTAGGATACTTGGAGCTACACCAAAAGTTACAACATCTGATAGAGAGTCAAGGTCTTTACCTATGTTTGATGTTACACCTAGCAATCTTGCCACCATTCCGTCAAAGAAATCGAATACTGCACCAATAAATATAAATAGAGCTGCCAGCTCAAGATTTCCAAAACTCAATGCCAAGATGATAGCAATCGTTCCAGATAAGATATTTAATAATGTTATACCATTAGGTATAAATCTCTTGATCGTATTCATAGCTTGTTCTTTTTTAAGATTACAAAGACTTTGCTGGTAGGGTAGCAATGTGTGTGATGTTACCCTTTACTTTCTCGCCCAACTTAACATTAATTTCAGTGCCAAGCGGTAGGTATAGATCCACACGAGAGCCGAACTTGATGAATCCTAAGTTCTCGTTGATAGACACTTGGTCGCCTACCTGAGGGTAAGTAACGATTCTCTGAGCTACAGCTCCTGCGATCTGACGAACAAGTACTGTCTGGTCTTCATCTGTCTTGATGACAACTGCCGAGCGTTCATTCTCTGTGCTAGCCTTAGGTAGGTGAGCTGCTAGGAAGCGTCCATTTTGATGAGATACGTACTCCACAGCACCATTGACAGGTATCCAATTGACGTGCATATTGAAGATGTTCATAAAGATAGAGACCTGCAAGCAACGGCAGTTCAATATTTCTGTCTCTTCTACTTCCTCAATCACAACCACTTTACCATCAGCAGGACACACGACTACGTCATTTCTGTCAGCTAGTGGGTGGCGACGCTCTTCGTAACGGAAGAAGTTCACCACTAAGATATAAAGAACTACAGACAGTACGATAAGTATCTTGAGAGATGTATTCCATCCTCCTACGAATCCATAGACACTTAGACAAGTGATGAGGAGTACTACTGCGATTGAGATTAATAAGCTTACGCCTTCTTTGTGTAATTTCATTTTTATTTAATGTGTGTTATATTTTTATGACTACAAAGATATGAAATCTAAGTTGATTAATGATGTGTCTGCCTCGTTCTTACTTGAGAATAACTTCTCCGAAGTACTGAGGTCTGTGGAATATTGGTTGAGGCTCAGGTATCTCTGTCCAGCTAACGAAGTGTGGTTGCTTGGTTTTGTCGCCACATTTGTAGAAGTTAGCTCGGAAAGATTGAGGCACGAATCCTTGAGGATAGTCCATTGTTGTCCAAGGAATAAAGGCTGTAACGAACCATTCTTCATCATTAGGCACAGCAGTCTTGCCTTGATACTTGGCTAGACGTAGAATGCTCTTAAACTCTGCTTCGGATAAGGCTGTGCTTTCTGTGGGTGTCTGATGTTTTGAGGCATAGCAAACGCCACCTACATTAAATTCGTAATTGATATATTGCTCGCCAACTTCTTTTTGGTGGAAGAATTCCATACAGCTGTCCATATAGACGTATTCGCCATCTTTTTCGGCAGTAATACGCAGTCCTTCTTGAGATTTTACTTCATAGTTAAGGAATAAACCCTCCTCAGTATAAGCAATATAAACATATATTTCAGGACAATATGGATATTCCTTAGCCCAATTGATCGTATCTATTTGAAGTTTGACTCCTTCTTTGAGCAATAGCTCACGACTTCTGACTAGATTAGAAGGATCTAAGTCATTTAATTGAAAAATATTGATTGATTTCATAATGCCTATTGTTTATAGTTAAAAGAAAATCTTCAATGTGTTGAATAGGATATTGCTCCAAGTTATCTTGAATGCGTATAGCACTTCGCTCCAGCTGATGATAGCCTCTAGTCCAATGATGATACCGAATATACCGACAATGCTCAGTATGATAGAGATCATATAGACAAACCATTTGATTCCTTTTGGTCCAAGGCTCTTAGATACTCTGATGATGACGTCTGTGAAGAAGTACCACCACAGCAAGCAACCGCCACCGATACCGAGTACAGCTATGATAGCAAGTATCATATAAGAGATTGCTTTCCATCCAAAGATGGCAGGCAAGTTGTCTAGCGGTTGCACGAAGCTAAAGCTCATATAGAGCGACCAAATAAGAAATACAATCCAGAGGTTAGAGACTGTTAGTAGGAACGAGTTAAGGACTTCTTTTTTAGAGTTATGAGCAATGTTGTCCTCAATTTGCTCTTTTTGAGTTTTGGTGCGTGCCTTATTATATAGAATACGAGCAAATATGATTAAGATGATACCACCAAGTACTCCTCCAAAGCTCTTCAGAAATAGCATAATCTCTGGTTTCTCTTCTAGAAAAGTAAGCATATAGCCAAAGCCAAAGTAAACTAAAGCACTATAGAACATATCACTAATCGTTGCACCATAGCCTGTGAGTAGTCCCTTTTGGCGTCCTTCATAGAGTGTTTTTTTAAGGCACAGAGTACCTACTGGTCCTAGTGGAGCAGAGAGACAAATGCCAATGAGAATGCCTTTTATGGCTGTTGATATTATCTTAAAAATTAATAAAAGCATACAAATTCTATATAATAAAATTTCTACAAATATAATTAAAATATGTAATAATCTAGCTTATAATAGCTTTTTGTTGTTTAAGTTTAGTCAAGTTGATTGCTTCAATGGGATTGTTTTTTTAGTTCCTAACTCAAAAAAACAAATTTTTCAGTCTCAGTTTTATTGCTTAACTTTGTCTTAGAGACAATAATGTGGCTTGGCAAATGTATGTTTGTCAAGCCTTTATATTTATTAGGAATTGCTACTGGTTTCTTGCTAAATAGGTTTGTTTTTTGAGCTTAAATGTTGATCGATTTGAGCTGAGTTTTCAAAAGTTTGAGCTTGCAATTTTGAGAATGCAAGCTCAAACTTTTTTTATCCTAGGAAAAGCCTATTTTGGGGGAGCTTATTGCTTAATATTATTTATCTGAGAAAAGGGAGCAGAGAAGCTCAAAAGGAGAAAAATTAGTAACATTAACTGCACTTTATGACAAGTTTATCTTGTCTAATTTTGTGCTATACTGGGCTACTTCTTTGGTATCGGTCTGAAAAAGGCTTATCTTTGTTTGTCATATTTAGAATATTCATTATCGTTTGTAGCAAATGTTAAATTCTTGGCAACTTAGTCAAAGAACCATAGCGTGGATAAGAAGGGTCATCATACTGCTGTTGGTGGTCGTTTTTATCCTTTATTTGCCTACATTCATCCTTCAGTCTGTCCTCGGTACTCGTGGAGGTGCTACTTATCTGAGTGAGAAGATTTCGGATAAGTTAAATATTAAGGTGGAGCTCAAGGATATTAAAGCCAGTGGTGTCGGGGATATTGAGTGCTACGACCTCAGTATCAAAGACCTTGACGGCGAAGAGCTGTTGCAGATGAAGGAGCTAGATTTGGGGCTGACTTATGCTTCTCTATGGCAATTGATATTCTATGAAGAGCTAGAGCTGAATCATATTAGATTGTTTTCGCCTACTATTAATATTAGGGAGACTAAGGAGGGGCAGTCAACGAACCTTCAAGACCTTTTGGCAACGATTGAAAGAGATGATAGTAAGGAGAATAAGGCTATCGGCATTGAGCATATCTTACTGAGAGACGCTACGATTAATTATGTCAAGGCTAATTTGGATACTTATTCTGTCTCTAAGGCAGGCTTCAAGGTTGATGATATTAATTTAGGTGAGGACGGAGCTTATACTTGCTCGTTACGTAAGTTGAAATTCCAACTGCAGAATGGATTTTGCGTAGATGATATGAGTTGCCTCCTTAGGTGGGAGGATGCTACGCTGAGCCTAGATAAGTTGGAGCTGTTCTTTGGCGAAAGTGAGTTGCTTATCCCTCAGTTAGCTGTGATGTTTCCTGCAGATAAGCGTCAGCCAATTGTAAATCTTGAGCTGAAGAAGCTTAATCTTGCCCTCAAAGACTTATTGCCTTTTGATGATAAGCTAAGAGCTTTTGCTAATACTTCTCTTTTGCTGAGTGCGAATATCTCTACTCAAGATGATACGATTAGCCTTGATGACCTCAGGATTGAATCGCCTCAGTCGTTAAACTTAGACCTGAGTGCTAAGTTAGCTTATCCAATAGGCAAGGACTTTGATATTAATGCGACAGATTTTTGTATAGATAGCGATTTGCTGAAGCAGGTCTGTGATTATTGTCAGCTAGAAGCTAGTAAATATCAAGAGCTGTTGGCTCTTGTGGGGGCTGTGAAAGGCTCTGCTCGTTTAGCCTCGGAGGGGGGCATCTTTAAGTTGGACTTGCTAGCGAAGACTTCTATGGCTTCTCTTGACCTAGATGTGTCGGGCTTGTGGGAGGATGATAAAGTTCGAAATACTAAAGGGCGTTTAAGCGTAGAGAATCTTGCCGTTAAGAAATTCAAAGATAATAGGCTGAACTTAGTCTTACCAAAAGCCGAGGTGCAGTTCTCAACGGAGCTATTGGCAGATAGTAGCCTAGGACTAGAGTCAAAGCTTTATATTCCTAGACTATCTATCTATGATAATCAATTTGAAGAGCTTAATCTAAGCCTAGATAAGGCTCAAAAGTTTGTGCTAAATGTGGCTGTCAATGATCCTAATCTCAATATAGAGGGCTATAGCACTTTTGCTTATCTAGATGATAAGCTCTCTGATCTAAAATTGAAGCTTATTGCCGATGATATTAATGTTTCTCATTTGGGATTGCAAGATGTCTTGTACGGCAAAGACCTCGCTCTTGATCTAGACTTAGATGTCAAGACTTTTGATGGTTTTTATCCTCAAGATCTTAACTTAAACGTTTCTAAACTCAAGTGGACAGCTTTGGCAGATGACGAGGTCTATGAGTATCAAGATTTGCTTTTGTCTTATGCCAAGACAAGTAATACAAATAAGCTGAACTTCTCTTCGCCTTTTGGTCAGCTTAATCTTAGAGGCTCGTTTGATGAGCAGAATCTAAAAGATGCTGTTATAAGGCAGATCTATCGTAAGCACCCAATCTTTGATACTGCTATAGGGTTGTCAAAATCAAAGGTTTTTGCTGAATTAAATGTGGATCTAGAAGAGCTGTCGCAACCCTTGGCGACATTGTTTAATATCCCATTAGAACTGAATGGAGGTATGAAGCTAAACGCTCTGATTGATGAGGATAATGACTTTATTAAGTGTAATCTTAGTTCTGAGGATCTAGAGTGGAAAGGCTATAGATTGCAGAACCTATCCTTGTATTATAAAAATGGAGACTTAGATCTCTCGGGAGATATTCAAGCAGAGGGGCTGGGACTGATAAGAGATGTTCGGCTACAGCTTAAGCAAGATGATGACGTCGTAGATTTGGCTCTAGCTTTAGGTCGTAATACTAAGGGCGAGAGCTATGGCTTACTAAAAGCGAAGACAAAGCTAAAGTCTTATGGGGCAAAAGTGTCGGACTATAAGGATTTGGAGGCAGATGTTGAGTTTGATAGTTCTAACTTCTTGTTGAATGGTCTTCGCTGGCAGATAGACCCGACACATATTGTCCTGAATAAAAACTATGTGAGCTTTGACAAGTTCAGAATGCAGTCAGATTCTCTCAGCTTGAGCCTAGATGGCAAGCTAGGCAAGACAGCAGAGGATAAGGTGAAGCTTGAGGGGACGAACCTGAGCTTGCTCTATATTTTGTCTTCTAGTGGTGTGGGCTTTGATATGCTAGAGACGATACTCAATGTCAATGGGGAAGCTTATATAGATAATGGTATTTTTTATGTCTCAGGCTTGGCTAAGGGTAAAGATTTCCTTGTCGAGGGCTATGACGCAGGGCGTCCTGAGTTGCTTTTGAGCTTTGATACGCAGTCTATGGACCTTGGGCTGAAGGGGGCTTTGTTCAATCAAAGGCAAGGCAAGGCTGATGTTAATGGTAAGATAATGTTAGGTGCTGACAAAGGCTTGAGTTTGGTCTTTGATGCTAAAGAGTTTGAATTGGGCTTTCTCAAAGCTTATACGGATTCTTTCTTGCATAGGC
>PDWI01026666.1_pt1 | contig 10456 bp, 11 predicted proteins | sample 1430891 | NCBI WGS metagenome assembly PDWI01 (sample SAMN01162508, study PRJNA174530) | Oral metagenome, whole genome shotgun sequencing project. | biome: Marine environment; feature: Marine mammal; material: Swab sample of the gingival sulcus; isolation source: swab sample of gingival sulcus... | reverse complement strand
AAATGGTCAGGGCTTTGTTGCTGATGCAGATTCCAAGGGTTTGTCTGTTCGCCAATTAGGCCCCTGAAGGGTCTTGAGGACAATCAAAGATCCGAAAAAAGGCTGCACAAAATCCCAGAATCCCTGTCTGATAAAATGATAGCTCTCCGGTTGGGTTGGAGCACCCACGCTGGAACATCGCCAGGCTTATTGCAGCACCAGATTGAGCAGTACGCCAAGCACACCGGCAAGGCCGATGCCGGACAGTTCAAAGGTGCCGAATTTGATGGTCATTCCCCCGATGCCGGAAACCAGAATCAAGGCAATGATGCTCAAATTCCTTGATGCCACAAAATTTTCCTGGACCTGGACAAGGGTGTTCAGGCCCACCAGGGCAATGGCCCCGAACAGCAGCAGCATGATACCACCCATGACAGGGGCAGGGATAGTCTGCAGCAATGCGCCCAGTTTGCCGATAAAGGCCAGAAGGATAGCGGTGATGGAGGCCCAGGTCATGATACCCGGGTTAAACGCACGGGTCAGGGTTACCGCACCTGTGACTTCTGAGTAGGTGGTGTTGGGTGGGCCGCCCAGAAATGCGGCCAGAGAGGTGGCAACACCATCGCCCAGCATGGTGTTCTGGATGCCGGGATCTTTTAGGTAATCCTTTTCCGTAACGCGGCCGATTGCCAAAATGTCTCCGAAATGCTCAATGGCCGGGGCAATGGCCACAGGCGTAATATAAAAGATGGCATGAATATTCCACTGGGGCAGAACAAAGGCGGGAACGGCAAACCAGGGTGCTGATACCACAGCATCAAAATTGACCATGCCTATGAAAAGGGCGGCAAGGTATCCCACGCCAATGCCCACCAGAATAGGGACCAGTTTTATAATACCCTTTGCAAGTAAAGTGACCACAACCGTGGTGGAAAGCGCAGTAAAGGCCACTGTCACGGCTTCGGCCTTGGAATAGTGGTCACTTCCACTTGTGGCCATCTCCACGGCCACCGGTGCCAGCCTCAAGCCGATGACCATGATGACCGGACCGGTGACCACTGACGGCAGTACCCTTTTGATAACTTCGCTGCCCCGGATTCGCACCAGGGTGCTCAGTATGATATAAATCACGCCGGCCCGCTGCTAAGCCGCACATGGTGCCGGGAATGCCCCATGTTTTGGCGCCGTACTGGATGGGGGCGATAAAGGCAGGCGATAAAGGCAAATGAAGAGGCCAGAAATATGGGCACTTTTCCCCGGGTAATGACCTGAAATACCAGGGTGCCCAAGCCCGCAGTGAACAATGCCACATTGGGGTTCAGTCCTGTCAGCAAAGGAACCAGCACCAAGGCGCCAAAGGCCACAAAGAGTATCTGAGCACCCAGGAAACAGTCCTTAAGCTGGAAGTTATAATCTGTAGATGATGGTCTATAATCGGACATTTTTTCCCTTTCAAAGATCAATTTATTGTCAGACCATGAAAATATGTTTGGATGAAAAATTGCATAGCTGCAAGACGCAAAAAAATTTGAAACCGGAGCATACTAATGTATGTGAGGATTCAAATTTTTGCAGCAACGCCGCAGATGGGTGATTTTGGTTTCAACCATTACTTGGTGCCGAATATTTTGTCCCCGGCATCCCCTAACCCGGGAAGAATATACCCCGCGTCATTAAGGCAGGCATCAATGCTGGCCGTATAGATATCAACATCAGGATGCTTTCTTTCCACTGCTGCAATCCCCTCCGGGGCCGCCACAAGAAAAAGCCCTTTGATGGTTTTGCAACCGGCTTCCTTAAGCAGATCAATGGTGGCGATTAAAGTCCCGCCTGTGGCCAGCATGGGATCCACGATCAAGGCAGTACGCTCTTCTATGGCTGATGCTGTTTTAAAATAATATTGTACGGGCTCTAACGTCTCCTCGTTTCTGTAAAACCCCACCATAGACACTTTGGCAGAAGGGATCAGATCAAGCACCCCGTCCATCATGCCTATGCCTGCTCTTAAGATGGGAACAATAGTAATTTTTTTTCCTTTTATTTTTTCGACCTCAATCTTTCCTGCCCAGCCTTCAATGATTTTTTGTTCTGTCTCAAGATCCTGGGTGGCTTCGTAGGTGAGCAGACGGGCCACTTCCGAGGCCAGATCCCTGAAATCCTTGGTGGTGATCTCTTTTTGACGCATCAATCCAAGCTTATGCTTTATCAGAGGATGGTCCTCCACATATACGGCCATATCGCCTCCTTGTGATTTTAAAAATTAGTATCCAGGGTTAGGCCCATGATCAAAATAAAATCGCCCATCTACTTGTCTTTTAAGTCACCTTTGGCGTGCCTTGATGGTGACTTAAAATCCGGCGTATCTGTGGCAGATTTAATTCTGATCATGGGCCTCAATCCCGCAAAGATTAGTAAACCCGGTTTTTTTAGTCAAGCCCATTTGTACAGGGTCTGTGGACAATCATCTTGGCTGTTGATGATGAAAACAGCTTCTTGGAAGGCCAATGATGAAAAACAGGGTCGTCCAATGGCCGATTTCTGAAATAAACCTTTTCTTGACAAAGGGAAATTTCATGTCCTATACCCTGATGGAAGTGGTTTGGAAACAGGTAGAGCACGTAAAGTTAAAAGTGCGAAAAAACCTTGAAAGAACGCTTTTTCCATGGTTGCAGCGCTGGGATTGTGTCGCGGGATCACCTTCGCCGTCCCATGCCGGTAATTGGAATCCTCCGGGACGGTCCCGGAATATGTATTGGGGTGAAGGTATAAGGATGGGTACCACAGCCGGAATGACCGGACTTAAACCATTTGTTGTAAAAAAATTGATATGGGGTATGGCGATGATATCCTTACTCCTTAGGCCCCTCTATGATTTCAACGGACTACATTGAGGTAGCTGTTACGCTTCCTGTGAACCAGACTTTTGTTTACGGGATTTCCGATGAGTTCCGGGCTGATGCCTGTCCCGGGATGCGGGTGCTGGTACCTTTTGGGCGGCGCAGGGTTACCGGCTATATCCTGGAAGAGAAAAAGGAAAGCGGGCCGCATAAGACCAAAGATGTGCTGGATCTGCTGGATGACCATCCCCTGTTTCCCGAATCTGATATTGCCTTTTTTAAATGGGTGGCAGGTTATTATATCTATCCTTTGGGAGATACCATTAAAGCGGCAATGCCCACCGGCCTGAACTGCATGGATCTCTCCTGTGCCTTTGTCACGGTAAAGGGCACACAGGCCCTTGAAGCCGGTAAACTGCCCCATAAAGAGGCCAGGGTTCTGGGGCTGGCCGCTGAAAAGAATGGGATCTCGTTAAAATCCCTTTCCCGCCGGGATCCTGCCGGTACCGCTCTTTTACGCCGGCTTGAAAAAAAAGACCTTGTACAGATCACGGCCGTGCTCCGAAAGGAGGCGGCCGGGATTAAAACCGAAAAATTTATTTCTCTGCCGATGCAAACCCCGGCCCAGCAGATCCGGATGTCAGCCAAACGTCAGAAGATCCTCTCCATTGTCCGGGAGGCAGGGGAAATTTCGCTGACCCGCCTTAAGCGGCATGTGCCCACAGCACCGAATCTGATCAAACCCCTGGCCCATGCCGGGTGGCTGAACGTGGTCAGCCGGCAGGTGTTTAGAGATCCTTTAGGGGATCCGGTCACACCGGATACCCCGCCTGAACTGACCCATGAACAGGCCGCAGTTGTAAAAGAGATTCAGGGCCGTGCGAATCTGTTTTTCCCCTGCCTGCTGGTGGGCGTGACCGGATCCGGCAAAACCGAAGTCTATATGCGCCTGGTGGCGGATGCCGTGGAAAAGGGCAAAGGCGCCATTGTGCTCGTGCCGGAAATTGCCCTGATTTCCCAGACCGAACGGCGTTTTAGGGCAAGGTTTGGGGAGACCATTGCAGTGATCCACTCCATGCTTTCCCAGGGAGAGCGCCTGGATCAGTGGCGAAAAATCAGCCTTGGTCAGGTCAATATCGTCATTGGCGCCCGGTCTGCGATTTTTGCGCCGATCCGAAAGATCGGCATCATCATTGTGGATGAGGAACATGACTATTCCTATAAACAGGAATCGGGGCTGCGCTACAATGCCCGGGATCTTGCGGTGGTCCGGGCAAAAATGCACAACTGCCCTGTGGTGTTAGGCTCTGCCACACCTTCGGTACACTCCTGCCAAAATGTGGTGTCGAAAAAATTTTTTAAACTGGAACTGACCCGGCGGGTGAATCACCAGACCTTGCCGGAAATCACCCTGGTGGATATGAAAAAGTATCAGGGAACCTGGGGAACAGACCGTATCATTACCCCGGAGCTTGGCCGGGGCATCCGTTCCTGCCTTGAAAAAGGTAACCAGGCGTTGATTTTTTTAAACCGCCGGGGGTTTTCCACCTTTCCGGTCTGCGCTGCCTGCGGCAAGACCTTGGGCTGTCCCCATTGCGATGTGACCATGACCCTCCATAAAGGCGCGGATCATTATAAGTGCCATTTATGCGGCCATATGTTAAGCTCTAATATCCGCTGTCCTGACTGTCGCACCGGAAAAATCAGGAATTTCGGGTTTGGCACCGAGAAAATTGAATCCATGCTGAAAACCCTGTTTCCCGATGCCCGGGTGGCCCGGATGGACCAGGATTCTACGGCCGGAAAAGGCAGTGCCCTGGCAATTTTACGTCAGATTCGCAACCGCACCGTGGATATTATTGTGGGCACCCAGATGCTGGCCAAGGGACATGATTTTCCGGCCATTACACTGGTGGGGGTGATCTGTGCGGATTTAAGTTTAAGTCTGCCCGATTTCAGGGCAAGTGAACGCACCTTCCAGCTGCTGGCTCAGGTGGCAGGCCGGGCCGGCAGGGGAGAGGAGCCGGGCCGGGTGATCATGCAGACCTTTAACCCGGATCACTTCACCATTAAAGCCGCCCAAAACCAGGATTACCTTGATTTTTTCAATCAGGAAGCCCCCTTTAGAAAAGCGTTGATGTATCCGCCCTTTTCCCGGATGATCCAGCTCAAGATTTCAGGAAAAAATCCTGAGAAGACAAGGGCCCATGCCCGTCTTGCTGCAGATACCCTTGAACGGCTCAATACCCGGGAACCCAAAGCCCAGATCCTGGGGCCCATTGAAGCGGCTATCCAGAAAATTTCTTCCCGGTACAGATGGCAGATTCTTATCAAAGGTATTTCATCGGTTCATATCAGCCGGATGGTGTCTGCCATGGTCCGGGAACCGGCCATCCAGAAGGTGAAATCTGTCTGCGTTGTGATAGATGTGGATCCCTATTAATTTTATGTTAATAGCCGGACTATTGACATAAAATTTGGGGGAATTGGAGCCATTTTCATGGGATTGCAGCCGATTCATCAATTATCAAACACGCTCTAAGGCCCATGGGTCAGGATGGGCCTGTATTCCGGTAAATGTTAAGTTTGCGCATGCGCGAGGCAAAGGTTGAGCCGTTAATACCTGACGCCTCTGCCGCCCAGGTGATATTCCAATTAAATTTTTTCATGAGCGCGTTGACATAGGCTTTTTCAAGATCCGGCCAGGTCATGACGGATATATTGCGCAGGTATTGTGCGTCATTTGTTTGGAAGGTAAAAAAAGTTATTCCCTGGAAAAGACCCAGTTTTCTGGTGTTGAAAGATCCGGATTGAATCTATATCCATTGCCGGTAAATTCTTTCAGGGGTTCAGGCGTAATGATTTTTTCCCGGACGATAAAGTCGGCTAAACACCCCCGGGCCCTTTTGGCATGTATGCCAATCACCTTAAAACCGTTTTCTTTTTTTTCCTTGAACTGGATGGTGATAAGCGCAGCTTTCAGGTTTTTGCGTTGAATTGCCTTAAAGTACTCATTGGAGGCCAGGTTTACAAGGACCGGAGCGCCTTCTGATGCTTCCAGTTCAGCGTTGATTCTTTGGGTGATTCTGTCTGTCCAGAATTCGTATAAATTTTTCCCCCAGTCGCCTGAAAGCCGGGTGGCTATTTCCAGGCGGTGGGGCTCAATGAGGTCCAGGGGACGCAAAAGACCGTAAAGCCCTGATAATATCCGCACATGTTTCTGAGCAAATTCAAAATCCTGATCTTGGTAATGCTCAATGTCCAGTCCCTGAAATGCATCGCCTTTATAGACCAGAAGGGCCTGGCAAACGGCTTCATTTACAGTGGTTCCGGAAAAAGCCTGGATCCTTTGGTGGGTCAAGGCGGCCAGCTTGGGGCTGATCTTCATTAGTGCTTCCAGATCTGCTGGTGATAATTTTTTCAGCCGGGCTGACAGCTCCCGGGCTTCAGAGATGAAATGGGGCTGGGTTTGCAAAAGGCTGGATCTGCAATTAAGATCCATGGTCTTGGACGGAGAAAGAATGCTGAGCATGATTGCTTATCCTCTAAAAATATTCATTTACAATTTTTCATTGACTTAAATCTCTTTCGATAATATAGAAACGTAAATTTTAGGATAATTGTTGCGATTGATGCTGATACTCTTATGTTGAATCTGATTCTGACTCTCTAAATTATCCGGATCGCCTGTCTGTCCCGAAGGGATTGGCAGGCGAACTTTTTTTAAGGCGCACTTGGCCGTCCACCATCACCCAGAGGAGATCCGAAGCCTTTGCTGCGTATACCAGGCCTGAGTAGGGATCATGCATGGGGGTCATGTGAAGACCGGTTGTGTCCACCACAATGATGTCTGCGGCTTTCCCCGGACGTATGGAACCTGTGACATCACCCAGCCCCAAGGCCTTAGCCCCGTCAATGGTGGCCATTTTCAGGCAGGTCCGGGCATCCATAACGCAGGGATCCAGGCGTACAGCCTTATGCAGTTTGGCGACTGTATCCAGTTCAGAAAACATATCCTGGTCGTTGTTGGACGCGCACCCGTCCGTGCCAAGGCCCACGGTCAGACCGGCTGCCACCATTTCCGGCACCGGCGCCACCCCGGATGCCAGTTTCATATTGGATTCCGGGCAGTGGATGACCCCGCATCCCCGTTTGGCAATAATCCCAATGTCATTTTCATCCAGCCATACGCAGTGGATTAAAAGGGTGTCCGGATCAAGGATGCCCAGGCTGTCCAGATAGGCGATTACAGACAGGCCTCTATTTTCTTTGATCATACCCGGCTCGTCCCGGGTTTCTGCCGCATGGATCTGGAACAGAACCCTTTTGTCCCGGGCAAGGTTTTTTGCCGCCACAAGGGTCTGCTTTGAACAGGTGTAAGGCGAATGACAGAAAATGGACGGTGTCACCCTTGGGGACAGGGCTCTGGTTTTTTCAATAAAGTCTTTGGCATGACTGATATTATTGGAAGGATCAGGGACGCCCGGGGCAGGGAAATCAATTATACCCTGGCCGGCCACAGCCCGGATACCTGCGTCTGCCATGGCCTGGGCCGCATGGCTTTCCAGAAAATAACCGTCGCAGCATGTGGTGATTCCACCAGCCAGCATTTCCCGGCAGGAGTGGGCCGTCCATTGCGCCACGGATTCAGGGTTTACATGCGTTGCCTCGGCAGGAAAAATATGCGCATTGAGCCAGACATCCAAGGGCAGGTCATCGGCCAGTCCCCGGAACATGGACATGGGGGTATGGGTGTGCCCGTTCACAAGTCCGGGCATAATGATGCCGCCCTGGGCATCAACCAGGTCCGCCCCCTCCCAGCGTTGTCCTGGAACAGCAGGGCCGCATTCATCAATTTTGTTCCCTTTGATACGGACAAATGCGTTTTCAATGACAGGTAAACCCTGTTCCATGCTCAACAACGTACCGTTGTGTATGACAATTTCGTTTTTCATTGTAAGGCGTCCTGACGTATTTTAAAATACCGCTTGACATAAGTGTCATAATGACAAAAAGTCTGAGAGCCTGTTTGATAATTGATGAATCGGCTGCAATCCTCTGATTATCAAACAGGTTCTGATGCCAATTTTGTCATAACGCGTGTGCGGATTAACGGAATGAAACGTTACCAAGCCTTAACAAAATATCATATATGAAAATAAAAAAAATAATAGTTTTCAGGGAAAATCTTAAGCTGGTGCGGCCTTACACCATTGCCTATGACACCTTCACCCATGTGGAAAACGTGTTTGTTCAGCTTGAAACAGACACAGGGCTTGTGGGTATCGGGGCAGGATCTCCGGCCAAAGAGGTTACCGGTGAAAGCATTGATGCCTGTGAGAAAGCGTTAAACGAACAGGCATGGGCTCTTTTTGAAGGTATGGATCTGTCAGATAGCGTCTCCCGGCTCAGGGTCATGAAAACCAGAATGGCGGCAACGCCCGCAGCCATGGCAGCCATGGATATTGCCCTGCATGATCTCATCGGTAAGGCCTTGGGCCGTCCCCTGGTGGAGATCCTGGGGCGTGTGCACACCACCATGCCCACATCCATCACCATCGGCATCAAGGGCCTTGACGAGATGCTGGTCGAAGCCGATGAATATACCGGCCGGGGATTCAAGATTCTTAAAGTCAAAACAGGTCTGGATGTGGAGGAAGACATTGAAAGGGTCTGCCGGCTCAAGGCCCATGTCAATGCCGATGTCCGCATCCGGGTGGACGCCAACCAGGGATATGATGCGGATCAGTACAGGAAATTTCTGGCAGGAACAAAAGACACGAATCTGGAATTTGTGGAACAGCCCCTCCATGCGGATCAGACCGCGGCCATGGCAGATCTGCCTGGAAGCGCACGAGATTTTTCCATGGCTGACGAGAGCCTGCACAACCCTGGCGACGCCTATGCCCTGACCCATCTGCCCCGGCCATTTGGGTTGTTTAATATCAAGCTGATGAAATGCGGCGGCATTGCACCGGGCCTTGAAATTGCCAGGATTGCCCGACACGCCGGCATTGGACTGATGTGGGGGTGCATGGATGAAAGCATTGCAAGCATTGCCGCAGCCCTGCATGCTGCTTTTGCAAGCCCTGCCACCCGTTACCTTGATCTTGACGGCAGTCTGGATCTTGCCAAGGATATGGTAGATCAGGGATTTATCATTGAAAACGGACTGATGCGCCTGACAGACCAGCCTGGCTTAGGGGTTCGAATCCTTTAATAATTGACACAAAAAGATCAGATGCCATGAACCAAACCCAGACAGAAAATAATACCCAGATTTATATGGGAACCGCCGTGGTCCTGACCCGGGGGCGGTTCCATCTTAATGATGCAAAGACCGCCCACGGCCTTGTACGGGGAACGGAGCGGTTTAACATTTTAGGCGTCATTGACGAGATCAGTGCCGGAAAGGATGCAGGTGTTGTGCTGGACGGCATCCAACGTCACATTCCCATTTTCTCCAGTGTCCAGGCATTCACAAGCGCCACCGGCACAACCCCGGATTATGCGGTCATCGGAGTGGCCCTGTGTGGCGGACGGCTGGATGACGCGTGGCAGTCCCTTGTGCTGGATGTCATGTCCCAGGGGATCTCCATTGTTAACGGGCTGCATATGCCATTATCTGATCTCCCCGCCTTCAAAGAGGCCGCTGAAAAATATAGTGTTGATATTATCGATTTCAGGCGCGGTAAGCCCTTTGACCAGCTTCACTACTGGACTGGAAAAGTGTTTGGTCTCACCGTCCCCAGGATTGCCGTACTGGGCACGGACTGTGCATTGGGTAAACGCACCACCAGCCGGATGCTTATGCAGATGTGCCGGTCAAACGGTATTAAAGCGGAATTGATCTTTACCGGACAGACCGGATGGCTCCAGGGGTACCCCTACGGATTTATTCTGGATGCGACCCCCAATGATTTTGTCTGCGGCGAACTTGAGGCAGCTATCGTTGAATGTGCAGAAAAAGCCAACCCGGATCTCATATTTCTGGAAGGCCAGTCCGCCCTGCGTAACCCCTTAGGCCCCTGCGGTTCGGAATTTATTGTCTGCGCCGGTGCAAAGGGGGTGATCCTGCAGCATGCGCCGTTCAGGAAATTTTTTGACACAACAGAAGCCTTTGGCTGCGGCCTGCCCACGGCTGAAGATGAAATCAAGCTGATTGAAATGTACGGGGCAAAGGTGATTGCCGTGACCCTGAACGGTGAAGGCGGCAGCCGGGAAGAGCTTGTCCGGTATGCCCGGCAACTGGAGACAAGCACAGGGGTGCCGGTGCTTGATCCCCTGAACGAGGACCTGTCAGCGCTTTTGCCGGTGATTAAGGCCGTGAAAACAATATGTTGACACGTAATTGCCTGTTCAATCAGGATACCCCAAACGCTGTCCGAAGGTAGCCGGCACGCGGAAAATCAATTTGACCACAGACATACATGTAGTATTTTGAGAATCAAATTTATTTCTCAACGAACGGCCCATGGGCACACCTGGTCTTTCACCGAGATCTGCCCACAACAAACAATGAAAGAACCAAATGGGTTTGCTTAGCCCAAGTTTTCGATTTGAAATTATATCTAACTGTAATTACTTAGAATATCGATTTAAAGCCCCTTATTATGGCACTACTTTTGTTTAAAAATAGT
>PDWI01014231.1_pt1 | contig 10456 bp, 8 predicted proteins | sample 1430891 | NCBI WGS metagenome assembly PDWI01 (sample SAMN01162508, study PRJNA174530) | Oral metagenome, whole genome shotgun sequencing project. | biome: Marine environment; feature: Marine mammal; material: Swab sample of the gingival sulcus; isolation source: swab sample of gingival sulcus... | reverse complement strand
GTCGGGTTATCAAGAAATGTCGGTTTTTGGAAATCATAATATGCAAAATATTGAAGCTGCTCGTTTTTTATGTTTACAAGCCGGAATTACCAACGAGGATTTTAATCAAAGTATCGTGAGTTTTAAAGGGGCTGCAAGACGCTTGCAAGTTATTGACAATTCTGATAATTGTACCGTTTTTCATGATTTTGCTCATGCTCCGTCAAAGGTAAAAGCGACTACTGAGGCGGTTAAAGAAAGAGACCCCGACAGGCAGCTTATTGCCGTTCTTGAGTTGCATACATTTTCATCGTTAAATGCAGCCTTTATTCCTCAGTATAAAAATTGTTTAAAGAAAGCAGACAAGGCGTTTGTGTATTTTAATCCTAAGGTGGTTGAACATAAAAAATTGCCCGAGTTATCTTTAGATTTTGTGCGAGATGCTTTTAAAAGTAAGGTTGAGGTTTTTATCGATTCAAATCAATTGATGCACGAAATATCATGTTTACCGTCAAAAAATACAAATTTATTGATTATGACATCGGGGAATTTCGACGGACAAGATATTGTAACGCTTGGTAAAGCATTTGTTCAAAAAAGCATAGAATAAACAATCTTTTAAAACAGTGGTTATGAAACAAAGAAAAAGTCTTTTATTATTGTTTTTTATTATGATATTTGGTCTTAGTGCGTGTAAAATACAAGCTCCGATTATTGGTAGCCCGACAGATTATAAAGTTGAAAAGTTTAACTTAAAAGAAGTTAAATTGAAAATTTGGCTTCCCATTGAAAATCCCAATAAATTAAAATTTAACATCAGTAAGGTCGATTTGGATATTTACATTAATGGAAGTAAACTCGGTAAAGTAACCAAGCTTGAGAAAGTGCAAATTCCTGCAAAATCGAAAGATATTTATGCGGTTAAATTACATGTGGAAATGAAAGATTTAGGCGTTAGTGCCATGTCTGCCTTAGCACATTTGAGCAGTCGTCGTGTGCTGTTAAAACTTGACGGTTCGGTTACGGTTTCAAAATTTGTTATTGTCAAGAAAATAGAGGTAGAGTCTGAAGAATCAATTAAGATTTTCTAAACGAAAAAAAATGCGACAAACATCGGTTGTCGCATTTTATTTTAAGATTTATTCGTGATTTTATTGATGGTTCTTGATAAAGTTTGTTAATTCTTTTCTGTATGAATTAAAGCTAAAACTTTCAATCACTAAAAAATAATTGTTTCTGTCAATACAGCTTTCGTACAGTTTTTTAGCGGCTTTAATTTTTTTCGATTCAAAATTAAACATATCCAATATTTCTATAATTTGCCTGCTGTTAAAAAATGCTCCGGTAGCTACTTGCATATCAATCATTTCTAACTTTTCACTGTCGAAAGAGGCTGTTTTGTCAAGCATTCTTTTAAATTGTTTGAACTGTGCAGGGTTCATCTCAAAAGAATTGTACATATTATGCGGAGTAATATTCGGGTTGTTTATGGTTGAATTATTCCCGATTTGAGATGAAGTGATATGATTGATGGAATGAACATTGTTAAACATAAAATCATTGTGTCCTGAAATGGGGTACATATCTATAAGGTACAATTTATTGTAAACAAACTCTAAGATAATTCTTGAATTGCTGCGAACCGAAATCTGTGTACGATATATTAAGTATCCGTTTTGGTAAATTGACAATATATTTTTTCCTGAACTTATATCGAAAAAGCGAAATTTTCCGTAAGGATTGCTTATGATTTGATTGCCTATTTCTACAGTAAAATAAGCTTGCCCTGCAGTTTTTATAAATACCTCGGAGTTTCCGTAACCATACGAGTATGAGCTTCCATAATGACTACCGTAACTGTAAGCCGAAGTTTTATTAAGCCTTTTCATTTCTTGAGCACTGGCCTCATTGCGTAATAATTTTCGTTCTTGTTGAGCGAAAGTACTTATCGATAAAAAAATTAAGAGTATAAATATTGAGTTTTTCATAACGGTAGATTTATTGGTTGTTCAATTTTCATAAGCCAAAAATTATACCAAAATTAAGTTGTAACCTTAAATTTGTAATGGATGTAAAAATAAAAATAGTGCATTAATTTATAAAAACCATAAAAATTCATAATTTAGCATGCAATTTAATCGTTGTAAATTATGATGACAAGAAAAATACACCTTTTTTTAATATTATTGCTTTCATCGGCAACGATGTTTGCACAACTTCCTCCCGAAACAGAACCACAGAAAGAAACGAATAATGATATTGATTTGTTTCACTCGTCTGCGTACAGTGGTCGTGTTGACATTCAGCAATCGTCAAACATTAAAGAGTTGCTTGAAGCTCGTATGTCAATGTTGAAAAAACAAAAAGGCTTTGAGGGTTATCGTATTCGGATATTTGCAAAAGTAGGTTCGGGAGCAAGAACTCAGGCACAAGATATTCGTATTGAATTTTTGGAAAAGTTTAACGGTTTGGAGGCTTATCTTCAATACAATTCGCCCAACTGGGAAATTCATGTTGGCGATTTTCGTACAAGAATGGAGGCTATGCAACGTTTAACGGAAATAAAAAAAGAATACGCACAAGCTTTTGTTGTAAAAGATTATGTGAAATTTCCGAAACTGCGTGTTGCTTCTGAAACGGAAAATGAAAAATGAAGCCTTTAAATCAAATAGCCAACGAAATACGGAGACAAATTTTAATATCTCTTAATGCTGCCGGTTCGGGACACCTTGGAGGCTCATTAGGCTTAGCCGATGTATTTACTTGTTTGTATTTTGATTTTTTAAACCACAAACCCGATAATCCGCAATGGCAACAACGCGATAAATTAGTGTTGTCTATCGGACATGTTGCACCTGTTTTATATGCAAGCCTTACACAAGCCGGATATTTCCCCAAAGAAGAATTGTTAAGCCTTCGTAAATTTGGCTCGCGTTTGCAAGGACACCCTGCTTTATCGCATAATGTTCCGGGACTTGAAACGTCTTCGGGGTCTTTGGGGCAAGGTTTGTCCATAGCTGTAGGAATGGGATTGTCGGATAAACTTGACGGTGTTTCTTCGCGTAAAATTGTCAGTATACATGGCGATGGAGAATTGCAAGAAGGCAGCATCTGGGAAGCGGCTATGAGTGCATCGCATCATAAATTAAATCAATTGATAGCCATTGTTGATAGGAATGGTTTGCAAATTGACGGAAATACCGAAACGGTTATGTCGCTTGAGCCGTTGACAAGTAAGTGGGAAAGTTTTGGCTGGCATGTGCAGTTATGCAATGGCAATAATATAACAGAAATTCAAAACTGTCTTGCCGAAACTCAAAGACAGAATAAACCGTCGGTAATTATTGCAAAAACAAAAATGGGTTGCGGCGTGCCGTCCATTGAAAATAATTGCCAATGGCATGGTAAAGCTCCCAATGATGAGGAGCTAGAGTGTTTTTTAAAAGAGCTTGACGCTTGTTAATGGGCATTAATCACAAATTATTTGTACTCTCAGTGTTATTATAAAAAACTTCGTCGGCAATAACGCATCATTAAATACGAAATTAACCGACGAAGTTGTTATTCTATATTACCTTATTTCTTAGCTTAGATAATGTGATTTTAACATATTTTCAGGTTTCAATGCTTCGTCTAAGTCTTCTTTGGTCATTAGTTTTCTTTCCAATACCAAATCGTAAACGCTTCGGTTGTCAGCTAAAGCGGTTTTAGCAAGCGAAGAACATGCTTCGTAACCTAAAATAGGATTAAGAGCGGTAACAATACCAATACTGTTGGCAACGTAATTTCTACAAACATCTTCGTTAGCGGTAATGCCTTTAATACATTTGCAGTTCAATGTTTTCATTCCGTTGATTAACATATCAATATTTTCAAATAAGCTTTGAACAATTACAGGCTCCATTACGTTAAGCTCCAATTGTCCTGCCTCTGATGCAATGTTAATGGCTAAGTCGTTGCCGATAACTTTAAAGGCAATTTGATTCACAACCTCAGGAATTACAGGGTTTACTTTACCCGGCATAATTGATGAACCCGGTTGCATTGGAGGAAGATTAATTTCATTAAGTCCTGCTCTTGGTCCTGATGAAAGAAGTCTTAAGTCGTTAGAGATTTTTGATAGTTTAATGGCAAGACGTTTGATGGCAGAAGAGAACATAATAAACGCACCGGTGTCTTGGGTTGCTTCAATAAGGTTGCCTGCAAGAACAAATTTTTTCCCGGTAATTTTTCTCATGTGTTTTATAACCAAATCGCTGTATCGTGGGTCGGCGTTAATACCTGTTCCGATAGCGGTTGCACCCATGTTAATTTCCAAGAAAAGTTTGGTGTTTTGCTCTATTCTTTCAATTTCTTCTTCCAAGGTGGTTGCCCAAGCTTCAAACTCTTGTCCTAAGGTCATAGGTACTGCATCTTGAAGTTGAGTTCTTCCCATTTTTATAACGTCTGCAAATTCTTCGCCTTTTTGACGGAATGTACCGATTAATTCTTTCAATACACCAATAATTCTTTCTTCGGTGTTGACCAACGCAAGTTTTACTGCGGTTGGGTAAGCATCGTTGGTAGATTGAGATAGGTTGATGTGATTGTTTGGGTGACAATATTTGTATTCACCTTTTTTGTGTCCTAAAATTTCTAAGGCACGGTTAGCAATTACCTCATTGGCGTTCATGTTTGTTGAGGTTCCTGCTCCTCCTTGTATCATATCCACAACAAAGTGATAGTGAAATTTTCCGTCAATGATTTCGTCGCAAGCTTGTGAAATAGCTTCGGTAAGATTATCATCTAACAATTTTATATCATTGTTGGCTAAAGCTGCGGCTTTTTTTACTATTGCCAAGGCGTTTATAATGGCAGGATAGTAGCTTAAGTTAATACCGCTGATGTTAAAGTTTTCAACGGCTCTAAGTGTTTGCACACCGTAGTAGTGATCTTCTGGTACTTCTTTGTCGCCCAATAAGTCGTGCTCTAAACGAGTTTCTTTTGACTCATACTGTCCGGCAGAGTGAGCAGTTTTGCTGTTGGCAAAACGCATTCTTCTTGATACCACTTCGGTAATAACCGAGAATATTTTTAAGGTAACTTCTCCGTTTTCAAAGAAGAACGAGCGATGCAATGCTAAAATTTCAGAGTCTTCAGAAGCTTGTGCGGTTGATGAGTGTTTGGTTTCTTCTCCCAAAGCACCTTCTCCAAAAAAGTTACCGGCATGAAAACTAACCAATTTACGGTCTTTGTTATACATGTCTTTTTGATATAAATCAATTTTACCTTCAACCAAGATAAAAATGGTGTCACGTAAACTTTCTTCAGAGAATACAACATCTCCTTTTTTGTAGTTGCGTTTTTCTACTTGACTTGCAACAAGCTGCAATTCATCATCGTTTAACTTTCTGAAAAGTTCAACCGATTTTAAAAAATCATGTAAGTTTTTCATGTTATTTTATTCTTTTACTGATTAATAGTGTTTAAAATTTTCTTTACAAAGTTATAATACATTTTAGATATAAATGGATTTAATCTTAATATTTTTTACATAAAGTTGAATTATTTTTCATTGAAAAGGTGTTTTGCAATTTCTTTATGGTGTGATGATTTGTAATTGTTTGATTTTTAGTTGATTTTGCTTTTTTTGTATTGGTGTGTTTTTTGTTTGAATTGGATATTCTGAAAAATTCATACATATTTGTGCATGGTAATAGCAGAAATTCTAAAGAAAAAGAACATACAGACCTTTGCGTTTGGTGTTTTTTTTGTCAGTCTTTTTTGGGGAATGCCTTTTTCAAATATTGGGATTTCTGCTTTCCTCGTTTATTTTATTGTAATGTTATTTGTAAACGGTATACAACTGCCCAAACGAAAATACTTTTTATTGCTTTTCCCTTTGCTTTACTTTGTCGTTGTATTCGTTTCAACTTTAATTTACGGAACCGATAAGTCTATAGGCTTTGAAATAGAGCAAAAAATGTCGTTTTTGTTGATTCCGTTGTTGTTTTCATTGCAAAAAGACAAAGATAAAATTTCGCTCAAGCAATTAATGTCCGGCTTTGTTGTGGCATCTACCTTTGGTGTTTTTATTTTATTCTTTATTCACATTTTTCGCAGTGGTATAACTCATATTCCTAAATATAAAGATTTTAGTTTATACCTTCATCCCGGTTATTTTTCAATGTATTTAAGCTTTAGTGTCTTTTTTCTGTTGAATTATTGGCGACGCTCCAACCTGAAATCAATAATCGTGTTGTCGGTAGTAATGGTCGGTCATTTATTGGGAGTTTATTTTGCTGACTCAAAGGCAGGAATACTTATATTTTTCGTTTTGATGTTTTTCTTAATTGTAAAGAGAATGTCTCATTACAATCGTTGGTTGTCTGTTGCTTTGTCGGTAGTTGTTATTGCCGTTTTTGTATCGCTTTTTTCGTTCAATTCTCGGTTTGTTATCATGAGAAATGTTTTGGTAAATTATAACGACTACATCGAGCATCCCGAGTTTTATGTGGAAAGTACTGCCGAACGAATACAGGTATGGTATTGTGCTTTTCAACTTATTCCTGAAAAGCCTTGGTTAGGCTACGGAAATGGCAAGTCCGGAGAAGTTCTTATGAGTAAATACCAAGAATATGGTTTTACAAAATCGGTTGAAAATAGATTAAATGCACACAATCAATACTTGGAAGTTTGGTTGCAATTAGGTTTGTTCGGATTGTTACTTCTTCTGTTTATGTTAATTGTTCCTTTGTTTGTGATACAGAAAAATAAACAAAGTTTATATTTTGCTTTTCTAATGCTTATTGCTCTGAATTTTTTATTTGAGTCTATGTTGCAGAGACAAGCGGGCATTGTATTTTTTAGTTTGTTTTGGTGTGCTTTTATTACTCTGGAAATGAATGAGAAAGCGATAAGTCGTCAAGAAAATTGATGTTTTCTTATCAGTAATATAACTTTTGATGCTCTTTTTTTTGAAAAATAATTGGCTTAACTTTCTTTATTTAAACAAAATTAACGTAAATTTGTTAAGATAATCACAAATGGGTTATTTTAACCTTTTTAAAATTTTAAAGTAATATTTTATATGAAAAAAACAGCAGTATTTTTTGGTTCTACAGGTGGTAGTGCCGAAGAGGTAGCAAATAAAATTGGAGAGATTCTTGGTGCCAAAGTTTTTGATGTAGCCGATAATCCTATCGATGAAGTTGCAAATTATGAAAACCTTATTTTAGGTTCTTCTACTACCGGTATCGGTGACTTACAAGACGATTGGGAAGATTTTGTATACGCTTTCGGTAATGCGGATATCTCAGGTAAAACCATTGCAATTTTTGGTTTAGGCGACGGTGGTTCTTTCTCTGACAGCTTTGTAGGTTGTATGGAAAAACTTTACGATGCAGTAAAAGATAAAGATTGTAAAGTTATTGGTTTTACAAGCCCCGAAGGTTACGATTTTGAAGAATCTCCTTCAATTGTTGACGGAAAATTTGTTGGTTTGGCTATTGACGAAGTTAATGAAAGCGACCTTACCGACGAAAGAATTGAAAAATGGATTGAGCAAATCAAACCTGAATTATAGATTTTATAGCGATAAAGTTATCAAGGCTGTTCAATGTTTTTGGACAGCCTTTTTCTTTGGGTGAAAGTTTGTAACGTTGAAAGTTCCCAAACAGTCATTCATCATTCACCATTCACCATTCATCATTCACCATTCATCATTCACCATTCATCATTCACCATTCATCATTCACCATTCATCATTCACCATTCATCATTCACCATTCACCATTTTTCATCGTCCATACCTTTTTGTTTTGAAGTTTTGGTCTTATTACGCCCATTTCTAAAACATTTTTAGTAAAATTGCAGTTTGAATAAATTTATAACAAAACTACTTTTAAACATTTGAATTTAAACGTGTCAGTATGAACGAAGAAAATTTAAACAATCTGAACAGCAAGGACGTAAGTGCCAATGAAGAAGCACAGTCTCTTGAAACTAATGCTATGAATGAAGAAACCACTGTTGTGGTAGAAAATTCCCAAAATGAGCAAGAAAATCAACCCGCTGAAACTAAAATGCAGGATGATGCAGAAAAAAATGTTGTTGAAAACAACGATGAAATGAACGGAAATCAAGACTTTGAAGAAGAAATGCCCGATTATTCGGTATTCTCCAAATCTGAGTTGTTGGAAAAATTACGCAACTTTGTTCAAGACGAAGATATTGCTAAAAGCAGAAAGCATGTTGACCTTATCAAAAAGGATATTCTTGATTTTGAAGCACCAAAAGATAAAGATGAAACTTATTTGAAAGAACTTTTGGAAGATTTTCGTCAAAAGAAAGCAAAATACAATGCAGAACAAGATAAAATAAAAGAAGAAAATCTTAAAAAGAAAACCGAAATCATTGAGAAAATTAAAGTGCTTGCCAATGGCGAAGAATCTTTGAAAAAAACTTTTGAAGAATTCCGTGCCTTGCAAAACGAATGGAAAGAAATTGGCATTGTCCCCAAAGAATCTGTTCGGGACTTATGGTCGAATTACAATATGCAAGTTGAGCGTTTTTACGATTTCATAAAAATAAACAACGAACTTCGCGATTTAGATTTCAAGAAAAACTTAGAAGCGAAATTAGAACTTTGTGAAAAAGCCGAAAAACTTTTAATTGAACCTAAAATTGTAGCCGCTTATAAAACTTTGCAAGAATATCACGATTTGTGGCGTGAAATAGGTCCTGTTCCACAAGAAAAACGCGAAGAAATTTGGGAGCGTTTCTCATTGGCTTCTAAAGAAATAAACAAAAAACATCAAGAGTATTTCTTGCAAAAGAAAGAAGAGCGTGAAAATAACTTGAAAGCAAAAAATGCTTTGTGTGAAAAAGCTGAAGTTATCGCAAATCAAGATTTTACCAATGTTAAAGAGTGGAATGAGCGTACCAACGAAATTTTAGAAGTGCAAAAAGTATGGAAAACCATTGGTGGCGTTCCACAACAATATAATAGTGCTGTTTACGAGCGTTTCCGCTCTGCTTGTAACTTGTTTTTCGATAAAAAACAAGAGTTTTTTAAATCCAGAAAAGTAGAATTTGACGATAACCTTCAAAAGAAAATAGACATTTGTGTGCGTGCCGAAGCCATTCAAAACGACACCAATTGGAACAAAACTCGCGATTTAATTTTAAAACTTCAAGAAGAGTGGAAAACCATAGGTCCTGTGCCTAAAAAACAATCCGACGAAGTTTGGCAACGTTTCCGTGCCGCTTGTAACACCTTTTTTGAAAATCGCGACGAGCACTTTAAATCCAGAAAAGAAGAGCAACAAAAGAATTTGGAATTGAAAAAAGCGGTTATTGAAAAAATTAAAGCGTTTAAAGCCACCGAAGATAAAGCTGAAAATTTAAATGCTTTACAACAATTCCAAAACGAGTGGACACAAATTGGCTTTGTTGCCATGCGTGAAAAAGATAAATTGCAAGAAGAGTATAAACAAGCCATTAAATCTGCTTTCGAAGGACTTGATATGTCGCTTGCCGGATTAAACAACATTCAATTTCAAAAACAAGTTGATGAGTGGACAGAGGCAAAAGACGAGAAAAAACTCAATGGCGAAAGACAGCGTTTAAATCAAAAAATGGCGAAACTAAAAGAAGACATTGTTTTGTTAGAAAACAACATGAGCTTCTTTTCCGGGAACAGTGGTGGTTCTCTATTGAATAACGTCAAAAAGAAAATAGAAAAAACTAAATCGGAAAGAGAACGTTTACTTGAAAAACGAAAAATTATAGATTTGGCTTTGAGAAATTTAAAAACAGAATAATGAAAGTAATATTGCGAGCAATAGTTGTTGTCGGGTTGCTATCTCTCGTTTCCTTCGAGATGATAGCACAAACGGCAAGTATTAAAGGTTTTGTGTACGATAAAAACACAGGAGAGCCTTGTTTGTATGCCAATGTTTACATTGAAAATACAAAGCTTGGTGCTGCTACGGATTTCAATGGTTTTTTCAACATCAATAAAGTGCCTGCGGGGAAACAAAGTTTAGTGATTTCTTACATTGGCTACGATACTTTAAGACAAGAAATTGTATTGAAAGAAAAACAATTGTACTCTCAAAACTTTTATTTGTCGCCCAACACGGTTATTCTTGACGATGCTTTGGTGTCTGCTGAAAAAACCGAGAAAACCACACAGGTTCGTACTTCGGTTGTAAAAGTTGCTCCGGCACAAATTAAGCGTTTGCCAAGCATCGGAGCACAACCCGATATTGCTCAATATATGCAAATTGTTCCCGGTGTTGTTTTTACCGGCGATCAAGGCGGACAATTGTACATTCGTGGTGGTTCGCCCATTCAAAACCTTGTACTTTTAGATGGTATGGTGGTTTACAATCCCTTCCATTCCATTGGTTTGTTTTCTGTTTTCGATTCTGATATTATGCAAAGTGCAGATATTTATACCGGAGGTTTCTCTGCCGAATATGGTGGACGCATT
>PDWI01010370.1_pt1 | contig 10456 bp, 4 predicted proteins | sample 1430891 | NCBI WGS metagenome assembly PDWI01 (sample SAMN01162508, study PRJNA174530) | Oral metagenome, whole genome shotgun sequencing project. | biome: Marine environment; feature: Marine mammal; material: Swab sample of the gingival sulcus; isolation source: swab sample of gingival sulcus... | reverse complement strand
TCGTAGGTCAGAAGTAGGTCCTTCTGTTAAGGTCTCACCTAGTAGGTCAGAAGTAGGTCCTTCTATTAAGGTCTCACCTAGTAGGTCAGAAGTAGGTCCTTCTGTTAAGGTCTCACCTAGTACCGTACAACCACAACTGTCAAATAAGAGTTCATCGAGTACGGTGAAAAAAAGTGCTGAATTGAAAAAACGTGTACCAAAAGAGCTTTCTAATGTTAAATATCGTGATGTTGTTCCTGTTGAAGGTGGTACATATACACAAGAAAGTGATGAAGGGGAACAATTTGACCATACCATAAGTGATTTCTCCGTCGGCAAGTACCAAGTGACTTATGATCTTTGGTATTCTGTGTATCATTGGGCAGTGGAGCATGGTTATTCTTTTGAGAATGCTGGTACGGAAGGTAGCAACGGTAGTGCTGGTACGGAACCTAGTTCCGCTAAACATGAACCCGTTACAGGGGTTAGTTGGCGAGACTGTATCGTTTGGTGTAATGCTTACAGCGAGATGTGTGGCAAAAAATCTGTTTATAAATATAGTGGTAGTACCCTCAAAAACTCCAAGAACGCTGAATCTTGTGATAGTGCCACATGTGATTGGTCGGCTAACGGTTACCGTTTACCCACAGAGGGCGAATGGCAATATGCCGCTAGCAATCTTGGTAACACGCCATGTAATTATGCGGGTGGTGCTACAGCTCGTTATAATAATGCCGATGCTTGTAAAAAGGTAGCTTGGTATAGGATTAATTCCGATGGTAAGACTCACACTGTTGGCGAGAAGGTTGCTAATGGTCTTGGTTTGTGTGATATGTCCGGTAATGTTTGGGAGTGGTGCTGGGACTTTGGTGGAGATTATCCTTCCGAGTCCGTGACTGACTATCATGGTGCATCAAGTGGCTCTGACCGTGTTTTACGGGGCGGCGGTTGGAACAGTAGTGCTAACTACTTGCGGATTGACTGCCATTACAACTTGTACCCTGACAATAAGCACAGCTTTGTAGGTTTCCGGCTGGCTTGTTCCAATAGTACGCCTAGTTCTGTTGAGTTAAAGTCCTCTGTTAGTAGTTCGCCAAGTACTACGGAAGTACAATCATTAGATGACCTTTCTATGGAGAATGGTAGCCCATCAAATGGAGCCCAAGAACCAAGAAGAGAAGTACTGCATAAAATAGAAAACAACTTGGATAATTTTCTTAAAAATAATTCCGCTATAAAATATGCACCAGATGTACTCCGTAATGTTAAATATCGTGATGTCGTTCACGTTGAAGGTGGTACATATACACAAGGAAGTGGCGAAGACGAACCATTTGAACACACTATAAGTGGCTTCTCCATTGGTAAGTACCAAGTGACTTATGAGCTTTGGTATTCCGTGTATCATTGGGCGATAAAGCAAGGTTATTCTTTTAAGAATGCTGGTACGGAAGGTAGCAATGGTAGTGCTGGTGCAGATCCTCGTTCCGCTAAATATGAGCCCGTTACACAGGTTAGTTGGCTAGATAGCGTTGTTTGGTGTAATGCTTATAGTGAGCTTTGTGGCAAAACACCGATATACAAGCATAATGGTAGCATCCTTAAAGCCTCCACGAATGCTGCAGCTTGTGATAATGCTACCTGTGATTGGTTGGCTAACGGTTATCGCTTACCCACAGAGTGCGAATGGCAATATGCGGCTAGCAGCCTTGGCAAGACCCCATGGACTTATGCAAGTGGTGCTATGGCTAATTATGAGAACGCTGATGCTTGTAATAGAGTAGCTTGGTATGATGTTAATGCCGATTATAAGACTCATCCTGTGGGCGAGAAGACCCCTAATGGTCTTGGTTTGTGCGATATGTCCGGTAATGTTTGGGAGTGGTGTTGGGACCGGTATGGGCGTTATCCTTCCGGTTTAGTAACTGACTACCATGGTGCATCAAGTGGATATGACCGCGTTTTACGGGGTGGTAGCTGGTACGATCTTGCTTCCGCCTTACAGGTTGGCTGCCTTGCTAGCTACAACCCTTACGGCGAGAGCAGCGGCATAGGCTTCCGCATTGTCAGTGTCTCCTAGATTGAGTTTCCAGTACGCTAGTACGGTATGGTAGTGCTTTGGTTTAGACTGATCTGGCACTTACAGGAAACAAAGCCTCATGAACGCCAAGGGAGTGCAGAGGCGAATTTTCTGGTGTCGGTGCTATGATTTTTGTTTTTAGCTTTATTTTTAGCTTTGTTTGGGTGTACCTATTAATTAAAAACCTTATCAAGGAGGGTATAGGATTATGAATCAGTTACCAAGAGAATTGCATAATATAAAATATAACGAAATGATTTCAATCTCTGGTGGTACATATGTGCAGGAAAGTAACAGAGGTGAACGATTCGAACATACTATAAGTGGTTTCTCTATCGGCAAGTACCAAGTGACTTATGAGCTTTGGTATTCCGTGTATCGTTGGGCAGTAGAGCATGATTACACATTTAAGAATGTCGGTACGGAAGGTAACAAAGGTGTGGCTGGTACTAGACCTAGTTTGGCTAAGCATGAACCCGTTACGAAGATCAGTTGGCGAGATTGTATCGTTTGGTGTAATGCTTACAGTGAGCTTTGTAACAAAACACCTGTATACAAGTATAATGGTGGCATACTTAAAGACTCCACGAATGCTGCAGCTTGCGATCATGCTACCTGTGATTGGTCGGCTAACGGTTATCGCTTACCCACAGAGGGCGAATGGCAATATGTGGCGAGTAATTATGGTAACACACCATGTAATTATGCGAGTGGTGCTACGGCTGATTATACGAATAACGATGCTTGTAAGGTAGTGGCTTGGTATAGGTTTAATTCCGGTGGTAAGACTCACCCTGTGGGCGAGAAGACCGCTAATGGTCTTGGTTTATACGATATGTCTGGTAATGTTTGGGAGTGGTGTTGGGACCTGGTGGGAGATTACCCTTCGGGTTCAGTGACTGACTACCATGGTGCAGTACGTGGCTCTGGTCGGATTGTTCTTGGTGGTAGCTGGTACGAACTTGCCAACTACTTGCAGATTGGTCACTGTGGGACCCTTAGCCCTGAGGTCAAGAGCAGCAACTCTGGTTTCCGCCTTGTTTGTTCTGGCAGTACACTTGTGTCTGACAAAAGTTTACCCAGTATCGCAGGAGCACCATCATTCGGTATGGATTCACGTAGTCCTGTACAATCACAATCCCCAGGTAATCGTTCCTCGGATACAGTATTGGATACAGCAATGGAAGATGCACCAGACGAACTTCGTAGTGTTAAATATCGTGATGTCGTTCACGTTGAAGGTGGTACATATATACAAGAAAGTGACGAAGAAGAACAATTTGAGCATACCATAAGTGGCTTCTCTATTGGTAAGTATCAAATAACTTATGAACTTTGGTATCTTGTTTATCATTGGGCAATAGGGCATGGTTATTCTTTTGAGTATGCTGGTACGGAAGGTCGCTATGGTATTGCTGGTGCTAGACCTAGTTCCGCTAAATATGAACCTGTTACGGAGGTTAGTTGGCTAGATAGTATTGTTTGGTGTAATGCTTATAGTGAGCTTTGTGGCAAAACACCGGTATACAAGTACAATGGTAGCGTCCTTAGAGACTCCACGAACGCTACAGCTTGCGACAATGCTACCTGTGATTGGTCGGCTAACGGTTACCGCTTACCCACAGAGAGTGAATGGCAATACGCAGCAAGCAGTTGTGGTACTACCCCTTGGACTTATGCAAGTGGTGCTACAGCTGATTGTGAGAATGAAGATGCTTGTAAAGAGGTAGCTTGGTATTATGTTAATTCAGGCATGAAGACTCATCCTGTTGGTGAGAAGACCGCTAATGGTCTTGGTTTATACGATATGTCCGGTAATGTTTGGGAGTGGTGCTGGGACTGGTATGGGCATTATCCTTCCAATTCAGTGACTGACTATCTCGGTGCTGTAAACGGCTCTTACCGGGTTATACGGGGCGGTAACTGGTGCAGCGGTGTCTACTACTTGCGGGTTGGTAGCCGTGACGGCTACAACCCTCACGATGGGCACTACTTTCAGGGTTTCCGGGTGGTTTGTTCTGATAGTACACTCATGTCTGACAAGAGTTTACCTAGTACCACATCATCACCATCGTCCGGTAAGGATTTACCTATTGGTGTACAATCGCCATCGTCCGGTAAGGATTCACCTATTGGTGTACAATCGCCATCGTCCGGTAAGGATTCACCTAGTAGTCCCGTACAATCAGAATCCTCAATAGAAGATGTACCAGATGTACTCCGTAATGTAAAATATCGTGATGTTGTTTTTGTCCTAGGTGATCTATATGAACAAGAAGGTAACTTTGGCGAATTATTTGGACATTTTATAGATAGTTTCTCTATCGGCAAGTACCAAGTGACTTATGAGCTTTGGTATTCCGTGTATCATTGGGCAATAGAGCATGGTTATTCTTTTGCTAATGCTGGTATGGAAGGTAGTGATGGTAGTGCTGGTGCTAAACCTAGTTCGGCTAAATATGAACCCGTTACTTGGGTTAATTGGCTAGATAGTATTGTCTGGTGTAATGCTTATAGTGAGCTCTGTGGCAAAACACCGGCATACAGGTATAATGGTAGTATTATTAAAGACTCTAAGAACCTTAAAGCCCGCAATGAAGTTACCTGTGATTGGTTTGCTAACGGTTACCGTTTACCCAGAGATAGAGAATGGCAATATGCGGCGGATAATTGTAGTTATAACTTTGATTATGCTAGTGGTGCTACAGCTAATTGTGAGAATGAAGATGCTTGTAAGGTAGTAGCTTGGTACAATGTTAATTCGGGTAGGAAGACTCATCCCGTGGGCGAGAAGACTGCTAATGGTCTTGGTTTGCATGATATGTCCGGTAATGTTTGGGAGTGGTGCTGGGAACGGTATGATCATTATCCTTTCTACCATAAGCCCGGCTGTGGTGTTGATTTGGACGGTTCTGAACGTGTTTGCCGTGGTGGAGGTTGTTATAGCGATGCCTCCTGCTTGCAAATTGATTGCCGCAATAGCTGCGAGTCTTTCGAAGAGGACAATGACTTGGGTTTTCGTGTGGTTTGTCCTAGTAATGCACTTGTGTTTGACGAGAGTCCATCAAGGTCTGTACAAGTGTCATCCGGTAGTAGTTCATCGGATACAGTATTAGAAGATGCACCAAAGGATATCCAAGATGTTAAATACCGTGATGTTGTCCCCGTAGAAGGTGGTACATATATACAGGAAAGTAGCAGAGGTGAAAAATTTGAGCATACCATAAGTAGTTTCTATATTGGCAAGTACCAAGTGACTTATGAACTTTGGTATTTTGTGTATCATTGGGCAATAGAGCATGGTTATTTTTTTGCTAATGCTGGTGTGGAAGGTAGCAATGGTAGTGCTGGTGCTAAACCTAGTTCGGCTAAATATGAACCCGTTACTTGGGTTAATTGGCGAGATAGTATTGTTTGGTGTAATGCTTACAGTGAGCTTTGTGGCAAAACACCGGTGTACACGTGTAACGGTGTTATCCTTAAAAACTCCAAGAACGCTGGGCCTTCCGATGATGCTGCCTGTGACTGGTCGGCTAACGGTTATCGATTACTCACAGAGGGCGAATGGCAATACGCCGCTAGCAATCGTAGTAACACGCCACATAATTATGCTAGTGGTGCTGCAGCTGATTGTGAGAATGAAGATGCTTGTGAAGAAGTAGGTTGGTACAAGGTTAATTCTGGTGGTAAGACTCATCCTGTTGGTGAGAAGACCGCTAATGGTCTTGGTTTGTACGATATGTCTGGTAATGTTTGGGAGTTGTGCTGGGACTGGGTGGAAGAGTATCCTCCCGAGTCATTGACCGACTATCGTGGTGAAACATGGGGCTCTTACCGGGTTATACGTGGAGGTGGATGGTACAGTGCTGCTCCCAGCTTGCAGGTTGGTCATCGTAGCTGCAACAAACCTAACCACGAGGAGAGCAGTGTGGGTTTTCGTGTGGGTTGTTCTGATACTAAGCTCGTGTCTGACAAGAGTTCATCAAATTCTGTACAAGCTTCAGCCGATGATAGTTCATCGAGTACAGCAATGGAAGATGCACCAGACGAACTTCGTAGTGTTAAATATCGTGATGTCGTTCCCGTTGAAGGTGGTACATATATACAGTGGTCTCTTAATGTGTCTTGTAGCCTAAGTCGCTTTGAACACACTATAAGTAATTTCTCCATCGGCAAGTACCAAGTGACTTACGAGCTTTGGTATTCCGTGTATCAGTGGGCAGTACAGCATGGTTATTCTTTTGAGAATGCTGGTACGGAATGTTGGCTTGGTAATTCTGGGGCAGAACCCGGTTTCGCTAAATATAAACCTGTTATTTGGGTCAGTTGGCGAGATAGTATTGTTTGGTGTAATGCTTACAGTGAGCTTTGTGGTAAAACTCCGTTATACAAGTATGATGGTAGCATCCTTAAAGACTCCACGAATGCTGAATCTTGCGATAATGCTACCTGTGATTGGTCGGCTAACGGTTACAGATTACCCACAGAGGGCGAATGGCAATATGTTGCAAGTAATTATGGTAACACACCATATGAATATGCGAGTGGTGCTACAGATGATTATAGGAATAAATATGCTTGTAAAAAGGTAGCTTGGTGTAAGATTAATTCTGGTGGTAAGACTCGTCCCGTGGGCGAGAAAATAGCTAATGGTCTTGGTTTGTATGATATATCTGGTAATGTTTGGGAGTGGTGCTGGGACTGGTATGGTCCTTATCCTTCCGAGTCAGTGACTGACTATCGTGATGCATTAAGTGGTCCTGGTGGTCGGGTTATACGGGGCGGTGGCTGTACCAACGACTTTTTCTCCCTACAGATTGGTCATCGTAGCTGCTACCCCACTAAGGGCAGGGACAGCAATATAGGTCTCCGGGTAGTAAGTGTCCCCTAGATCAAATCTATAAGTACGCTAGTCCAGTATAATAGTGCCTTTGGTTTAGATAGATCTAGCATTTGCAGGAAACGAAGCCTCATGACAGCCAAGGGAGTGCCAAGGCAAAGTTTCTGGCGATGCTATGATTTTTGTTTTTTGCTTTGTTTGGCAAAATTTTGGGGGTACCTATTAATTAAAAAACCTTATCAGGGAGGATATAAGATTATGAATCAGTTACCAAAAGAATTGCATAATATAAAATATAAAGAAATGATCCCAATAGCTGGTGGTACATATACACAAGAAAGTGTCGACGGTGACAAATTTGAACACACTTTAAGTAGTTTCTCTATCGGCAAATACCAAGTGACTTATGAGCTTTGGTATGAGGTGTATCAGTGGGCAACAGAGCATGGTTATTCTTTTGCTAATGCTGGTGCTGAAGGTAGCAATGGTAGCATTGGTGCGAAACCTAGTTCCGCTAAATATGAACCCGTTATATATGCTAGTTGGCTAGATATTATTGTTTGGTGTAATGCTTATAGTGAGCTTTGTGGTAGAACACCAGCATACAAATATCATGGTGGCATCCTTAGAGACTCCAATAGATCTGGGGCTTTCGATTATGCTACCTGTGATTGGTCGGCTAATGGTTATCGCTTACCCACAGAGGGCGAATGGCAATATGCTGCTAGCAATCGTGGTAACACACCACATGATTATGCGAGTGGTGCGTCAGCTGATTATGAGAATGAAGATGCTTGTAAAGAAGTGGGTTGGTACGGTGCTAATTCCGAGGATAAGACCCATCCTGTTGGTGAGAAGGCTCCCAATGGTCTTGGTTTGCATGATATGTCTGGTAACGTCTGGGAGTGGTGCTGGGACTGGCACTGGTCTTATCCTTCCGAGTCAGTAACGGACTATCATGGTGCTGTACTCACTTGTAGCCGTGTTTTACGGGGCGGTTGCTGGTGCATCACTCCCAACTACTTGCGGGTTGGCTTCCGTCTCAATGTTTACCCTGGCCATGCGGGTAGCCCCGTAGGCTTTCGCCTCGTTTGTTCCGGTGGTGTGTCAGTGCCTGACGGGAGTTCATCAAATTCTGTACAAGTGTCATCAGTCGATGAACTTATTGCGAAGTATCATCGTCTGCAGAAAAGGATGTTAGACGATATCCATACGCTCAAGGAAATGATTCATGAATCAGAATGTCTTTTGGCTAACTATGAGTCTGCTAGAAAAGATGTACCAGATGTACTCCGTAGTGTTAAATATCGTGAGGTTGTTCCTGTTGAAGGTGGTACATATATACAGTGGTCTCTTGATATGTCAAATAGACTAAGTTATTTTGAACACACTATAAGTAATTTCTCCATCGGCAAGTACCAAGTGACTTATGAGCTTTGGTATGCTGTGTATCAGTGGGCAGTACAGCATGGTTACAAATTTGAGAATGCAGGTAGGGAAGGTTATCATGGTAATGCTGGTACGGAACCCAGTTCTGATAAGCATAAACCTGTTACTTGGGTCAATTGGTGCGACTGTATTGTTTGGTGTAATGCTTATAGTGAGTTTTGTGGCAAAACACCGGTATACACGTATAATGATAGCATCCTTAAAGACTCCACGAATGCTGATGCTTGCGACAATGCTACCTGTGATTGGTCTGCTAACGGCTACCGGTTACCTACAGAGGGTGAATGGCAATATGTGGCTAGCTATCGTGGCACTATCCCTTGGAATTATGCTAGTGGTGCCACAGCCTATTGTAGGAATAAATATGCTTGTGAAGATTTCGTTTGGTCTAGGTTTAATTCCGGTTTTAAGACTCATCCTGTTGGTGAGAAGACTCCTAACGGTTTTGGTTTGTACGATATGTCTGGTAATGTTTGGGAGTGGTGTTGGGACTGGTATGGTGATCTTTCTTTCAACCGTGAGATCGACTACCGTGGTGCAACAAGTGGCTCTAACCGTGTTATACGTGGTGGTAGCTGGTATAGCGATCCTTTCAACTTGCAGATTGGTAACCGTAACTGTTTCGAACCTGGTAGCCCGAGCCTCAGCTCGGGTTTCCGGGTAGTTCGTGTCCCCTAGATCACGTCTCCAGTACGGTAGTGCTTTGTTTTAGATTGATCTAGCACCTGCACGAAACGAAGCCTCACAACCGCCAAAGGAGTGCAGAGGTGAAGTTTCTGGTGGGTGCGATGATCTGTGTTTTTTGCTTTGTTTGGGGGTATCTATTAGTTGAAAACATTATTAAGAAGGGTATAATATTATGAATCAGTTACCAAAAGAATTGCATAATATAAAATATAACGAAATGATTTCAATAGCTGGTGGTACATATGTGCAAGAAAGTGATGGAGGAGAACGATTTAAACATACTATAAGCGGTTTCTCCATCGGCAAGTACTAAGTGACTTATGAACTTTGGTATTCTGTGTGTCATTGGGCACTAGAGCATGGTTACAAATTTAAGAATTCCGGTAGGGAAGGTAACAGAGGTGTCGATGGTGCTAAACCTAGTTCTGCTAGACACGAACCCGTTACTAGGATCAATTGGCGAGATAGTATTGTTTGGTGTAATGCTTACAGTGAGATGTGTGGCAAAACACCGGTATACAAGCATAATGGGAGTATCCTTAAAGCCTCCACGAACGCTGGAGCCTGCGATAATGCTACCTGTGATTGGTCTGCTAACGGTTATCGCTTACCCACAGAGGGCGAATGGCAATATGCGGCGAGTTATTGTGGTAACACATCATATGAATATGCTAGCGGTGCTACGGATGATTATACGAATAACGATGCTTGTAAGATAGTATCTTGGTCTAGGGTTAATTCTGGTGGTAAGACTCACCCTGTGGACGATAAGACTGCTAATGGTCTTGATTTGTGCGATATGTCCGGTAATGTTTGGGAGTGGTGTTGGGACCGGGGGGGAGATTATCCTTCCGATTCAGTGACTGACTACCGTGGTGCATCAAGCGGCTCTAACCGGGTTTTACGTAGCGGTTGCTGGGACGGCGATGCCGACTTCTTGCTCGGTTACTGTTTCCACATCTTCCCTTACCTCAAATACTACTTTTTGGGTCTCCGACTGGTGTGTTCTAATAGTACCGCTGTGCCTGATGAGAGTTCGCCGATTGTCGTAGGTTTACAATCCTCTGGTAGTAGTTCCTCAGATACATCGGGAGAAGATGCACCAGATGAACTCCTTGGTGTTAAATATCGTGATGTCGTTCCTGTTGAAGGTGGTACATATACACAAGAGAGTAATAAAGGCAAATCATTCAAACACACTATAAGTGACTTCTCCATTGGTAAGTACCAAGTGACTTATGAGCTTTGGTATTCCGTGTATCATTGGGCAGTAAATCACGGTTATTCTTTTGCTAATGCGGGTGGAGAGGGTAACCGTGGGAGAGTATATGCAATAAACTGTGTAAATAGTAAAAAATATTATTATCAATTTGACTTTCACTAGTTGATTAGTTAGATTAATGTCTGATTTACTAATAAAT